>JGI12421J11937_10001175_pt1 | contig 10551 bp, 7 predicted proteins | sample LakErihyJuly2011_2_FD_11937 | JGI IMG/M metagenome (IMG submission 11937)
AAAATATTGATAAAATACTACAAATAGCAAATATAATTTATGATGAGCGAAATAAGCGTCTACAAAATTATGTTGATGGTATTGATTTTGAAAGGCTAGCAAAAAACCCAAGTTTTAAAACCGAGCAAATTGATCCAAAAGAACTTGAAAATCAGCAAAAACTTTTTAACGATGCCAAGGATAGTTACAACGATGTTGATCCGATATATCTTGCCGAAATACTAAAAAACAATCTAACCTTTGCAGGTGTAAATGACAAACTTGCCAATACAAATATGGCAAATTTTTCGCAGTTTGTTTTATACGCCGATGAGCTTATTTTACGCCGATATGTTGAGGAGGGTGTTGATAAGTCCATTACAACAATACAAAATGCAGAACTTGACCCAAGGGCAATGGTTTTATTAATTTCGCAAATTGACGAGGTTTTAAAGAATAGCGAGGCGTCGAATGAAAAATACGGACCAATTTACGATGCAATCTTGGTAAAATTTGACCATATCTTTGAGGAGGCGGATTTACAGAAAAAAGTTGCTGATTTAAAAAAGGAATATCTAACTACAACAAATGAGGAGCAAAAAAAGGAAATAGCCCTTGAGCTTGGCGAAATCAAAACTCAGCAGGAGCTATTTAGAATAATGGCAATTAAAAGCCCTGAGTTGCTTGCAAAAATGGTTTTAGATAAAAACCTTAATGCCCCAAATATGCTAAAAAATATGGGGGGTTTGGAAGCCTGCTTTTTTATTAATGCTTTGGCGCAAAAAAATCCTGCGTTGGCTCTTGGGTTTTTATCAAAAGTTGCAGAGCAAGACCCAGAGTGTTTAAAAAATTTTATAAAGGGACTTGGCAAAAAAGCTTTGGAGGACATTGAAAAAGCCGGCAAGGACACAAAAACACCCTCTCAAAAGGATAGGGCCGAAAATGCAAACGAAAACAATGCTGGGGCAAGGGGCGATAGAGGCCATGCATTTGAGTTAATTTCGGCCGAAACAGCATGGCGACTTGTAAATACCGAGCAATACCGCAATGCAGGCAAGGTTGATGAAATTCTTAAAAATGGCGGTGCGAATACAAACTCTCTTGTTTCACAAATGACGCTTGCTGAAATGATGAAGCGAGATGTAATTCCTGCAAATTTAAAACCAATTATTGCAAAGCTACAAAGTGAGGGTAAAGTTACGGGCGATATGAATATTAATCAGCTAAGCTCTCAGTTAAAAAAACTTGATTTAAAAACCGATGACATAAAAAAAATTAATAAAAATGTAAAGGCGGAGGAAAATAAAATTGCAAAACAAAAACAAAAACAAAATCAGGATTCGTTTTTTAAACCTGCGGAGGCTGAAAAACAAAATAATGTTTTGGCATTTGGTGCTGCTGTTGTTGATAATTCTCAAAAAGAGGAGGAAAGCAAAAAAAAGCGAAAGGAGGAAGAAAAACAAGCAAAAGAAAATGTTCATGATAACTTTCACTCCGATACCTCATTCAAAAAAAGCTACGAGAACTCGGCAGGCAAACTTTTGGAGGCAAATCAAGAGCTTGCAAAAGCAACAATGGCAGTGCTTACAGATGCCATTGTTGTTGCACAAGCCCTTGGTGAGGATGTTGGCGAGTCTGTTGTTAAAACCGTTGCCACGGCCTACAACACTACGGTAAAGCAAGGCAAAGAGCTAATAAATGCGATTGAGGAAAAATTTGCCGATCAAGGTCAAGAGCAAGCTCAAAGTGGCGCCGATGTTGTTGCTCGTAAATTGCTCAACGGCGAAGGAGCAAACATAGAAAAACTTGTCAACGAAGCCAAAGCCGAAGCCTGCGGCCCTACACAGGCCGAGCCAGACGCTACCGACCATCGTCAATCTCACGCCGAAATGCTGGCAGATTCCAGAGGTCATGGGGTCCAACATGGTGGGCAAATGGGGCTACAAATATAGAAAAACCAACCAAAGATTGTCATTTTTACCCTCCACTTCCTCACTCCCGCCTCTTGTTTTGTCATTCCCGCGCAGGCGGGAATCTAGGGTGATATTGCATTGTTTTACTGGATTCCCACTTTCGTGGGAATGACAACCGAGTGAAGCCCTTACCCCTCTCCCCTTGCGGGAGAGGGGTAAGGGCTTCACGGGAATGAGAGACGAGAACCCTACTTTTTTGTATATAGTCGCCATTGTTTGTAAGCAATATTTCTTGACAAATAAAAAAAATGGGATAATATAGTGGGGCAAGATAGTTGCTGGCCCTAGCTTAATTAAATTTTGCTCGCAAAATTTAGGCAATTTTATTTTGTATTTTTTTATTGTATTAATTTGTAATTTTTTGTATGGAAGGCTCTTCTCTACACTTTATTGCCGTTGGTTTAATGGCAATTGGAATGCTCGGTTCTGCACTTGGTATTGGCGCAGTTTTTACTGCTCTTTTAAACGGAATCGCTCGCAATCCTTCAGCTGAGGACAAAATGGTTAAACACGCATATGTTGGTGCTGGTTTGGCTGAGTCTATTGCTATTTTTTCATTGGTTATTGCCCTGCTATTAATTTTTAGCTAACAATATCTGCCCCACATCTGAATGTGGGGTAAATTTTTACAAAAATAATGCAAGCTAGCAATCAAAAACAAAATATCAAAATTCAAAAGGCAATGGCGGCCCTTAAAATGGGGCATTGTGTTGAGCTGGATGAAATTTTGTTTTTTAGCTTGCAAACAATTTCGGATGATGTTCTCAAAAATTTGCAAAATCCGCAGTTTTGCTACACAACTCAATTTTGCAAACTTAATATTTTGCCTTTTTACAAGATAAATTTTCAACCTGAGGAATTTGGCGTTTTTACAGAGGATTATCAAAATTTTCAAAAATCTACAAAGCAGATGCACTTGGCAAATACGCTAGCAATTTATGCTGGGCTTTTGCCGAGCATTGTGTGCTGCAAAAAAAATCAAAATATTGAAAATATTTTTGAGCCAATAAAGCTAACTTACCAACAAATTGAAGCTTTCGATAATTCTCGTTTTTACGACCTTAACTTTATTGCAAAAGCACAAGTAGCAACCGAATACTCTACGGATTGCTATTTACACACCTTCGCCTCGCAAAGCAGCGGAGAAACCCACTACGCAATTGCAGTTAATTACAAACAAACGCAGGTGCCAACTATACGCATCCACTCCTCTTGCTACACCGGAGACCTTATGCACTCGCTTCGTTGCGACTGCAAATATCAGCTACACAATGCCATAAAATTTTTGTCAACCCAGCCAAATGGCGGGATAATATTGTATTTAATGCAGGAAGGTAGGGGCATTGGGCTTGCAAATAAAGTGCTTGCATATAACTATCAGCAGGCTTGTGTGCATAATCCGCTGGTTTTTGATTTGCAAACTTATGCATCCCTAAATCCTAGTGAATTTTTGCAAACCTTAATGCAAAAAATAATGCAACACAAACACAACAAGCTGGACACCCTACAAAGCAATAATGTAATTGGTCTTAATGACGAATACCGCAATTTTTTGCCCGCCGCAAAAATGCTAAACTTTTTTAAAGTGGAAAGCGTTAATTTAATTACAAACAATCCCTTAAAATCTGCAACTCTCACGGAGCTTGGCATAGATGTAAAATCTTGCATCTCAATGCCCAGCCCCACCAATACCCACAACAAACTCTACCTTGAAACCAAAATAGAAAAAATGCACCACAACAAAAATTTGATTTCTGAAGAGTAAAAATAGACCCATCCCAAAACATATTTTCTACCAAACGAAGCAGGTGAAGCCAAAATATTTTTTGCCATTGCTACTTTACTAAACCTTTGGCACAGCTTCTAAATATTTTTCTTGCTTTTTGAAAAAAAGTTTTTACAATATTTTACAGACCTCTTCTAAAGCCGACTTTTTACAAGATATTTTTTTCAAACATTTTGATGGGCCGATGCGACTTTATTTTGTAAAACTGGCAAGGCGAAGAAAAAAATTTAAAAACCTCTATAAAAGGGGATGAAGTAAAAAGTGGGTTATAGAAGAGGTCTAATAATGATTTTAATATTTTTAGGGGGATATGTATTTGCTTCATCACTTTGTTTTGTGCCCATTTTCTCGTAAGCTGCGAGTAATGATGAATGAAAAAGGGGTGGAATACAAGCTGCAAGTCTACGAATTTTGGAATAAATCTAAGCAAAATTTTAATCTTACAAAATTTGGCTCGGTGCCTATTTTGGTTGCGGGCAAAAGTGTTTTTCAGCATTCCACACTTGCTAGCTCCTACTTGGAGCGAGTTTATAACAATGTTGAGCTTGTGCCTAAGGATTTCAACAAAAACCTACAAGTAAAAACAATGTGCCTGTGGTTTGAGGAAAAGTTTTTCAACGACGTTGTTTATCACGCACTCTACCAAAAAGTTATCAATGCAATTGCGGCCAACTCCCCGCCAGACACTTCGGTTTTGGGGCTTATAAAGGCAAATTTGGAGAGCTATTTTGAATACATAGACTCCCTACTTACACGCAGCACATGGATCGCCTGCGACTTCTTCACCCTAGCCGACATTACCGCCGCCTGCCAAATTTCAGTGTTGGACTACCTTGGTTTTATTGATTGGAAAAAAACCCCAACAACAATTGGCGATTGGTATTGTGTTGTAAAATCTCGGCAGTCCTTCAAGCCCCTTTTGGATGATAGACTCATCGGTTTTGACCCTCCATCTCACTACTCCAAGCTTGATTTTTAGCATTTGTTATTTTCGCACTTTTTGGTTTCATTCCCGCGAAGGCGGGAATCTATTTTTCGTTTGGAAATGGGGTTTTCGGTTAGAAATGCCGTTCTAAGACCTCCCCCCTATCATGGGGGAGGTTGGATGGTGGATAAAAGAAAAAAGGTAAATTCGGTGTTTTTTGTAAAAAAGGAAGTCTAGATTCCCGCCTTCGCGGGAATGAAAATACAAGGGGCGGTAATTATGGGGTAAAATGGCGATAATCCAGTGAAGAAATATTTTATATGAAACTACTTAACATAAATCTTGGTGAAAATTTTTTGCACGAGGCACAAAAAATAATTGCTGCAAACGAAAGAGATGTCTCAAAAACAACAATTATTTGCACAAGCTTGCAGGTAGGGGCAATGTTGGCACAATATTTTAGGGCAAGCAAAGGCGAGGCAATGCCGCTTATAACATCAATTGGTGCAATTGACGAAATTTGCCTTGCAAAACTTCATGCAAACAACAATTTAAATATTAACTTTGAAAATGTTTTTACAACAAAAAAAATTCTCCACGATTTTGACCGATATTTACTAATGTATAATTTTCTTGATTGCAACGAAGCAAAAACCAAGGCAGTAATTGAAATTATAGACTCCCTAACAAACTCTCCCCACTTTGCGGAGCAATTGTTTGCCTGTGGCAACAATTTTTACGAAGCATTTAATTGTTTTATTAATGCAACACTTAGCAATATTGACGAAAGCTTTTCGCTAAAACTACTTAAAGATCTTGAAACGGTTTTGAAGGCAACAAAACATTTGGGGCAATATTTGCAGGAAAACAATTTACAAACAAAAATACAAAAACGCCTTGAAATTGCCTCAAAACTTGTGCAATTTTTGCAAACCTCCTCCATGCCAATATATTTTATTGGGCAAAACGGCGAAAATAATCTCTTTAATTTTATTGCAAAATCGGCCATCGGCAAAGATAATATTAACAAAAGCAATATTAAATTTATTTGCTACGGCTTTGAGGCGCCCTTTGCGAACATATTTTCCAATATTTTTGTAAATCAATTTTCTAAAAATATTGCAAAATTGCAAGTTTTAGCGACAAAACAGCCCTCAAATAGCATTAATTTTATTACTACTGCAAATTTTAACGAGCAGCTGCAACTGGTTTTAAATACTGCAAAACAATGCCCACAGCAAAAAATATTGCTTTTAACTAGTAATTACGATGAGGCAAAAAGAGTGGAAATTTTTCTGCAAACAAATAATCTGCCTTGTTATAATTCCTTTGGTAGCAAAATAATGGAAGGGGTGGTGTATAATTTATTTTGCACAATGTTAAGGTTGGGGCGGCGTTTTAATAAAATTGATTTACTTAATTTTGTCTCCAGCCCTCTGCTTGCAAGCAATTTAGTTTTTGCCGAGCAGGAAAAACAAGAGCTTGAAAACATTTTTCGCTCAGATATTAGCTTTGCTAGCATAAAACAAATGCACGGCCTTACGGGGCATTTGGCTAAGCTTGATGTAAGCAGTATTTTGCTAGAAAAATTGCTAGAAAAAACCGAGGTAATTGTTGCTTTTATAAATCAAATTACTTTACTAAAAACAGATGGAATAATTAAGGCATTTGAAGCATTAATTGATGTTTTTCAGCGTGCAACAACAAAAACCGTAAAACAAACCGAGGAATATCGCGAATTTATAACATTTATAAAAACCGACCTTGCCGATATTAACCCGGCTTTGTTTAACAACGCCGCCCCCACAATTGAAAATATTTTAAATATTTGCAATATATTTGCAAAATCTCGCAGTTTTAGGGTTGGCAAAATGGAGGATTTTAACATAAACATTTTATCGCAAAAGGAGGCAAGATATTTACATTTTGATACAACAATTGCCTTAAATTTTAACGAGCAAAATTTTGGGGATGTAAATGTTCGCGGAATTTTAACCGATAAAATTAAATTGCTCTTTGGGCTGGAGGGCAAGAGCGATTCGTTTTACAAACAACTTGCAAGTTTTAAGGATATTGCCTTTGCAAAAACCCAAACCCTAACACTTTATTCAACGCAGGAAAGCATTGTGGACGGAGTTTTTGCCCCCTCTCACTTTTTGCATTTTATGCCCCACAAGGCTTTTGCCTATAATGGAAGCTATACAAATATTGCAAATAATTGCCAAAAACAATTGCAATTTAATTTGTGCCACAAGCCTCTTAGCTTTTCGCATACTTCGCTTAATTTAATATCGCAAAGCTCCTTTAATTTTGCAATTAGATACATTCTTAAACTTTACGAGCTAAAACCAATTTACAAAACCCCAAACGGAGCAAATATTGGAAGCTTACTTCACAAATGCTTTGCCGAGCTTGTTAAACAAATTAAGGAGGGGCGAATAAACAATGTAACCGATTCCATTGCCTGCGTAAAACAAGTTTTTGAAAGAGCCTATAATGCAATGTTTGAAAAGCAATCATCCGCACAGAACCAAGCCTTTACTTTGCATCTGTGGCTTTATTTGCTGCAATTTACAACAAAATATTTGTATCTAAACGATTTAAAAAACATTGCACAAACTGCAGAGCAAATAAGCGGCACGCATTTTTTTGTAGAACAAGAGCAAGATGAAAACAAGGACGATAAAATACAAACCCAAATTACAACCCAAATTGAAGGCGAGCAAATAACATGCACGCTCTCCGCGCGCCCCGATAGAAAGGACTACTTTGCCAACAAAACCCGAATCATTGACTATAAAACCACAATACCCGCGCAAAAATATCGTGGCTTTCAAATGGAAATTATCGATTTTATTTTATCAAACACCCGCTCGCCAAATATGCCTGCAAGAGATATGGAAGGGCAACCCACAAATAATTTGCATCAGGTGAGGGAATACTATTTTTACTCCCTCAGCCCAGTGCAATACATTATTAAAACCGAGCAGCACAATCTCAACCCAAACCTCCCCCAACTTTTTGCATCCTTCACCTCCCAATTTTTCAACAACACCTTTGTGTTTGAGTAGGTTGTTTCCTTCACAAAAATAACAATCAATGGTTTTTGGCCAATTAGATCTCTCCTAAAAGCTCTTTTTACAAGATATTTTTTTAAAATATTTTTATGAGCCGAAGCGACTTTATTTAAGCAAAACTGGCAAGGCGAAGAAAACTTTTTAAAATAAAGATGAGGTAAAAAGTGGGTTATGGGAGAGATCTAATTAAACATTTCACAAATTTTACTGGATTTTTATGTAAGATGTGCAAATGTTTGTAATGATGGTATGTTTTGTTATGCAATTTTCGATAGGGGTTTTGGGCGAGGTTGAGGCAATAAAGCAAATGCAAAATAAGGGTTATAGCCTTATAAAACAACGATACAAAAATAGTGAGGGCGAGGTGGACTTGATAATGTTGGACGATGCCCTGAAAACCATTATTTTTTGCGAGATAAAATCTACAACGCAAACCCTTATAGACTTTGAAAATATTATCAGCCAAAAACAATGGGGGCGAATTATCAACGCCGCACAGATGTTTTTTGCGGATGAAAAATACTGCAAATATGCCGCTTACAATATGCGTTTTGATGCAATTTTTGTGCAAAATGGGCAGGTTTTAAAACACATTGAAAATATTATGTTTTAGATATTTTTGGGTATGAAGCCATTTTGTGTAAAAAATTTGCAATTTAACGATAAATCTAAGCCAGTGAATTTTGAAAGCGAAATGGGTCAGGTGGTTTTTGTAAAGTCGGTGGATGGCAATTTTGAAAGCTCTCTTGATTTTTTAAAATCTATTGCCGCATTAAATAATATAGGGTCAAATCAAGGGCAGCTTTTTTATAAAGATATGCCAGTGCATCAATTTAAAAAAAGTTATTTCAAAAGAGGCAGAGTTTTTGTTGGGGCCGAGGGCAAAAATTACTGCTATGGTTTATTTCGCAAATTTAAACCCAAAAAAATTAATCCAGCCAAAACTTTATGGAAAAATCTTGCAAGTTTTGCAAAAATTAACAAAAACGAGGAATTTGTTTATGCGGCGGTGCATTTTTTTTTATTTCACGAAATTATCCACACAAAAGTAAAAAATTTGCAACCCTGCGAGCAAGAGCTTTTAAAAATTGCAACTTTAATGTTTTTTGAAAACATTGATTTATGGATAGTTTTTGTGGACGATGAAAAAATTACCGACCCTGCGGATCACAAAATCATCCGCCATCTTTTTCAATCTCGCGCTAGCGACTGCGAAGGACTTGTAATTTACACCACAAAAACCCAATCCTCCCTTTGCATTTCAAACGAATTGGAGCTTATTGTGTAGCTAAGTTGTGCATATCATCCTACCCAAAATATGCAAAAAATCTTGACAATAATTTGTTTTTTAAAACACTAACAATAGCGATTGTTTTTACTACAAACCACGGATGGGCTTTGCTAATTTGTTGCCAGCTTATCTTTGTTTTGTGCTTTTTGTTTTTAAATGCACACTTTTTACAAGGCACCTGCATTATAAAAAATTTAAAAGCTATGTAAAAAATTGCTATTTTTATTAATAGTATATTTTTGTTGATGTTATTTTTATGAGTTATGTTTTTACTAGTGAGTCGGTTTCGCCCGGCCACCCCGATAAAACCTGCGATCAAATTTCAGATTTATTATTAGACCATGTTCTATCTCACGAGCCAGATGCCCGCTGCGCCTTTGAGTGCTTTGCAACAAAGGATAATATGATTATTGGTGGCGAGGTGCGAGTGAGGGATGTATCCATTGTTTTACACTCCGTTTTGGAGCAAGAAATTAGAGAGCATTTAAAATATATAGGCCACACAACCCAAGGCTTTTTGTGGAGCAATGTGCCTATAAAATTTATTTTTCACGAGCAATCTACCGATATTGCAATTGGGGTGGACGAAAATGAAGGAAAGGATGAGGGAGCTGGCGATCAAGGAATTATGTTTGGCTATGCCTGTAACGAAACGCAAAATTTTTTGCCTGCAAGCATACATTATTCTCACCGTATTTTGGAGGCAATTTGGGATGCGGGAAAGAGCGGCAAAATAAAAAATCTTGGGCCAGATGCAAAAAGCCAAGTAAGTTTGCTTTATAATAACGATGGCACAATTGCGGGTGTGGACTCGGTTACTCTTTCAATTCAGCATCACGAAAGCCTTTCGCTTAGCGATGTAAAAGCGGCCGTTTTGCCAATTATTGCAAGTGTTTTACCTAATAATCAGCTGCCAAGCAATCAGCGAATTTTTATCAATCCAACTGGCAGATTTACAATTGGCGGCCCCGTTTCGGACGCTGGGCTTACGGGGCGCAAAATTATTGTTGATACCTACGGCGGCCATGCCCCACACGGAGGCGGTGCATTTAGCGGCAAAGACCCTACAAAAGTTGATAGATCCGCCGCTTACATTGCCCGCTATTTGGCAAAAAACATTGTTGCCGCTGGCCTTGCCGATAAATGCGTTATTCAGCTATCATATGTTATTGGGGTTTCCTACCCAATTTCGGTATTTATTGATTTTTACGGCACAAAAAAAACAACCGCAAGCAATGATGAAATAGTTGCCTTTTTACGCTCCAAAGTCAACTTAACCCCAAAAGGCATTAGAACCTACCTCGGGCTAAACAAACCAATCTACCTAAAAACCGCAACATTTGGGCATTTTGGCAGGGACTATGACCCTAAAACCGGCCATTTTTCGTGGGAAAAGCTCGACCTCACCCCCGAGCTAAAATCAAAATTTGGCTAAAAACATTACCAGCCACTAACCAATTGAATTACTAGGGGAGTCTTCGCTTGGGGCGGGGGCGGGGTTGCTTTCATCGGTGAGGTTG
>JGI12421J11937_10001181_pt1 | contig 10533 bp, 9 predicted proteins | sample LakErihyJuly2011_2_FD_11937 | JGI IMG/M metagenome (IMG submission 11937)
GTATATTCTTTCCTCAACTTGCCAAAAACGCCAGCCCCTTATATTTGCAGCAATTGATCTATCCCAAATAATTTCCTGTCTAATGCACCAATTGGTTTTTAGTATCCACTGCATTGGATGAATCATCTTTCCTTTTTCCCACCTAGTTTTATGGTTATAAAAAAAACTTCCACCTTCTTTTGTAATTCTAAAAAGTTCGTCCAAAACATTTATTTGGTTTTGCTGATATTCATCTTCGCTCATTATATCTTTAAATGTATCATAGACAACATTTTTAACCATCCATCCGTTGTTTTTTTCTTGTTTATTATATGGGGGAGATGTTACGCCCATATCAAAAACATTAGATGGTGTTTGTTTTAAAATTTTTAAAGTGTCGCCATTTTCTATTTTGTTTTTGTGGTCATCCATAAATAGAATTTTCTATTAATAAAGTTTTTGTAATGTGTAAGTTCGTCTTGTGGTAGTAAATAATTAAGTTTCAGGTTGTTGCATTTTATAAAATCGTTGTAATCAAAACTTGCACCTCGTAAATATGTATTTTTTTTATCGCCGTCTATAAATTTTTTACGAAGTTGTTTTCCTAGTTTTTCAAGAAATGTTGGAGATGTAAATGGAAATTCAAAAATATAAATTAATTTTCCATCAACAAAACCACTTACTAGTAAATGCGGGTTTTCTTTTTGATCTTTTTCAAATCTTGCAATTGTGTAGTCAGTAAAATTGCCACCACCATTTAAAGAGCTTGGTTTGCTTTTTCTTAATCCATTTTTAAAATTTTCTAATTCCCTTGTGTCAAAATTTTTTGGTTTCGCCTCACACATTAAAGGTTTGCCGGCTATTGCACTTAAATGTTTATATCCATTATAACCAATTTTACCTTGCGAATGCTGATAGCCAGATAGATTAACTGTTATAAATTCTCGTAGAGTTGATGAATTTTTATCGTTAATATATGTTGTTAAAAGCTCATTAAATAAAGATATTATTGCATCCTTTGACAAATCAAGTAAATGTAAATTTAAAGCTTTGTGATTTTGCGTAGCATAAATTTTTAAAACTTCACTAAGTCCGTTATTCATAGGTTAATACACTAACACATAACAAGATTTAACTAAATTATACAAACATATCAAAATGTCAATAAAATTAACATTTTTTCACCCCCTAACCAAAAATTTGATTTTGCCTTGGGGGGAGGTTGGTTTGTTTTGGAGGGGGTCATCGTGGTCGTTATCGTAAAAGTTGCCCGACTTACCATGGCCGCCAGAACCTTCAAAATCCCCAGAGTCTTCGGAGCCAGAGCCAGCGGAGCCATTGGAAACGGCACTACCTTGCATTGTATCGCCTTTGGCATTGCTGTTTATTTGCTGTATTTGAGTAGGCTCAAACACAACTTTAATTTTGCTTTTTTCTTTCACTTTGCCCGAGAGGATAAAGTTTGCAAGTTGGTTTTGAATTTGGTCTTGAATTGTGCGTTTTAGGGGGCGGGCACCAAAAATTGGGTCAAAGCCCTCAATACTTAGGTATTGCACTATTGTTGGGTCAAATTCAATATCAATATTGCGGGCGGCGAGGCGTTTTTGCAGGTTTTTTAGTTGAATTTGCACAATGCCCGCCATATTTTGTATTGCAAGGCGATTAAAAAACACAATTTCATCCAGTCTGTTAATAAACTCGGGGCGAAAGAATGTTTTTACTTGGCTCAAAACCGCCTCCTTAACTTTTGCAAAATCATCGTTGTTGTTAATGTATTCCGCCCCTAGGTTGGATGTCATAATTATAATAGAATTTGCAAAATTTACCGTTCGGCCTTGCCCGTCCGTCAGGCGGCCATCGTCCAGCACTTGTAGCAAAATGTTGAAAATATCCTTATGAGCCTTTTCAACCTCGTCAAAAAGTATTACTTGATATGGCCTGCGGCGAACGGATTCGGTTAGCTCTCCGCCTTGCTCGTAGCCTACATACCCGGGCGGGGCACCAATTAGGCGGGCAACGGCGTGTTTTTCCATATATTCGCTCATATCTAGGCGTAGCATTGCTTTTTCGTCATCAAACAAAAACTCGGCAAGTGCTTTTGTAAGTTCTGTTTTACCAACGCCGGTTGGTCCTAAAAACAGGAAAGATCCCATCGGGCGGTTTTCCTCGCTAATTCCTGCCCTGCTGCGGCGAATTGCATTTGCAATTGAGGTAATTGCCTTATCCTGCCCCACAACACGCCCACGAAGCTTATCTTCAATTTTGAGGAGCTTTTCCTTCTCGCCTTGCATCATTTTATCCAATGGAATTCCAGTTACTTTTGCAATAACCGAGGCAATATCGTCGGCCGTTACAACTTCACGAACCATTGACCCGCCTTCGGCATCCTCCATTGCTTTAATTTGCTCCTTAACCTTAGGAAGCTCCCCGTAAGCAATTTGCCCAGCTCTGCCCAAGTTGCCATTTCGCTGGCTTTGTTCTAGCTCTTTTTGCAAATCCTCAACTTTTTGCTTCAATTTTTTTACTCGCTCAATTTTGTCTTTTTCAGACTTCCACTTACCTGTTAAATCGTAGGACTTACCCTCTACAACGCTTAGCTCATCCTGAATTTTTTTTAGCCTCTCAATAGAAGCCTCATCGGTTTCTTTTTTTAGAGTTTCTCGCTCAATTTTTAGCTGAATTATCTTGCGGTCTAAAACCTCAATTGCTTCGGGTTTAGATTCTATCTGCATTTTTAATCGGCTTGCCGCCTCATCAATTAAATCAATTGCCTTATCTGGCAAAAAGCGGTCGGTAATATAACGGACGGACATTTTTACCGCGGCAATAATAGAGGCATCGCTGAGGCGAATTCCGTGATGAAGCTCGTATTTTTCCTTAATTCCACGCAAAATAGATATTGCATCTTCCTCATTTGGCTCGCCAACAAAAACACTTTGAAAACGCCTTGCCAATGCTGGGTCTTTTTCAATATGTTTGCGGTATTCGTCCAGCGTTGTTGCTCCGATGCACTTAATGAGCCCGCGGGCAAGGGCTGGTTTTAAAAGGTTGGAAGCATCCATTGTGCCGCCGGCCGCTCCCGCCCCCATTATTATGTGCATCTCGTCAATAAAAAGTATTACATTGCCGTTGCTTTTTTCGGCCTCGTTAATTACGGCCTTAAAGCGCTCCTCAAATTCGCCCCTATATTTTGCACCAGCAACAATTGCCCCCATATCTAGCTCGTAGAGCTGTTTGTTTTTTAGGCTTTCGGGAACATCTCCGTTCACAATTCTCACCGCTAAGCCCTCCACAATTGCTGTTTTGCCAACACCTGGCTCTCCAATTAAAACCGGATTATTTTTTGTTCGCCGTGATAAAATTTGTATAGAACGGCGAATCTCCTCGTCCCTGCCAATTACTGGGTCAATTTTGCCTTTGCGGGCTAGCTCGGTTAGGTCTTTTGAATACTTTTTTAGTGCTTGATATGTCTGCTCTGCCTGTTTGCTATCGGCCGGCTTATCAGCGCGAATTTCCTTAATTGCCTTTCGCACCGCCCCAAGGCTTATGCCGCAAGATTGTATCAGTACGCCAATTTTGCTGTTTTCAGAGGCTATCATTGCCTCAAAAAATCGCTCAACGGTAACAAAGCTATCGCCCGCCGCCTTTGCAATACCTTTTGCGTTTGAAAGCAAAAGCCCAACCTCTTGCGATAAACTTGGCATTCCACCCCCAGAGCCGCTAACTTGGGTTATTTTGGCAACTTCCTCACGCAGTTTTACTTCCAGCAAATTAACCTGCCCCCCGCTAGATGCAACTAAATTGCGAACTATCTGGTCGCTATCTGCAAGCATAGCACTTAAAATATGATCCGGCATAATTTTTTGATGATTTTGCCCCATTGCAATCACGCTCGCCTCCTCAATTATTGAGGTCATTTTATCGGTCAAATTTTCCATACCTTACTTTCAACAATATTTAACCATTATATAGTATTATTGCCAGTGTTTTCAAGATAATTTCAGATAAAATAAATATACTCATAGCGGGCGAAGGGGCGAGAGTTGGGCTTTGTTAATAAAGGTTGAAGGGTTTTGAAATCGTATCCGGCGAGGCAATAGCCTAGCAAGGTGTTTTTGGTGAATGAATAAATTTCTACAAGGTCGTTTTTTTTAAAAGTTCCCTCAAGGTCGACAATACCAACTGGCAAAATAGAAAAAGCCGAGGAATGTGCTGGGTCTGTATTTGCAATTTTTTCCTCAAGGCATTGATTTATAAAAATTTTGCCAAAGGTTTTAAGTCCCGTTTCAAAAGCAAGGCGGCGGCGAGATTTATCGGTTTTGCTATTTTTTTGCGGCAAAATTGCCGTTCCAACGGATTGCTTTTCAATAACAATTTTGTTTAAAACATCATCCACCACAACATTTGCAATGGTTGTGCCAATACCAAGTTTTGCAAGCTTAGTTGCAACGGCAATTTTACTTTGCATTCCCCCGCGACCCATTGTGCTTTTTTGTTCGGTAATTTGTGGTAGCTCGTTAATATAAGCCTGAGAGATAATTTTTCGCTCTGCCGAAAAAAAGTCATCGTATAACCCATCAACATTTGTTAAAATAATTAGTTTATCCGCCCCCAAAACTGCCGTTAGCATTGCGGCAATTTCGTCATTATCGGTGAACATAAGCTCCTGCAAGGATATACTATCGTTTTCGTTGATAACCGGCAGCATATTTTTGTAGCTTAAAATTTTGCGGAGCATGCCCTCCAAATTTGCCATTTCCTGCTTGCTTTCAATATTTTTTTTAGTAATTAAAATTTGGCAGGCATGCAAGCTATAAGGCAAAAGATTTTGCTTATACGCCTCCATTAATTCAATTTGCCCAATACTTGCCAAAATTTGCTTTTCAACAGGCAGACTCGTTAAATTTGGGACAATACCCCGACCCATACCAACCGCCCCAGAGCTAACCAAAATAACATCCACCCCCGCCGCCTTAACCTTTGCAATATCTTTACATATTTTTGCCACATTGCCTATAANGCTATTTGTGCCAATTTTTACAACAATTAGTGTCATTTTTTTAAAATATAATTACATATCTAAACATTGTCATCCTGAACTTGCTTCAGGATCTTTTTTTGTATTCATTTAATTAGATCCTGACTTTCGTCAGGATGACAAACACCAGAGGATATTACCTCCCGCAAATCCTCAATTTTTTTTAGTCCAGCATTAATGCCTTGTTGCAAGCCATTTGCTATATCGCTTTGCATAGCCTTAATTGCGGCCTCGGTAACCCCGCTTTTGCTAGCAATTTGAGCGATTACCTCATTAAATTCGTTATTTTGGCTAAGCTCAAAGGCATTGTTTATGAGGGAGCGAATGATATTTTTGCCTAAACTAGATTTATTTTGCATTATTTTTGCCAACAACAAAAAATATGCAATTCCACAGCCTGTTATTGGCGTTAGCTCATCTATTTGTTTTTCGTCGCTTAAATTAAGAACAATATTTTTACCGCCAAAAACATTTTCAATAAAGGCATCCATTTTGGTGTTCTTAACACAATTATAAACCAAATTAACCCCGCCAGAGGCAAGCTTAACGCCCAAGTTTGGCATAATACGCACAAAATTTTGTCTGTTTGCAATGTGTTTTGCCAGTGTTTTTATTTCAACCGCCGCCATTATAGAAACTATTATTGTATTGCCATCGGTAAAGTTATTAATTTGCGGGGCAAGTTCGGCAAATTGCTGGGGCTTAATTGCCAAAACAATGATATCAAATATTTGTTTTTTAAGACCCTCTAGCCCCCCATTACTTTTTGTTATTAATGTTGCATTTTTATAATGATTCTTAGTATTATTATAAATTGGCAAGCCAATATTTCCACCGCCTATTTGCAGAACTTTCATAAACTATAAGGAGGACTTTTTAGGAAGCTTGCCCAAAATAAAATCTCGCATTTTGTAGGGCAAAATGCCAAGTAGTTTTACAACGGCAAACATAGTAAATGGAAAGACAACAAATCCAACGCCTGTTTCAATGGCTTTTATAATTTTTTGCGAGGCAAATTCAACGCTCATTAATAGGGGCATTTTAAATTTATTTACCGCCGTCATGGGAGTTTTAATGTAGCCGGGGCAAATTACACTAACTTGTATATTGTGCTTTTTTAGCTCCGCCCTTATGCTATCGCCGTAGACTTTTACAAAACTTTTAGAAGCACTATACGAAGGCGAGGACGGCAAGCTAACAAGCCCAGCAATTGATGATATTATGCAAATTTTTCCGCCGCTTTTGTTGTGAATCATTTGCTCTATAACGGGTGTAATAAGCCCCACAACTCCGTTAATATTTGTACTGATTAAGGTGTTAATTTGCTCCAAGCTTTCGCCCCCGCCTAGGGTTCCCGCCGAAACCCCTGCATTTGCAATTGCAATATCAATTTTGTTATTTTGCAAAATGTGGCTCATAATTTTTGAAAACTCGGCCAGATTTACAACATCAAAGCAATAATGCTCGCAAAGCTTTGGCGAAAGCATTGAAAGTGTTTGCCCCATTTTTTGTTCGCTTCGCCCAAGTAAAATTAGTTTTGAAACGGCATTATTTTTACTATAATCAATAGCCATTTGTCTGCCAAGCCCGCTAGATGCCCCGCTTATAACAACTATCATATTTTACTTATAAATTCATCATAACTTAGCGCACCAAATAGCAAATTGTAGAGCAAATTGTAGCACGAAAATTGCTCCCCGCCTAATGCGTAAATATTTGCAATGCNGTTGACACCCTCAACAGTTTTGCCGTTTTGTGCAAGCTCTAAAATTTTTTGCTTTTCAGTAAGGCCTTCCTTACATAGTCTTGCAAAATTTAATCCAAACGACACATTGCGAGATTTTATATCGGAGCAGCTCAAAAAAATATCCCCAATTCCGCAGGATAGATTAATTGTTTCGGCTAGACCACCATTTTGATGAACAAAAGCAGCGGTTTGTAAAAAAATATTGCTTAAATGGCTTGATTTTGCATTGGTAGAATGTTCAAACGCCCCGCACACAAGCCCGTAAGATATTGCAATTGCATTTTTGCAAAGCCCAAGTAGGGCAACTCCGCTTTCGTCGCTTGTGGTTTGGCAAGTAAATGTTTTGTTTGTTAGTAAGTTTGCGGTATATTGCAAAAGCTTCCCGCTTTTACTGGCAATAGTTGTAATTGTTGGCAGGCCCTGTTCCACCTCGCTTGAAAAATTTGGGCCAGATAGCATACAAACATTAATATCATTGCCAAAAATAGCCCTTAAATAACTGGGGGTTGAAACCGATTTGCCATCTTGCAAAATAAATCCCTTACTTGCAATAATAAAATTTTTTATGTTTTTTAAATAGATTGCATTTTGACTAAAAAAGCTTTCAAAAGCCAAAACCGGTATTGCAACAATTGCGGTGTCCGCCTTGCAAGTTGCTAAATTAAACCCGTTAGAGCGGGAGTAACTTTGCAAGGAGTTGTATCTGTCGTTATTTTGTTTAACAAGCCCAGCAATTGCAGCACCCCAAGACCCAGAACCTATAATAAGTATATCTTTCATTATTTTTGTAACAATTGCTTGGTTGTGGTTTCTATTATGTTTGCAACTTCGTTGAGGTCTTGGTCGGATTGTAGAACTTTGCCGTATTTTTCAAATTTTACCACAATGGTTCCGCTTTTTTTGAGCGAGAAAAATCCCCGTCCCCAATAAACACTTGCATTGTGCGACATACAATAAACAGGCAATCCCGAACCTTTGGACATTGCAACCACACCTTTTTTGTATGGATATTTTTCAAGATTATAATCATCCTGCATTTGCTTTACTCTTGTGCCTTGGGGAAATATAATTAGCGGATAGGTTTTTATTGCCTTAATAGATTTTATAAGTTTGGACATAGCACTTACACCTTGCGAGCGTTCAATTGCTATCATAGATATATTTTTTGCAACTTGGCCAATTAAGGGGGTATCTACAAGCTGTTGCTTTAAAACAAATGTTGCCCCGTTAAAGTATTGGTATAAAAAAATTGTCTCCCACATTGAGGAATGCTTTGCAGCTAAAATGTATTTTTTATCGGCGGGCAAAAGCTCGGCACCTTCAATTTTAATTTTTATGCCACAAAATATTTTGCCAAATAGCAAAAAAATTCTGTTCCATCTCACCGCCAAATAGCATGTTGCCCTTGCACTTTTGCCGTAAATTATTGGTAGTGAAAGCAACATCCACAAGGCAGATACCGGAGTGAAAAATATTGCAAAAAGCAATGTTTTTAGCTTCATCATAAATTATTTGTATTATTTTTTTATGCCTTTATACGAAAGGCATGATAGTTATTTACTACTTTTTACTGGTTTTAGTTGCTGTTTTTGCAGGTTTTGTAATAGTAAAGCTTACACTAACTTTTTGCTCTGGTTGAACACACCAAATATCAAAGATATGTGTGTTTGAAGCAAAGTTAACGGTTCCACTGATGGTTTTTACGCCAGAAAACATAAGTTCCTTACATTTTGTCTCGGCAGCTGTGTTTGCCTTTGTTTCAACAAAAGACCCACCCAAATAAACACCAAGCACCAAAGGCAACATGCTATTTACTTTTATTTCGGCGGTTTTAGGAGCTGTTTGTTTGTGGTCCTTATTAATTGTGCGTGTGCAAGATGCAAACAAAACCAAAGAAGTAGCGATGGCAATAAATTTTTTCATAATTACAAATATAAACAAAAGATAAGCAAAAATACAAAATATTAGATTACAAAATAATTGAAAAATAATATTTTATTTGCAAGATATTTTTGTATTATTTTGGGGGGGATGTGGGTTTTTAGCGGAGATTGCAAAAAAACTTGCATTTATAAAATTTGGATGTAAAAAATATTGCAGAGTAAATTGTAAATATTATGAGTAAAAAATATTACGAGCCATTTAAAGATTGCACGGGGGGGTATCGTAGCGTGCTATACGAAATACTTAAAAAACGGGGGTTTTATAATCAGGAAATTGTTTTTAAATGGAAGCAAATTGTGGGGGAGGACTTGGCAAATTTGTATATTCCACATAGTATAAAATACAAACATCCGGCAAAAAAACGGGGGCTTGAGGCGGAATTTTTTGCAGAAAATGCCGAAGCAAAAAAACAGCAAACCCTGTATCTTTACCCAAAAAACGGCCGAGATTTTTACAAATTTGCTTACTACAAGCTGCAAATAGTGCAAAAAATTGAAGTTTTTTTCTCCGCCAACCCCTTCACAAACATTGTGTGCAGCAAGCGAGACGATTAGACGCCATAGATTGAACGCCATTAATTAGACGCTATACGCCGCCCATAAACTTACCACACTGCTATTTTTAAAAGAAAAATGAACTTTTTTTGGGGGAAGTTCTAATGGTGGTGGAAAGGTGAGTAAAAATAAGGTGAGTGGGGGGTGGTGCTAAGAGAAAAATGTAGTTATTAGTTTTTGTTAAAAGTTTGTTGTTGGGTTTAGTTGTTGTTTATGTGGGGGTTGGTGTTGTTATTTTTACCTCCGTCTTGATTATCTAAGTATAACTTAAAGGCTTGTTGTGGGTCTATCTTTTCAAACTGATATTTGAATTTTGTAATAATCCTATAGGACTTCGCAGATCTTTCGCGTTTATATTGTTCATATTTCTTAACCTACCCCAGGATTTGCTATTGTGTATTGCTGACTTTGGTTTTCATCTATGTATTTTGTGTGGCTATTTTTTAGGCCGGGGTTTGGGTTTTGGTTATTCTGACTTATTTTTAGAATAGACTCTCCCCCCCCTTCACCTGTTTGTTGGTAGTTGAATTTGTAATTGTTATTTATATGAACCTGATCAGGGGTTGGTAGTTTGTTGGATATTTTGCCTTTAACATCATCGAACGGTTACACATTTATAGACTTATCAAATTATAGACCTATCACAATATTTAGGTCTTTTGTTTGTTTTTGTAAACCTTTCTGTCGCTCTGACTCTATTTTTGGCTCATGGTCTGACTTTATATCTTTTGGATTTAGATTAGGATTAGGATTTGGTATTGTGAATTCCTGAATTGAGTTACCATCAACCGAACCTTGCTGCTGGCCTTGGTTATCATTTTTGCTTTCCTGAATTATTTTATTATAGTTTGTTGGATCGGCTTGGATCTGGCTCGCTGCAAGGGATGTTTGTTTATATACGTTAGCTCTCGTATCATCTTTTACCTCTGTTATCTCATGCCCCAGTGCTTTTAACTTTTGATAAATAATAGCTGAAAAATATGGGTTTATTATTTCATTTTTATTTTTTACATCCCCACTCTTTTTGCGAATTTGGGAGCTTTCTGGTGATTGTTTTTTGTCGTAAGATGGCTTTGGGGCGAAGTTGAGTTCTTTTAAATTGTTGTCTTTGAGGAATTTGTTGATTTTGTCAGCGTTAATTTTAACATGATCATCCACAATAATGCCATTTGGTTGAATTTCAGTCAATTTTTTGTGAACATTTTGAAGAGATTCTACGACATAATTAACCGATAATAGTTTAATGTTTTCTGTTGTTTTTATTTTGTTTT
>JGI12421J11937_10001185_pt1 | contig 10525 bp, 9 predicted proteins | sample LakErihyJuly2011_2_FD_11937 | JGI IMG/M metagenome (IMG submission 11937)
AACCGCGTTGAGTTGTGTCGCCCAAGCAGTTGAAGAGCATTGAATTAATAGCGCGCCTTCAAGTAATGAAAGTGGTGTTGTGTGAGATGCGATATCTTCACCAACGATTTCTTTCCAAGATGAAAAGAGTGTTCCTTCAGCAATTCCTAAGTGCCAATCTCGTTGGTTAATTAAATCTGTCATAACTTCATTGATAAGCGTTGGGTCCCCTGGTGTATTGGTACGTTCTTGAACAGGTTTTGGTTTCTTTATAAATCCTGTTTTATAACTGCGGAATAAATCGAGTGCAAGATCGCGCTTAGCCATCGCTCAGCCTTTCCTTTGATACAACTCCGGGAGTTACATAATATTTTGTAGATAATAGTTCGGCCGGCAAGTCACTTTCAACGGCTGCTGTAATAAATGTTTGTTCAGCCATTTGGGTAACAGAGGTTAGTTGTTGACGGCGGGCAGTATCTAACTCTGCGAAAATATCGTCGAGAATTAAAATTGGTTCAGCGCCTTCTGATTTAAGTAAGTTGTAAGAACCAATACGTAGTGAAATAGCCATAGACCAGGATTCACCGTGGCTGGCATAACCTTTTGCGGGAAAATCCCCGAGTTGCAAATGTAAATCATCACGGTGGGGGCCGATTAAAGATGCGCCGCGTTCAATCTCTTGACGAGCCACTTCTAATTGCCGGGCAGTTAGAAGGTGCGCGTTTTCTGTGGCGTCACTCGTTAAATTATCGGTACTGGATTTATAGGAAATAGAGGCTGGTTTCACCTCGTTTAAATTTGCGTAGTTCGCGGCTATGTATGGGTTGAGTGCGGCTACTAAAGCAACACGTTCGGCGCTTAGTTGGGCACCTAGACTTATTAGCTGTTCAGTCCATGGCTCTAAAGCGTTTTCTGGTGCTCGGGTTTTTAGCAAGGCGTTGCGCTGCTTTACGACGCGTTCATAATCAGAGATAACGCCAGCTAAACGAGGCGTGCGAGTTATTAGTAATTTATCTAAAAAATCACGGCGGTGAGTGGGTTCTCCTCGCACAAGATCTAAATCTTCCGGAGAGAAGTAAATTACCTGTAGTGCGCCCAATATTTCACGTTGTGATTTTGTAGGGTTTTGATTTAACCGAGCGCGGTTTGCCTTTGTTGCATTAATTTCTAAATCAACTTGCAAGGTTCGGTTATCGCGTTCAATTTCGGCGCGGATGATTGCTTGATCTGTTCCTAAATTTAAAAGTGGAAGGTTTTGAGAAACACGGTGTGAGGAAAGATAAGCGAGATAAATCAAACTTTCTGCAATATTTGTTTTACCTGATCCGTTATTACCAATGAAGGTGGTTGGTCCGGCCTCGAATTCAAGTTCGAGGTTTTTGTAGGAACGGAAATTAGTCAGCGCTAATTTGGTAACGCGCACAAATTACTCTTTATGAGGCGTAACGCATTGGCATTAACAAATAGCGATAGTTTTCAATAACTTTGCCATCGCGATCTGATTTACCTGTGAGGATTGCTGGTTTATTTGAACCAGTAAATGAAATCTGTACAAATGACGTTCCGACTGCTTGTAAACCATCTGCTAGAAATACAGGGTTGAAGGCGATAGAGATGGGTTCTCCGTTTAACAAGATTTCAATAGCTTCAGTGGCTTGTGCTTCCTCGCCAGCGCCAGCTTCTAGAGAAACTGTGTTGTTGGCAAATTCAAGGCGTAACGGAACGGTTTTATCGGTTACTAGTGCAACACGGCGGACTGAATCTAAAAATGGTGCAACTTCCACAATTGCTGTGGTTGTTACATCTTGCGGTAACAAGTGACGATATGGAGGAAATGTTCCGTCCAACATTCGCGAGGTCATTGATTTACCTTCACCAGAGAATCCAGCTAAACGATCATTACTGGTTGTTGGTGCAAAAGATAAAGAAACGTTTTTTGAACCTGTTAGAGATTTAGCGGCATCGGCAATTGTGCGTCCGCGCAATAAAGATGTTGTTGAAACCCCAGGTGTGGTTGGCTGCCAGTTAAATTCGCGTACTGCTAAACGGTAACGGTCGGTTGCAGCCAACGTGACAGTGTCTTCGTTTATCTCTATGTGTACGCCAGTTAAAGTTGGGAGTGAGTCGTCGCGGCCCGCAGCTATCGCAACTTGTGCAACCGCTGTTGCAAACACATCACTAGCAACAACTCCTGTCGTATCTGGCAGTTCGGGCAAACCCGGGTACTCAGATATTGAAAGGGTTGGAAGAGTAAATTTCGCTGCTCCGGAAGTAACAAGAACTCTCGAACCATCTAATGTGATAGTAATTGGTTTGTTTGGAAGTGAACGGGAAATTTCGGCTAATAGTTTTCCAGGAACTAAAACTTTGCCTGGTTGTGAAATATCTGCTTTAAAGAAAGCTTTGCTAGATGTCTCTAAATCCGATCCTAATAAAACAACTTCGTCGCCGGTTGCATCGATAACAATTCCAAGAAGTTCGGTTTTTATCGGGCGGTTGGAAAGACTGCGAGAAACCCAGTTAACGCCATCTGTAAGTGCGCCTTGCTCGACAGTGAATTTCACGCGGTAGCCCTCAGTTTCTTTAGTTGAAAGTCTTGCATAACGTTTATCAAGTTAGATACCCCAGTTTTGCCTGTGTGGTTCGCTTGGGAGCGGGTTTTATCTATATAAAGGTAGTAGTAGTAACCAACCGCGATATCTGTGGATAACGGCAGAAAGCCCTGCTCAAAGGCGTGTTTCACTGTTAAATAAGTGTGGATAAGTTGTTTATATCTTTGCGCGAACCAGAACTTCATAACCAACCACCCCTTCTAAATAAGTTTAAGAAAGAAATACCTTCTCACTAACCACAGATTTATCTCTTAAATCCACAGTTATCCACAACTTCTCCACATTTGGGGGTAAAACCCCAAATCGGACATTTAACCGAATTTAACCTCGGTTTTGAGATTTGATCCGGTTGGTCAATTCAGTGACTTGGTTATAAATAGAACGTCGCTCTGCCATTAACTGACGGATTTTGCGGTCTGCATGCATAACTGTTGTGTGATCGCGCCCGCCGAAGGTTTGGCCGATCTTCGGTAGTGAAAGTTCGGTTAGCTCACGACATAAATACATTGCAATCTGGCGCGCATTTACCAAGACGCGGGAACGAGAAGTGCCACACAAATCATCAATTGTGAGACTGAAGTAAACCGCGGTTTGAGCCATGATTGTGGCTGCAGTAATTTCAGGGCCGGCGCCAGTTGGAATCAAATCTTTTAGAACTATCTCAGCTAAACCTAAATCAACACTCTGGCGATTAAGGCTAGCGAATGCAGTCACGCGAATTAACGCACCTTCAAGTTCGCGAATATTTGTGGAAATTTTACTAGCGATATATTCAAGTACGTCATCGGGTGCGTTTAATTTATCTTGCGCAGCTTTTTTACGCAGAATCGCAATACGTGTTTCTAATTCAGGCGGTTGAATATCGGTAATTAAACCCCACTCAAAACGGGAACGTAGGCGATCTTCCAAAGTTGTGAGTTGTTTTGGTGGGCGATCAGATGAGATAACAATTTGCTTATTAGCGTTATATAAAGTGTTGAAAGTATGGAAGAACTCTTCTTGGGTACGTTCTTTATTTTCTAAGAATTGAATGTCGTCTACTAAAAGAATATCTAAATCGCGGTAACGGCGCTGGAAGGCAGATGCCTTATCGTCACGAATCGAGTTAATAAAATCATTTGTGAACTCTTCAGAAGAGACATAACGCACCCGAACGCTGCCATATAGCTCTTTGGCATAGGCGCCAATAGCATGTAATAAGTGGGTTTTACCTAGCCCAGACTCACCGTAAATAAATAACGGGTTGTATGCCTTAGCTGGAGCTTCAGCAACAGCAACAGCTGCGGCATGTGCAAAACGATTTGATGCCCCGATAACAAAAGTTTCAAAAATATAACGCGGGTTTAATTGAGAAACCTCATCATTTTTACGGGTATCTAATGCAGAACCTTCACGTCCAGTACCTGGGCGGACCGGAGTTGGTTCAATTGTGATCGTTGGAGCTGGGTGATCTGCGAGCTCTAGTGATTCATCGACCATCACAGCGATATTTGTTTTATCGCCAAGTTCACGGGTGAGCACTTCATTTACAACAGTGCGCAGACGAGACTCAAGAACATCTTTTGCAAAAACATTTGGTGCAGCAACTAACAAATTTGTTATGCCGCCATCGCTCTGGATGAGCCCAAGTGGTTTGGTCATTGTTAGAAATGCGCGATGTTGTGGTTCCCCAAGTGAGACATGTTCAATTACTCGGTCCCAAAGGTCAGTCAGTTCGATCTCAACTACTGCCATTTGGGCCCCCTCGGACTATCCACAATGTTATCCACAGGCTGTGGGTCTAAAGTTGGGCTTGAGCCTTCATTTAGAGCCACTTTGACGGATGCCTGTGGACAGAGGTGAAAAGTAGGACTTTTTCCCAAGAAAAGCAAGCGGTTATCCACAACCCTCAACCCAAACTCCAGTTTGACCCAACTCTATCCACACCTCTACCGTTGCATCCTTGCTTCCCCCGTATTTATGAAGAGTTCATAGAAGTCGGATCATCCGCGAGCTAGGTCAGCAAAAACCTAACCCGGGCCCAATCCGAGGCAGTAAACGAGAGTTTTAAAAGGAGTCATTATGACAAAACGTACCTACCAACCAAACACACGCCGTCGCGCCAAGAAGCACGGCTTCCGTGCTCGCATGGCAACTCGTGCAGGACGCGCTGTGCTTGCAGCACGTCGCGCCAAGGGCCGCACTCGTCTTTCTGCTTAAGCGAACGAGCCACACCGGACATTCTCGTGCTGCCTAAAAACGCACGTTTGACTGCAAGCGCCGATTTTGCTCGAACAACAAAGAGTGGAACCCGCGTTACATCCGAAAATTTTGTTGGGTACCTGTACATCTCTCCTGTCGCAAATCAAGAAACTTCGAAATGCGGGTTAATTATTAATAAATCTGTTGGAGGCTCTGTAATCCGTCACAGGCTAGCGCGAAAATTGCGTCACGCGGTTGTGCCACATATTTCAAAGTTACCTTTCGGATCACTTCTAGTAATCCGTGCACTTGCAAAAAATAATCCAGAATCAATCAGCGCCGAAGTAGAAAAGTTAGTAAATAAATTACTCGAGCGCGCCAACCGAAGCATGGCTAAGTAATGCGTAGGTTAATGGTGGCTTTTATCAATCTGTACCAAAAATGGATTTCTCCGGCTTTCCCAGCGCGTTGTAAGTACTACCCATCATGTTCTTCATATGCCGCCTCTGCGATTTCACATTACGGATTACGCGGATTCTTTATGTCCACCTGGCGCCTTATGCGCTGTAATCCATGGTCACACGGCGGAGTTGATTATGCGGTGGAGCCTGCAAAAACTTTAAAAAACATCGAAAAAACCAGTGTAGGAGTGAATTAATGGGCGCTATTTTAAATCCACTTTATAACTTTGTATCCGGAGTTATTGTTTTAATTCACAAAGCCCTTACACCAATATTTGGCTTTGACAGCGGAGTTACCTGGGCGCTTTCAATCGTTGGCCTTGTTGTGTTAATTCGCATTATTTTAATCCCACTCTTTGTTAAACAGATTAAAAGCCAGCGCGCTTTAACAGCGCTACAACCACATATGAAGTCGATTCAAAATAAATATAAAGACGATCGTCAGAAGCAATCAGAAGAGATGATGAAGCTCTATAAAGAGCATAAAACAAATCCACTCGCTTCATGTTTTCCAATCCTTGCGCAAGCGCCAATCTTCTTCGCACTCTTCACAGTGCTCAATGGAATTGCCGCAAAGACCGACGCAGGTGTATCTGCGCCGATCGCGCGCGGTTTTCTAAAAGGTGACTATTTAGAAAGCGCTGCACAAGCGACATTTTTCGGAGCCAAGATTTCACAGAGCTTCCTAGGTTCAACAGATACAACAGTGAAGATAGTTACGGTAATTCTTATCTTTATTATGTCTGCAACGACTTTTACAACACAGCGCCAATTGATGGTAAAAGGAATGCCAAAGATGGATTCCAGCAACAATATGATGTTGCAGCAGCAGAAAATAATGTTGTATTTATTCCCAGTTATATTTGCAGTTTCCGGTGTTAACTTCCCTGTCGGTGTTTTAATTTACTGGTCGACAACAAACTTCTGGACATGGGGACAGCAGTTCTATGTAATTAAAAGAAACCCAACACCAGGTTCACCGGCTTATGAAGAGTTGCAGAAAAAACGCAAAGATAAAGATAAGGAAGAGAACCGCGAACAGAGCGGAACTGTTATTGACCCAGAAAACACAGAACCTGGACAAACAGGGACTACGCCGGGGCAAAGAAAACAACCGAAGAAGAAAAAGAAGAAGTAAGTAGATAATTAGGACAATTACTATCAAAAGCGCATAATCAACCCAGTTTTCCAATAAAGGAGTCAAAATGAGTGAAGAGACGACAGAAGTTCTAGATACTGAAGCGGGCGCCGAAGCAGAGGCAACGACCGGTACAAAGAAGGCGCCAAAGACTGTTGCCAGACTGGAAGAGGAAGGCGATATCGCCGCCGATTACCTTGAAGGGTTGCTAGATATTGCAGACCTCGATGGTGACATTGATATTGATGTTGAAAATGATCGCGCCAGCCTGGCGATCGTGGGTGGCAAGTTAAGCCACCTGGTCGGCCAAGAAGGCGAAGTACTGGATGCAATCCAGGAGCTAACCCGCCTTGCTGTTCAGACTTCAACCGGAGACCGCAGCCGCCTAATGCTTGATATCGATGGTTTTCGCGCAGGACGCCGTAAGGAGCTAACCGCTCTAGCCGAGAAAATGGCGGAGCAGGCAAAGACAACTGGGGCTTCAATCAAACTAGACCCAATGAACGCCTTTGAACGCAAAATCATCCATGACACGATCCAAACCCTGGGCCTCTCATCTGAATCCGATGGGGAAGACCCAAATCGCTTCGTAGTCATCTACCCAGCTTAAATAGATGGAAAATCTCCAGCCGGAGTCAGTTTCACGTGAAACGTTAATTGCCCAGTACTTTCCTGGACAGATTGATGCAATCCAGCGCTATGCCGATTTTTTGGTTGGGGCAGGGATTGAGCGCGGGTTAATTGGCCCCCGCGAAGGTGAGCGAATTTGGGATCGCCATATCTTTAACTGCCTTCCGATCACAAAGCTTTTGCCCGAGGGGGCCTCCCTATTCGATATTGGTTCAGGGGCTGGGCTACCAGGAATTGTTATCGCTTTAGCTCGACCAGATGTAAAAGTAACCCTAATTGAGCCACTTGAGCGCAGAGTTGAATTTCTAAAGGAGGCAGTTGCCGCCATTTCTAGCGATCTGATCGAAATCGAGGTTATTCGAGGCCGCGCCCAGGATGTTAAAAAGAGCGCCAACTTTGTAACCGCTCGGGCTGTAGCCCCTCTCGAAAAACTAAAGAAGATGAGTTGGCATATGGTTAAAACCGGCGGCTCACTACTTGCCATGAAGGGGGAGTCGGCCGCTTCTGAGATGGTCGGCGTTAAAGGGGCCGAGCTTCACGAGATTAAACTTGAGGGAATTGAGCTCGGCCGGATCATCTCCATTCGCAAAGGTGCTTAGATAAGCGCGTGGATGATTCACGTGAAACAAAAGAAAACAAGGTAGTCGGCGTCCGCCGCCTTAAAGAGGCGATGGCTAAGCCCGCAACTACCCGAATCTTCACTGTAGCCAATCAAAAAGGCGGGGTCGGCAAAACCACCACAACAGTCAATATTGCAGCAGCCCTTTCCATGGGGGGTTTGCGGGTCCTAGTTATCGATCTAGATCCACAAGGCAACGCCAGCACAGCCCTTGGTGTACCTCACCGTGATACGGCCGGGATTTATGAAGTTTTAATGGGAGATGCCTCGATAACTTCTGTAACTCAAAAAGTGGCTGGATTTCCGTCACTTGATTGCGTTCCATCTAATTCATCACTTGCAAATGCCGAAGTTAATTTGGTTTCAATGGTTGCGCGCGAACTTCGTTTAAAAGAGGCGCTAGATGAAATATTTCCAAACTATGACTACATATTTATTGATTGTCCGCCATCACTTGGCTTATTAACTATCAACGCACTTGCCGCGGCGCGCGAACTTTTAATCCCAATTCAAACTGAATATTACGCACTCGAAGGTCTGTCACAACTACTTGAAACTTATGGCGTCGTTAAGAAACGACTTAATGCAAAGTTAGATCTATCAACAATTATTTTAACCATGTTTGATGGCCGCACACGTTTATCAAATGATGTTGCTGCAAATGTGCGTGCGCACTTTCCAAAAGAACTTATAGATATACCTATTCCGCGCGCTGTGCGCGTATCGGAGGCGCCTTCATATAACCAGACAGTTATGACTTACGATCCACTTTCACCAGGTGCCATCGCTTATATGCAAGTAGCGCGCGAAATTGCAGAACGCGGCAAACCAAAAGATGAAGTGATCTTTGATTCAAATGTTGTAAATATAAACTATAAGCGCGATGGAGAAATAGCATGAGTGTAAAAAGAGGTGGGCTTGGAACTAATTTAGATTCACTAATTCCGACATCTCTAACTGTTGACGGAAATGAAGTTGCACAACAAAATGAAGTTTCCATTGACTCTATTTCTCCAAACCCACGTCAACCCCGCACCGTCTTTGATGAAACCGCACTTAATGAATTAATTGCATCAATCAAAGAGATCGGTATCTTGCAACCACCTGTTGTGCGCCAAACATCTCCGGGCAAATATGAATTGGTAATGGGTGAACGCCGCTTCCGTGCAGCAAAAGCTGCTGGCTTAAAAACCATTCCTGTAATTATTAGACAGACTCCAGATAACGAATTATTACGCGAGGCGCTAATTGAAAACATTCACCGTAGTCAACTAAACCCACTTGAAGAAGGAGCTGCATACGCACAACTTCTAAATGACTTTAACTGCACACATGATGAGCTTGCTACAAAATTAGGTCGCTCCCGCCCTTTAATTTCAAACACAATGCGACTACTTAACTTGCCACCAACCGTGCAACGCAAAGTCGCTGCTGGAGTTATTTCAGCGGGTCACGCTCGAGCACTCCTTGGGCTGACAGATGAATCAGAGATTGAAAAACTGGCCAACCGAATCGTTGCCGAAGGTTTAAGTGTTCGCGCAACCGAGGAAGCAGTAGCGATTCATTCACCAAAGAAAAAAAGTGCAGCTGGTAAATCCGGCAAAGCAACAGCTAGCGGTGAAACTCTCGCCGCCGCCGAATTGTTAAGTGACTATTTAGATACGCGTGTAAGCGTGCAAGGTGTCACCGGTAAAGGAAAAATTGTTATTGAATTCGCTGGGCGCGAAGACTTGCAAAGAATTGTGGATTTAATAGAAGGTAAGTAAGTCTTACTTAAGCGCCGTACCGCGGCGCTTCATCTCTTGCGTAACAATTCCACCGAGCGCTTTAACTCCTTCACGAATTCGCTCAGGCGTTGGGTGGCAATAAGAAAGTCGCATCGACCATGAACCGAAGCCATCTGCATAAAAGGCTGTTCCCGGAACATAGGCAACCTTGGCAACAATTGCCTTTGGCATCATCGCTTTAGTGTCAATCTCGGCAGGTAGGTTTACCCAAACATAAAAACCACCACTTGGCTTTGTCCAAGTGGCTTCCTTAGGGAAATACTCTTCAAGTGATTCCAACATGGCATCGCGGCGAACCTTATAAAGCTCACAGAATGAGGCGATCTGATCGCGCCACGGTTGATCCGCTAAATAACTAGAGATAGTTAACTGTGTGAAATTAGATGGACAAAGAATTGAAGATTCAGATGCAATTACTAACTTATCTTTAAGTGATTGCGGGACAAGCGCCCAGCCGATACGAAGCCCTGAAGCAATCGTCTTAGAGAAAGATCCAAGATAGATAACATTTTCGGAATCTTCAGCTCGCATCGCATTTGGAGCAGGGCGATCAAATCCCAAGAGCCCGTAAGGGTTATCTTCAACAACAAATATTTCCTCTTCGCGGCAGATAGAAAGAATTTCAGTGCGACGATCAGCTGGCAATAACACCCCAGTTGGGTTTTGGTAGTTAGGGATTAAATATAAGAATTTGATTTTGCGACCTGCTGCGCGAACTGACTTAATTGCGTTGCGCAAAGCATCTGGAACAAGACCGTTCATATCCATTTCTACGTGAACAACGGATGCTTCATATTGCCTAAATGTTCCTAGCGCTCCAACATAAGAAGGGGCTTCAACAAGGACGACATCGCCTGGATCAATAAAGATACGAGAAATTAAATCTAAAGCTTGCTGAGAACCTGTGGTTACAACAATGTCATCTGGGTTTGCACGTATTCCTTCTAACGCCATTACATCGCAAATTTGTTCACGGAGTTTTGGGTGACCCTGCCCACTGCCATATTGCAGCGCTTCAGCGCCATTAGCAAGAATTAACTTACTAACAACATCGGCCATCATCTCCATTGGCAGCGCAGATAAATTTGGCATGCCACCAGCTAGTGAAACAATTTCGG
>JGI12421J11937_10001190_pt1 | contig 10515 bp, 6 predicted proteins | sample LakErihyJuly2011_2_FD_11937 | JGI IMG/M metagenome (IMG submission 11937)
ATTGTTCCAGTAACAGGAGTGACATTACCATTAGTGAGTATGGGTGGAAGCTCATTTATATTTACTTGTTGCTCCATTGGATTGATATTGAGTGTTGCACGAAATGTGGAACAAATGGAAGGGAAGGCACCAGTAGAAACTGAAATTGAATTACCAGACGAAAATACTGAGACAACCAATGGCGTTACATCCGCAATATAAAAACATTCGCATCATCATCGCTGGTGGTGGTACCGGAGGACATATTTTTCCTGCGATAGCGGTAGCGCAAGCCATTCAAAAAATACAACCTGATGCGGTAATACTATTTGTAGGTGCACAGGGTAAAATGGAAATGGAGAAAGTACCACAAGCTGGTTATGAGATTGAAGGGATTACCATTGCTGGATTTAACAGAACTAATCTATTAAAAAACCTATCCTTGCCTTGGAAATTAGTGAAGAGTTATTTTCAAGTGAAGGCAATCATAAAAAAATTCAAACCCAATGCCGTTTTTGGTGTGGGTGGCTATTCTAGCTTTCCAGTTTTGAAACAAGCACAAACAAAATTAATTCCTACATTTATTCACGAGTCAAATGCATTTGCAGGAAAAGCAAATCAATGGTTAGGTGCCGATGCGACTCAGATATTTACTGGGACAAAAGGGATGGAATCTTTTTTTCCTGCTGATAAAATATTGGTAACTGGTAATCCGGTTAGGCAAAACATTCTCCATACTTCCTATGACAAAAATAATGCAGTATTGCATTTTGGTTTAATGCCCAATAAAAAAACAGTTTTAATTGTTGGCGGAAGTTTGGGAGCGAGCTCGATTAATAAAGCGATACAAAATAATTTAACAGCATTTCTAGAGGACAACATACAATTGATTTGGCAAACAGGGAAACCAAATGCTGCTGCATATGTAACTGCTGCAAATGATTATGCCAATGTTTATGTGAGTTCATTCATCGATGATATGAGTGCCGCGTATACCGCTGCAGATTTAGTGATAAGCAGATCTGGTGCCATGGCAGTTGCTGAAATTTCAATCACAGGAAAGGCGGCTATTTTTGTTCCTTATCCACATGCAGCTGAGGATCATCAAACCTATAATGCGTTGGTACTAGTGGACGATGGTGCTGCAAAAATGGTAAAAGATAATGAAGTAAATCAAAAATTGATTCCTTTGTTNCAAAGTTTAATTCANGATGATCAAAGTAGACAGTTGATGCAAGAAAAGGTAAAAGCACATGCATTTATAAATGCGGATCAAGTAATTGCAGAACAAATACTACAACATATTTAAAATAGTAAGAAATAATCCGCTAATAATGAATACGCAAATAATAAATCCACTAACGAATATAAAAAATATCTATTTCATTGGAATTGGGGGGATTGGTATGAGTGCATTGGCTAGGTATTTTAATACACAAGGTGTGAAAGTTTCAGGGTATGATAAAACGCCCACCGTATTAACGGACGATTTGGTGAAGGAAGGAATACAAATTCATTTCGTAGATGATTTGAATCAAATTGACAAAGTAGCTACCGTAGTAGTATATACGCCTGCTATTCCAGGGGATCATAAGGAATTAAATTATTATAGAGACCATGGGTATAATGTAGTGAAGCGTAGCGATGTTTTACAATGGGTTACAGAAAATGCTTTCACTATAGGTATTGCTGGTACCCACGGAAAAACTACGACCACTTCAATGACAGCCCATATATTAAGGCACACGGAATATGGTTGCAATGCTTTTTTAGGAGGCATCGCTTCCAATTATAATACCAACTTTTGGAGCCATGAAAAAAATGTTGTGGTTGTAGAAGCGGATGAATACGATCGTAGTTTTTTAAANTTNTCGCCNAATATTGCAGTNATNACTGCAGTGGATCCNGATCATTTAGATATTTANGGAACAGCNGAGGANGTATTNAAAGCATTTGGNCAATATGCGGATAAGATTAAGCCTGGTGGCACATTTATTCAAAAAATGGGCACTACGGTGGTTACTAATTCGGAAAATAAAACGATGCAAACGTATGGGTATGATAAAAACGATGCGGCTTATCATACGCAAAATTTAAAAGTAGTGGATGGGTCCTATATTTTTGATTTAGTCCACCCAGGGGGCGTTTTGAAGGAAGTGGTTTTAAATATGGGCGGCTTGCATAATGTTGAAAATGTAACTGCCGCAATTGCAATTGCATTAACATTAGGCATTGATGAAAATAAAATCAAGTTAGCTGTTGCTGATTTTAAAGGAGTAAAGCGTCGCTTTGAGTATAAGGTTAAAACCGCTAATAAGGTTTTGATTGACGATTATGCGCACCATCCTGAGGAATTAAATGCATTAATATCTGGTGTAAGAAGTATTTATCCTGGCGAGAAAATGGTTTTAGTTTTTCAACCCCACTTATATAGTCGCACGCAGGATCAATGTGATGGCTTTGTTGAAACTTTGGATAAAGCAGATGAAGTTATTTTATTACCTATTTATCCAGCAAGGGAATTACCTATTCCAGGCGTTACCAGTGATATGCTCATTGAAAAAATGAGTATCTCAAAAAAACAAGTAATGTCAAAAGAAGCATTGTTGGCATGGGCGGCAACCACTCCTGATAAGCTAATTGTGATGGCAGGGGCAGGTGATATAGATGTTTGTATCAATCAAATTAAAGACCTACTTATATCTACTAAATGAAGCAATGGCAAAACATATTGATTAAAACTTTGTGGAGCATTGCAGGTGCAGCACTTATATTTTTATTTGTGATTGCATGGAAAGCTAAAGTGAGTAAAAAAGTTTCGCAAATACAAGTTGAATTGGTGGGCGAAACCACCAAGGCTTTATTTATGGATGAAAATGAAATCACCCAAATTTTAAAAGACCAAGGAATTACCAAAGGCACTATTGTTGAAAGCATCAATTTAACATCGATTGAGCAGGAGTTAGAAAAAATAAGGTGGATAAAAAATGCAGAGCTATTTATCAATAACCAACAATTATTAGAAGTTAAAATACAGCAACGAATTCCGATTGCACGTGTTTTTACTATTGCAGGAAGTTCCTTTTATATTGATGATCAAGGTAGGCGTTTACCTTTAAAACAGCTTACCGTGCTGCGTTTGCCCGTATTTACGGGGTTCCCAACAGATCAAGATAAATTATCTGCACCAGATAGTTTATTACTTAATGATTTGCTCCTTTTTTCAAATACCATTAAAACGGATAGTTTTTTCACAGCGCAAATAGCACAAGTAAATATTGGACCTAATGGTGATTTTCAAATGGTGCCTAGTTTGGGCGATCATACTGTTTTAATAGGGTCGGTGGATAATTTGGCGGATAAATTAAATCGGTTATATACTTTCTATAAAAAAGTGTGGGTACAAAGTGGGATCAATGCCTATCAGGTATTGGATTGCAGATTTGACGGACAAATTGTTGCCCTAAAAAAAGGATTGGAACCTATTCAATATGCCCCCGGCATGATGCCATTTCAAAATTCGGTATTAGCAAATACGGAAAATGTCATTTTGAATACAGATACCGCTTCGGCACCCATCCTTAAAGATACCTTGAAGAAAGTGGCGCCCATTGCTATCAAAAAAGAGGTCAAATTAGAAGAAAATAAAGTGGCTAAGAAGCCCGCAGTTAAAGTGGTTGCAAATAAAAAAAGCACCCCAAAAAAAATCAACCAACAAATCAAGAAAAAAGACAATAAACAAAACAATAAATCGTTAATTAATAAGAAGAAATCCGCGAAAGCTTTAATGCCAACAAAGACTACTTCTAAGAACAACAACAACTAACAACTAAAATACATAACAATGAGTCAAAATGATTCGCCCATCATTGTGGGGCTAGATATTGGTACCACAAAGATTGCGGCTATAGCTGGCAGAAAAAATGAGTTTGGCAAATTAGAAATTTTGGGCTTTGGCCGTGCCAATAGTAATGGGGTACAACATGGTCAGGTGTTAAACATTGATCAAACCATTAAAGCAATTCAACAAGCACTGCAAAATTGTCAATTAAGCAATCCTGATTTAGAAATCAATGAAGTATTTGTAGGTATTGCAGGTCATCATATTAAAAGTTTACAAACAAGGGGTGATATGGTTCGTCAGGATGCGGAGAACGAAATTCAACCTTGGGAAATTGAGCAGTTAATCAACAACCAACGCAAAACATTTATTCCAGCTGGGGATCAAATTATTGACGTGATACCACAAGAGTTTCATGTTGACAATAACCCAAATGTAAAAGAGCCAGTAGGCGTGAATGGGGTAAAAGTAGGGGCTAATTTTTTAATCCTAACTGGGGACAGAAATGCAATTCGCAATATTAATCGTTCTGTTGAGCGTAGTGGTTTGGTGACGAAGGATTTAGTATTACAACCCTTAGCTTCTGCTAGTGCGGTGATGAGCGATATCGATTTAGAAGCGGGTGTGGCAATTTTAGATATTGGTGGTGGCACCAGTGATTTAGCTGTATTTTATGATGGCATCTTAAAGCATACTGCTGTAATTCCATTCGGGGGTGAAAATATTACTAATGATATTCGACTTGGCTTAGGCGTTTTGAAAAGTCAAGCTGAGGCAATGAAAGTACAGTTTGGTAGCGCTTTAGCAGATGAGGCAAAAGCCAATGCTTATGTAACTATTCCAGGTTTAAAAGGAATGCCTGCAAAAGAAATCAGTGTGAAAAGTTTGGCAGGAATTATCCAAGCAAGAATGAGTGAAATATTGGATTTTGTTACTTATCATTTAAAGCAAGTGGGTTTGGATAGTCGTCAATTAAATGGCGGTGTGATATTAACTGGTGGTGGATCTCAATTAAAGCATCTTATACAATTAACCGAGTACATCACTGGTTTGAATGCAAGAATTGGATTGCCTAATGAACATTTAGCGCCTAATCATATCGATGAGTTGAAAAAGCCAATGTATTCAACATGTATTGGATTAATCTTAAAAGGTTACAACGATTTCGAGCAAAATTATAAGGTATTTGCTGAAAACTTTAAAAGAGTGGAAGTGCCTAAATCATTGACTGTAAATAACAGCATTGGCGCGAATACTTTAACGAGTCAAAAGGCTGAAAAACCTGCAGCAGCAACTACTTTATCAGTAGAACAAATTGAAAGAAGAAAGAGCAAATTCTGGGATCGTTTTAAGAATAACTTGATTGAAATATTTAATGAGGAACCTGACAAACCTTTGTAATATTATTTACCCACATTGTGGTTATAAATATCAAGTAGAATAAATTCTAGAATTGCTAATTTCGACATAACTAACTAACAACTAACCATCTAACTAACCCATTTAAAAACAAAAAAATGATTCAATTTGACTTGCCTAAACAAAAATCATCTATCATCAAGGTCCTCGGCGTAGGCGGTGGCGGTAGTAATGCTGTAAACTTTATGTTTAAGCAGGATATAGAAGGCGTTGATTTTATTATTTGTAATACAGATTCTAAGGCCATTGAACAAAGCGATGTGCCCAACAAAATTCAATTAGGACCCCATTTAACACAAGGTCTTGGGGCAGGAGCAGATCCTTCTGTTGGTAAGTTAGCAACAGAGGAATCTTTAGAAGAAATCAGAAAAATTTTAGAAGTAAATACACGCATGGCCTTTATCACGGTGGGTATGGGAGGTGGTACTGGAACTGGTGGTGCGCCAATTATTGCAAAAATTTGTAAGGACCTAGGTATATTAACCGTGGGTATCGTTACCACACCTTTTGGATTTGAAGGACCTCGTCGTCAAAAACAAGCAGAGGAAGGAATCAATCAATTAAAACCATTAGTAGATACATTATTGGTGATTTCAAATGATAAATTACGGGTTCAATATGGCAATTTAAAAATGAAAGAGGCATTTACGAAAGCAGACAATGTTTTAGCCACTGCAGCTAAATGTATTACAGATGTTATTAATAGCCGTGGTCATATTATTGTTGACTTTGCAGATGTTTGCACGGTGATGAAAAATGGCGGTGTTGCTATTTTAGGTAAGGCCGAAGTGGAAGGGGAAAATAGAGCAGAAAGAGCTATTGAGGAAGCATTGAATTCACCATTGTTAAATGACAATGATATCAAAGGTGCCAAATGGATTTTATTGAATATTAATAGTGCGGAAGGGGAGCATGAGTGCACCATGGATGAATTAGAAACCATCAATAATTTCTTGAGAGAAAGAACTGGAGAGCATTCTGATGTAATTATGGGTATGGGCTATGATGCAACCCTTGATAAAAAATTAGGTATCACATTAATCGCTACAGGTTTTGAAGGTAAAGATCCTTTTAAAACAGAAACACCAAAAAAAGCGGAGGCTCCTATTGAGGAAAAAATTGTAATGACATTGGTCACAGATGCATTAGCAGCTGAACAAATCAAGGAGGAGCCAGTAAGTAATGAAGTAACTGAAAAAGCAGCGGATCATTTTATTTTAGATCAAACTGAAGAGGCGCCCATTCATTTCTCATTTGATCAAGCACCAGTGATGGAAGCTCCTTCATTAGTTGCTGAGGACGAAGTGGAAGAAGAAGTGAATGAAGTGATATTGGATAAATATGATACGATCTGGGAGTTAAATGCACAAGCTTCAATTGAAGCTGCAGATAGTATTGAAGAAGCAATGGAAGCTGAAATAGCAATGGAAGATGAAGAATCAGAAGCCGAGGAAGAGATGGAAGTGGCCGAGGAATTCGAGGTTGAAGAAGGAATGGAAGTGATGGCTTTTGAGAACAATGAATTGATGCCAAGTTTAGTAATAGAAGAGGAAGCTGCTTTTGAGGATGAGGTAGAAGCGGAAATGGAGGAAGTGAATGTAGAAGAAATGGAAGAAGAAGTGGAAGAAGAAATGTTCACTTTGAATATGGAAGCAGAGAAGGAAGTCACTATTGTTTCTGACTTTATTTTAAGTAAGCCTACAAATATTTATGTGGAGGAAGCGGACGAAGTTGAAGAAGAAATTTCCGCTCCAGTCATTGCATCCAATGAAGTGATATTTGAAATTAATGATTCAGATCCAAGTTTGGAAATGGAAGAAGACTTTATGTTAGAAGAAATCACCATTGAGGAAGAAGTTGAGGAAGAAGTTGAAGAGGAATTCATGGAAGAAGAATTGATGGAGGAAGAATTGATGGAAGCGGAAATGACCATCGATGAAAATATTGCGGAAGAAGAAGTAGCAACTGTTGAAATGTACACTGCTCCTGTAATTGAAACACCTGCACCAGCGGAAGTTGCATTCGAATCTTCTTTCAGATATGAGGAAGAGCCTTCGATGCAATTGGTGATGAGGGAGGACTCCAATGCGCCCGTTGCGCATGTGAATCAACAAGCTAATTATGATATGCCATTAGATAATGCGGAAGAGCAAAGAAAAAAAGTGGCTGAGCGTATTCAGAAATTAAGAAATTTATCTTTTAATATTAATAATGTGAATGATTCAAGCAATGATTTTGAATCAGTGCCTGCATATGTTAGAAGAAATATGGAAATGTTTGGTAACACATTGGCTTCTGTTGAAAATTATTACAGCAAGTACACTGTTGATAAGGATGAAAATAACCAAACACAAATATCAACCATCAATACTTTTATGGATGGTAAAAAACCGGATTGATTTAGTTCTTATGTATAGTTGATTTTAGTTGTAACCCCACCTTTCATCAGGTGGGGTTTTTTATTGCGGATGTGTAAACGCATCATTTTAATATTCTTACTAAAATCTCTATTTGAATCTTACTAATCCATTCAAAATGAACAAAAATTGTACCTTTAACAAATGCAAACAGTATTAATCACAGGTGGGACTGGTATGGTGGGAACATCGCTTACGAAATTATTATTAAACAAGGGCTATCAGGTAATTGTATTAACGCGACAGCCGCGGGTTTCGAATGTACCCAATTTATCCTACGCTGTTTGGGATATAGATAAAGGGTATATTGATCCTTCAGCAATTCAAAATGCGGATACGATTGTTCATTTGGCAGGTGCGGGTGTTGCAGACAAAAGATGGTCCAAAAAACGCAAGCAGGAAATTGTGGATAGCAGGGTATTGTCGGGTGCTTTGTTGGTGAAATATTTAACTGAAAATTCACATCAGGTTAAAACATTGGTTGCAGCATCGGCCATTGGTTGGTATGGGCCCGATAACGCAAAAAGTTTAATGAATGGATTTGTAGAAACCGACGCAGTGGATAGTGCATATTTGGGAGCAACCTGTAAAAATTGGGAAGAAAGTGTAAAACCCATTGAAGCCCTGGGTATAAGATTAGTGACTTTTAGAATAGGGATCGTTTTAAATAATAAAGGGGGTGCATTGGCTGAGTTTATCAAACCCGCGCAGTTTGGGATGGCAACAGTCTTTGGAAACGGAAAGCAAATCGTCAGTTGGGTTCACCATCATGATTTATGTAGAATGATTTTATTCGGGATTGAAACAGCTTCTTTAAAAGGAGTATTTAACGCGGTTTCGCCTGATCCAAAAAGTAATAAAGATTTAATTATAGCCATCACAAAAAAATTACGTGGGTTTTACCTACCCATACCTGTACCGGCATTTGTATTAAAAATAATGTTGGGAGAGATGAGCATAGAAATTTTAAAAAGCGCCAAAGTATCCTCAAAGAAAATACAAGGAGCAGGTTTTAATTTTGATTACCCAACTTTGCATTCAGCTTTGAATGATTTATTGTAATCAAGCAAGTTGTGCTAATTAGCTTAGTAAAAAATAGCAATTAATTTCTTATCGGTCTGCCTGCAGTAATCACTGATTGTATGCGCTCCAAGGTTTTCTTTTCGCCACACAAACTTAAAAACGCTTCGCGTTCTAAATCCAATAAGTATTGTTCGTTTACAGTAGTGGGTTCACTTAAATCACCACCACACATTACAAATGCTAATTTCTTAGCCACTTTAACATCGTGGTCAGAAGCATATCCGGCCTTGTGCATACCATTAATGCCTGCGTAAAGTGCACCTAGTCCTGCTTTTCCTAATACTTTGATATCTTTTCTTTGTTGTGCCTGGGTATATCCTGCATTAAATAATTGTAGCGCTTGGTCTTTGGCTTTGGTAATGCGTCTTGATTGATTGAGTAAAATAAAATCCTGTGATTTTCTTAAGATGCCCATATCCATCGCTTCCTGCGCACTGGTTGCCACTTTAGCAGTCGCAATTTGCATAAACCTGCGATTAAGGGTAATAGTTTCTGGTTCATCTGCATGCATTTCATCAGATGCGCGTAACACCAATTCCTTAGTGCCACCACCACCAGGTATTACACCAATACCTAATTCCACTAAACCAATATAAGTTTCTGCAGCAGCACAAATACTGTCTGCATGTAAATTCATTTCACAACCTCCACCTAAGCAAAGCCCATGAGGTGCAACTACGACAGGGATAGAAGAGTAGCGCACACGCATCATGCTATTTTGAAAAGTACGAATGGCCATATCTAATTCCTCGTAATCTTGTTCAATAGCTAACATAAAAATCATACCAACATTTGCACCTGCACTAAATAAGTTGGATTCGTTGGCAATCACTAAGCCATTAAATTTTTCCTCTGCAATATGAATCGCTTTATTTATACCTTCTAAAACTTCACCACCAATACTATTCATTTTGGTGTTCCAGCTAAATCCTGCAATACCATCATTCATGTCCACTAGGGTACAAGCGCTGTTTTTCCAAATGGTCTTTTCCTTTAAATCGGATAAGATTAAAAAAGACTCGCTTCCTGGTATTAATTTATAAGCTTCTGTAGCAACATCATAATAATAACGTTTACCTTCTTGTACTTTATAAAAGCTTAAACCTTTACTGAGCATGGTTTCAACCCAAGGGGCTACTGCATATCCAGCTGATTTCATGTCACCTATTACTTGTGTAGCGCCTAATTCATTCCATGTTTCAAAAGCGCCTATTTCCCAACCAAAACCTGCTTTCAAGGCATCGTCCAATCGGTATAATTCATCACTAATTTCAGGAATACGATGGCTGATATAGGAGAACAATGCAAAATGAAATTGACGAACAAATTCACCTGCTTTGTCTTTGGCTGCGTATAAACTTTTTAAACGCTCGGGTAAACTTTCCATTGCTTTTGCAACACCAATAGAAGCAAATTTTATTTTAACGCGCGGTTCGTATTCAAAAGTTTTTAAATTCAGTGTTAAAATTTCTTTGGAGCTAGCCGTTTTTATTTTCTTAAAAAATCCTTGACCAGTTTTATCACCTAACCAATTTTGCGCGACCATTTTTTCAAGCCATGCAGGCAAAGTAAAAATATTTTTAGCTTCGTCATTCGGACAGCTTGCTGCAACACCATTCGCCACTTTCACTAAGGTGTCAATACCTACCACATCGGCTGTGCGGAAGGTAGCTGATTTTGGGCGACCCATAATTGGTCCTGTGATGGATTCAATTTCATCAATACTTAATTCCATTTTTTCCATGATATGTAAAACACTCATCATGCTGAAAACCC
>JGI12421J11937_10001191_pt1 | contig 10514 bp, 8 predicted proteins | sample LakErihyJuly2011_2_FD_11937 | JGI IMG/M metagenome (IMG submission 11937)
CCAAATGGGTTGTCCGCATTCGAGTTTGTCGTTGCAGCTATAACTATAACCGCCGCGGCAAAATTCGCGCAGCAAATCTTCGTTGAAAGGTTTCACCTTTTCGATGGCGTGATGAAGGGGACCGGCCAAACGCGACAATCGAAACCAGACTAGCTGATAGGAAAGCATCGACAAGTTAACAAACGGCAACGAAGACAAGTCAAATTCAAATTCTTTGAGAAGCTGAGACACAAAGGTAAACCACAATTTTCGCAATTCAAAACATCTGCTTTCGCTTCTGTGCCAAAAATATCTGTAAGCTGTTGTATTTGTCTGGTCGGGCGTGACCGTCACGTGAGGTTGTCCCTTGAGAGTTTGAATTTCGTGTCGCACAAAGTGTTTGGGCAACGTCAGAGGAAACAAAATTTTTTCGTCCACGTCGTTGTAGTAGGCGCCCAGGTGAAGCAACATCATTTCCGGAACGACGAGCGCCACCAGATCGTTTTGAGCCGTTGATTTAAACAACACCTGTTTGGATCCCCTCTTGTTTTTTTTCTTGATTGCATAGTAGTGCGCAAAATACAATTTGAGTTCGTGCAAAATAGAGTCGTCTTGAGAATAAACTAGCACGGTCAAACGACGGGCTGCTCTTTGCAAGCTGAACAGAGCATTTTTCCAGGGAGACCAGGCAGCGGTGGCAGCAGACATCACTTGCAAAGTTTGCAACGCGGGTTGAAGAATTTCCAATTTTTTAATTTCCAATTGTGCTTGCCTGGCAAACGCGTAATCAAATAGTTGCGTCCACTGGTTATTTGTAAATTGCTTGTGTTTTTCTTCACACTTTAATTCAAAAGACTTGTATCCTGCGTTGTCCGAATACGTTACGTAACGTGGGTGGCCTTTGTCGTCGTGTTCCAAGTGCAACGAACCAACGTATTTAGACAGCTGTCGCGCCATGTGATTTAGCTGTGTCGAATTGATGCTTCCCAATCTAAAGGCCAGATTTAAACCCGTGCTGGAAACGCTGACGGAACAACTCTTGTTGGCTTGAAACGCATTGGGCGTCATTTCGTCTTGAAGTTTTTGTAATTTCATAGCTTCAAACATGTTTTCTTGTTTAGTGTCGATTGGATCGGGCTCGTAATTTCGAAACGCCAATCGATAATTGGAATCGGTAAAAGCTTCAATGTACACGTACTTGTCGTCCTTGGCTGTAATTTTGTTTCTGATCCATTCAAAAAAACGAGGTTTGCTTCCCGACGACACGCACAGTCGCACGTAAACAATGCCGCTCGTGTCATATTTTTCTAAAAATTGCACCGTTTCTTCGTAGCTTTCCGGATCGTGTAACGGCAACGGCTGCTGCGGCGGAAACGGCAGTAAACTGGCCAAAGGCTGCGCCAAAAATTTGGTTTTTCTAAAATTGGCGTCTTGAGACAGTCGCGGTCTGAGTTGAATGTTTGGATAGTGACCCACCAACTGGTCTTTTTCGTCCAGCACCATAAACACTAGACGGTAAAGATCAAGCGGAAGTTGAGAAAAACGTTGCTCTTCTTTTTTTTGATTTTCCATCCATTCTCGTTCGCTCTCGTCGTAGCACTGTAAAAGGTTGTAATTTTGAACCACTCTTGGTTTGACAAATCGTCCGTCAAACAACAACTTTAATTTTTGAGAATTGTTTTTATTTTCATAAACAAAAGGCAAACGTTTGACGACGCACAATTTGACGCCAGTGTAATTTTGCAAATCGAGTACGTCGTAGTATTGTTTGACGAGAAAAGTCGAAAACAATAGAGTTTTTTCTGGCTGATAATCGTCCAAAATTGTCGCAATCAAATCGGCATTGTCCTTGCCGCACAATAAATTGACGGCTTCAAGGAAGTACAAAGGATCGGTGGATTCTTTTTCTTCTGCCATTTTGCAATGTTGTCAATTCTCTTTCTGTTAGGAGAGAACAATTTAGAGGAACGTTGGCCTGACTGTTGACAATGACACTGATCAAACTGTCAAACTCCCAATTCGAATCTTGGTTGTTGGCTTTGAGTTTGTTTTCAATAAACTCTCGGGTAGTTTGCCTTTGAACAAAATTGACAAATGTTTCGGGTTCGAATGCAACAAAAGTTGTCAAACTCGCAATTGAATTTCCTCGAGGAAAAAACGATCCCGTCCACACCCGCACGGCGTTTGTCACTGTGTGAACCAAATTGTAAACTGCTGTAAGTTGAAAATGAACAGGTAAAAGATTAGGCCTGCTAAATTCGACTGTCAAAAAATTTTTAATGCGATTTAATACAGCTTCATATTCGACAGGATCGTAAACATACCTTTCGGGTATGTTTATGTTTTCCACCACCAAATATTGGTTTCGGTAATTTTGGTCGTTGGCTAGAGCGGTGCAATCAACTTTGAGGCTGTGAACGCTCAACATGACTGAGACATTTTGGCGAGCGCGCAGATCCTATTATAGGCTTGCCGAGATCTAAAAAATGACACAATTTTATTAAAAAGGGTCGTACGCAGGGTATAAATAGAACTCTGGTTGCAGGAAAAACACCAGTCTTCAACATGGAATCTACCGATAAACAAGTCTCTGCTTCCCTTCCTGCTCCCCAAGAACATCCGGTGTGTTCTCTTGAAAATGGATTCGTTAAATTTGTCAGCGACCCCAGGCCAACTTTTCATCTTTACGGACTGAAAGGAGCTAAACCCATTTATCTTAATTCAAAAGAAATGCTCCAACTAGCAAAGGATTTGCCTATGCTAAAAAACGTGGCTGCCAAGGCTAATCAAGCGTTGCTGTCTAACCCCAACGCAACTGACGAATTGCTTTTTAGCAAAACGCTTTACAAGAGCGCCACTTCTGCCATCACCCTGTCTGTTGACATTTACAAGGGCAAACCCTACATTTGGATCAAACGTTTTTGGATGACAGAGGACCAACCTGAAGTGTTGAATCCTTGTACGGGCGGAACTCATTTTGGATTGAGCGACGAGGGAGACGTCATCTTGAAATATGTCCAAGACTGTCTTTCTCGGCCCGTTCCACAACAACGCCCAAATCTCGATCAAAAGTTGGCTGCAGCTGTAATTGCCGCTTCTGCCGCTACAGCTAGCCGCTAGTGCGTCGCCTTTTGCCGCGGCCTCCTATTTTTAAACAATGGAAAATGAAATAAATGTGTATGCTGTTTGTATTTGGTAAAAATTGTAATGAAAATAAACACGATTGAAAAAATTGAATAATTTGTTTTTTTTGTAAATACCTTGAATTTGACAATTAATTGGTTGCTGTTACTACTGTAGTTGTTATTGTCATCGTCATCATCATCATCATTATTGTTGTTGTCGTTGTTGTTGTCCTATGTACAAATAAATTCTAATTAATATTTTTGTGGGTTAAACGTTGATTTATTTTTAAAATTTTTTTTGTTTATTTGTTAAAAACACAAACACAAATGTACACAACATATTTTACACACAACAATGACACGTTTTTTACAAACAAAATTATGTACAATTATTGGGTTGATTTAAGTGGAGTGCTGCAAGTTTTCATTTCAATGTCGTTGTTGTTGTCGTCGTCTGTTACTGCTTTAACAATAGAAAAATGGTTAGAGGGGTGAGTTCTTTTACGAACTTGATACAACAGGGTCATGACGCATTGAACTACGACGCCAAAAAAAAAAGACAACGCCAAATCTGTCACAGATTGACTTTTTTCTTTAAAACGATAAACTACAGCAAAAGTAACAAAAATTAAAAACATAACAATTATGATAATTTTATTTGTGTAATGAGCGTTGGACAACTCTTTGTTATTTTTGTTGTACTTTGTCCAAAAAAACAAATTTGCTAAAAATACAACAACGCTTGATCCGACCATGGCAAAAATTGAATTTGGCATAGAATGAACAGAGTCAAATAAAGTTTTTAATTCGGCATTGTCTGTTTGATTCACAAAACACAATCCAGTTTTTGTAGGTTGATCAACTAATGGCAAAATAAAAGCAGTCCACGCTTTGCAACTTTCGATTGATAAATTGCACTTTTGTTGAAAGGTATTGTCAACGACGACAGAAAAATGACGGATAAATTCAGATGTTCCCAAAACTGCCGACTGGCCCAAAAATTGAGACATGAGTGCATTGGTTTTGTCTTCGTTCCACACTGTTTTGGAATTTAAAAATATCGGAAGAGCAGGTGCGACAAACGAAAAAAACATGGTGACAATTTGAGCATCTTGCGAAGACATGCCGGAGGCAAAAGAAAGAGTGTCATTGTTGTTGGTTATGAATTGATGCGAAGGTGGCAAAAGTCGTTTGCAATTAAAATCGAGGCCGACGTTGATGGGTTCTGAAGAATTGGGAAATTTGTTAATAAAAGTCCCAACCACCGAGAACAGGATCCCCAAGGTCAAAGTTGGCAAGTTCGGATTCGTCAGCACTTGACTCGGCGACCACATGATGTTGAATGGGTTCGCCCGGAAGGCAACCTTTGTATTTAAAGTCTTTGGGCGCCAATCGATCGAGAAGCACTTTAATTCTCGCAGTGGGATTGTCTTGCATGACGACGTTGTACAATTCGGCAAATTTGCAAATTGCAGTCAGCAAATAGGGAATGAAAAAAGCCGAGTGAAAATCCTCCCTCTTGTATTTTTCAGCGATTGACAAAATGCGTTCGTACGTTCCGAGAATAAAGTGGTTGCGTTCAAAGTTGTCGGTGTGTTTTAAATCTTCCGGATCTTGACGAGGAGCTTGTTTTACAAATAACTCTACAAAACGCGATTTAATCGCATTCAAAGATTCTTCGTGGCGTCGTTTTTGACCCACCATTTCCACTTTGGAGGCAAAGGTTTGGCTAAAGAGACTTCCCTTTCGATGACGAAATGTAAACGAATTTAAATTCATGTTTGACGAAGCGAAAATCCATATGGGAGGAACGATTATAGTTCCGCTGTGAATTTTGGTGCAGGTAGTTTCGGATCTTGCAATAGATTTAATTTTGTCGCAATCTTTGCCGCTGACCAAAATGTTGAGATCAATGTCGTGAAGGAGCAAAACGTTTTTTTTCCCCGTTTGAAAACGGCCTAAAAACAAATGACATTTTTAAACAACAACAAAAACGTCATGTGCCAACATAACCAATGATAAATTGTTACTGCAATGTTATTTCAACTTACCACATCCGGGTTCGCTAACAAACGAATGAGATCCTTGCAAAAGAGCCGATTCAAAAAGAGTGCTTTTGCCGACAGACGAAATTCCTGTTGGAAATAAAAAAAAAGTTGCATAATTTGTTTAAAAAAATAATTTATTTTGTCACAAAATTGCGTTGCATTTTGTACCTGAAATGATGAGTTGCAAAATCGAGTCTCCTTTGATTCTTCTGCAAGTTGCCATGATGAAAAATACGAGAATCCAATAGTCCTTGGCAGTCAAACCTCCCAGCATGGATTTGTTAAACGTAGCAAAAGCTACAGCTTCTTCGTCATCCACAAAGTTTTCAAAACATCTTTTGTACACGCGAGCTTTTTCGGCCGTGGGTAATCCTTCTACTTGAATTTCGGCAAACGCATCTTGGAGTCGTTCTTCTTGAAGATGTTGAAAGTGATTTCGCAATAACGGGCCGTATCTTTGAGCCAATACAGGGCTGCATTCAGACAAACGTTCGAGTGCTCTTCTCATTTGAAATTGCTCCAATTCGTCGGCGCTCAGAGAACTGCTGTTGGTTCCATTTTGCAATTGTTCCAACGCCTGAGTTCTCGCCAATTCTCGTGTTTCTCCCATGACTGCACGACAAATTTCAATCACCAGACATTCCGCTATTTTGTCGCGATTAGACAACAATTCTGCAGTTCGCTCCATGTTGGCAAGTGGTAGTGGTGACACTGTTAAAACAAGTTAAAACATTAATTCGTTGTAATTAAACCCGCCCCTGTTGCTATTGTCTGTTGCTGCACTGCTGCTGTAATTGTTAACGTTGTGTTCAGTTTGAAAACGTTTTTGCCGTCGACGTTTTGAAATTTGAAAATGTGGTGCAGAAAAGTTGTTGGTCAGTGGTTGTTGTTGTTGCCGATGACGACGGCTCGACAAATTGCTTGTTAATTTTTTCCCCGTCTGTAAAAAGTATTTGTTTTTAAAATAACTTGACGGAGTATTGTTTGACAAAAGTTGTTTAGCATAAGCAACGTATTTTTTTAAATGAGCTTGATTTCCAAATCGTTCGTTTGGACCCTGCTGTCTTGTAATTGTAATTAAAAAATCCAACACTGGAATTGCCGGCGTCGAAGGATTAAATTTTAAACTCATCATTCTTCCGTCTTCGGTCAGACAAAATTGTTGATTTCTCAAAATTTCTCTTGCTACATTTTTGACCAGCATCCATTTGGCAGCCGGAAAATTTTGTTCAATTAATTCTTGAATATTTTCTACTACTTTTTCCCACGTAGAACACTGCGGCAAATCACTGGCGGCACCGACATTAGTTTTAACACAATTGCTAACATTTTGAGCCGAAACTAGCAAAAAACTTGTTTCTGGCAACGGTGTTATTTGCATGTCGTTTTCGTTTGACGCGTCGTGAATTTCGTTGCAGTCAGTTTTGCAGTTTGCAAATGTTTTTTGATACAGCGTCATTCTTCCGGGGTGAGGATGAACAACTGCAAACGGATGTTCCTTGTCTGCAACTTTTTGCAAATGAGAAACGGCAATGTGGTGACGAATTTGTTTTGACGAAATGCTGTTAATTTCTAAAAGAAACACTGTTTTTTGTTTTTCGGCGTACGAAATGCAAGTTTTTAAGTACGCTTTTAAATCGGGATCTTGATAAAAATGCGTTACAATGTAACTTGCTAGGCGAGAAACACTTGTAGATTGCATAAACAACACAATTTGATGACAAAAACTTAATAGTTCAAATATTTTTGTTCCCAAAAGACCTTGACAAATGACAAACACGCCGGCAAGTTGTTCGTGGTGAGCGCTAATGTTTATCAAAACTCGAATCGAAGCCGTCACCGTTTGAACGTCTTCGAGAATGACAAGGTCGTTGGGTTGTAACACATCCAAATTAAAGTCTTCTAATGGCAACACTAACAATTCGAAATTTAAATTTGGCAATGACACAGAATTGTTGCCGTCGTTTTCAAGTTCATTTTTGTTTTCGGTTTCAAATTCAAATATTGCAGCTTGCTGATTGCAAGATAACACAAACACTCTTGTTAACGGTGTCAAAAAATATTTGTCTTGATTTAAAAGAATTTGTTTTACGAGATAACTTTTTCCCGTGTACGTAGGAGCAGTAAAAATTGTTACCGCGCTTTTAGGAAATGGGTTGAAAAAAGAAGAAAACGATTTAGACGACACTCTTGTCACATCAGAGTTCATTTTACGACTGACGAATTTTCTTGGCCGAGGGTTCTTCTTTAAGAAGATTGCGAAGCGTGGACAAATTTTTGCCCAATCCGATGATGGGTTCTGGGTCTAAGTTAATTTTGTCAGACGGTGTTTCGAGCCAGACGCAAATTCGATTAGAGAGTTCTTTTGAATCTGCCCTAGCTTTAATTGCGTATCCGTTTTCAAAGTAAGCTTCGTATTGACAATGTCCGTTGTTGACAAACGACAAACCGGGTTCGACCGTCACGAGCGCGGTCTTTTCTCTCATGGTTGCGATTTGAAATTTTAATTTTGACTCTACCCGGGTCCAATCGGCAGACGAAAAAAATTCAATCAAACAAACGAGAGCAGATATGGACATGCGAACTTTTGTTTTTGATTCGGAAAATTTGACAAAACATTGTCCGCGTTCTGAAGTTTGCACAAACACGCAATCGCTGTTTGTGCAATTGCCCAGATTTCCAAAAGCTGAGTGATTGTCTGATCTGGATCGAACAATGATGGCTTGAAATCCAGTGTTGTTTTCGCCAGAAGGATGTTCGCAAATGATTGATGCAGAAGGATCAGGAATATTACGAAAGGAAGTGTGAAGCAATTTGAGAGGAGAAACATTGACAGCGGCGGAAGGTAATTTTTGAAGTAACAGGGACATCTGAAGAAAACAAATAAAACAATGATTATTTTCTAGTAACGGTGTAAGAACATTGATGCAAGCTGTCTGCTCCAAAACGAATAAGGTCGGGTAAAATTTGATTGTCTTGTTTTAACATCCACTGAACGCTTGAAACTGGTTGATCCGCGACAGAGTTGTACAGAGGCTCAACGTCAAACAAATGGTCCGGGCGAAACAGAGGAATGTCGTAATGAGGAACGTCGGCGTGTTTTGTCGATTCAAAAAAAACGTGGTACGCACTTTTCATCGAGTCGAGTCTGTAGTGTCTGCCGTTTGTTGAATATTCGTAATGTCTTCTTGCATTTTCAAAAAAATCTTGACATTTAAAGTGACCCAAATAATGTTTGTCTACGCCGAACGCTGAAAAATACAAACACACGGCGGTAAAGTACACGTCTCCGGCATTGACCGAATAAAGCATGTTTGATCGTTCCGTTTCTTTGTTTACGATTTCTTGAATTCCATTGCAAAATGTGTGCACAGATCGATTTTGAAGATTGGCGCATTGATTTGCAAAAACTTTGACGGTGTTGCAAAGATTGTTTTCACACGTAAAATCTTGTTGCGCCACTCTTTCGATGCCAGAAAAATTAGAATTGTAAGATTGTTTTTCAATGTTGTAGACGCAATTTTGATACACGTTGATGCAACATTCGCATTGATTTACAAATTTGACAAAATGAAATGCCAGATTTGAAGTTCTGCGTTGATTAAATTCGATTCTTCCCAAAGTCACGTACACGAGCGATTGCAATTTTGTCAATTTTTTAGTGATGTAATCTAAACACGATTTGTAATCTTTTTGACAAAAATATTTTCCGCAGTTGCTGTGATATGTTTGAACGGTCAAAATGTGCATTAGACAATTTTCGATTCTTTTTATTTCGCTTTCAAAGTGAACCGCAAACATTTTTTTAAACAGCGCTGACGGAATGGGAAGACAAAAATCCGAATAAAACATGTCCTCGAAAATTTTGTTTTCCAATTTGAAATGGCCCCAAGTTGCAAAAATGCTTTGCAAAAAGTAGGCAAATGTAATTTTAAAACTTTCGCAGTGAAGAAACGATTTTGCGTGTGCCAAACATCCAAAGACTGCTTTTTTTTCGACAAACATTTTAGCCATCGACAACGCCATCATTCCGTACAGGTAAAAATTAAACTGTCGATCAAACGAATGCAGAGGTTTGTGTTCGACAATAACTCCTGTTCCGAGAGCGATAGCTTCGTGGTAAGCTCCCCTCGAATTGGATTGCGCCATGCCTTTTAGGTTTAAAAAAAACCATTCTTCGTTGTAGTGCATTTCAAGCAGTCCTCTGTTTTTTTTGAACGACGTCAAATTTGGTGGAAATTTGTATCTCGATTGTGTGGCGGGAACCAACAGTTGAAGTTGATTTATTGAAGGTGACATTTCGTGTCCGTAAATTTCAGTGATGCGCATGAAAGCTGACAGAAATTTAAAATCGTAGTCTCCCCTGTGCAAATCTGGTTGTTTGAATTGATCGCTCAGACCCAAACAGGTAACGGAAAAGTGCATAGCTTGCGACATGTGTGCAACATCTTTTTCAAACCTGTCCAAGATTTCGCTCAGTTGAAATCTAATTTGTTTCGAGTTGCTGAAATCTTTTTTTTCGTTCATGACTTTTAAGAGCAATCGTTCAAAAGCCATTTGAGAAAATGCACACGACAAATCGAAAAGTCCCATTCGAGCGTTGACGTAATCGATTAACATTTGACCTTTCAAGTGACACACGGCTAATTGAATCACTCCGTCGTGTTGAGATAAAAGCATGTCAATATTTTGAGTTTGATTGACACGTTCTCCAGTTGCTTTAGCCGATCGCAACATTAACGATGTGGGCAAACCAGGAGGAATTAACGGGACAAGTTCGAGTGGGGGCAAAGGAGGAGGACTCGGTGGGGNAGCCATGCGCTTTTTGGGACTTGGCGACGAATTTCTCCGTATTCTCTTTCTTCTTCTTCCAATTGCAATTAAACTTCTTCTTCTTCTTGAGGGAGCCATGTTAATCTTGACCTATCTGACAAAAGTTTAAATTTACCCGGCAGCAGACAGCAGACAACAGCAACAGTAAAACAACGTGGATAAAATAAAATTTAAATAAATTAATACATTATATTTGTGCATATCTTTTACACATTGTATTGCTTGTTTTCAAATATATGTTTAAAATTTATAACGTTACGTATGTTACACGTAATAATTTGCAAAAAATTTTATTCAAATTCGCGCTACCTGATTCTGCAACTTATCCTCGCGATCGCGCTACCTGATTCTGCAACTTATCATTTTAAACCAAAAAAAACTTTCTGTAGATGTCTGTGCAACAAAAAAATTTGAAGACTGTGAAAAATGGTTGTTTTGATTTCTTTTCATTTCTGGAGGGAAAACAACCAGACATTCTTCAATATTTTCTTCAGTTTTAAAAGGTAAGAATATTTTTTTCAACATTTCT
>JGI12421J11937_10001195_pt1 | contig 10499 bp, 4 predicted proteins | sample LakErihyJuly2011_2_FD_11937 | JGI IMG/M metagenome (IMG submission 11937)
CACGCACCTCGCGAGAACAATCTACCCCTAGAACTACCCGACCCAATCATCGTTGGAATAAATCACCGGCAATTGAACATATAATCTCCGCAGCCCTTTTTTCTCCCAAGAAGCACTCCTCCAAAGCCTGATAAGGAGAGGCGCAAAAACGCCAATGAAACGGGCCATTTTCTGGCGTTCGGGCAGCCCTTAGTCATCAACCATTAGAGCTATTTTAAATACCAGTCGATAGACTTGAAACCAGGACCCACTCTTCTCCAAGCAATCTCCAAATCGAATTTCCTTACTGAGATGCGCCCAAACGAAGCAACCCAGCGATTAAAATAGTCCTTTACACTTCCGACGGAACCGTAGAAGGATCCCCACGAAACAACAGCCGGTAATGCAGAGTCCAAGGACGCTGAACGATCCGGTCACCGCTTGAATAGACCACACGAAGAAAATCGTATGACGCCCCTGAATTCGCTCGTTGCTCCCGTTGGCGGGAGTCGCTTGCTCCCTGTCGCAATCCCTCGAGCCCGTCGGGCTCTTTTGGCCTCGGTGCTTCTGGTCTTGGGAAGCCTGCCTGTGCTGAATGCAGCCACCGCAACACCTCAGGTCGTACCAGCAATCCTGGAAGACTCCGTTGGAGTTGCTGTGACTTTGGCGGGTACGGTGACTGGCACCGGGACGCTGACTTTCACCCTTGCTACCCAGCCTTCCAAGGGCGTGTTGACCGGAACCCTTCCGAATCTCACGTACACCCCGAGCAAGGATGCCAACGGCGCCGACAAGTTCACCTTCACGGCCACCGATTCCGTCGGTGTTTCTGCGCCGGCTGAGGTTACGATCAGCATCACTGCGGTGAATGACGCGCCCGTGGCGGTCATCCCGGTGGTGGACACGCTCGCCGGGGTCAATTGGCTTTCGCAAAGCGCCTCGGGATCTCGTGCTTGGCAGGCGATCGCCTCCTCAGCCGATGGCCTGAAGCTCGTAGCCGCCGTCGATAACGGGGCGATTTATACTTCTACTGACGGCGGCGCTGCCTGGACCGAGAGCGTTGTCGTATCTGCCGGAGTCAATCGCAATTGGCAAGCAGTGGCCTCCTCTGCTGATGGCAGCAAGCTGGTAGCCGCGGTGGATGGCGGTCAAATCTACACCTCCACGGATTCGGGATCTACTTGGGCTCCTCGTTCTTCGGATTCGACTAGCTCCACAGTGACCCGCAACTGGAAGTCGGTGGCGTCCTCGGCTGACGGCCTGAAATTGGTGGCAGCAGAGTACGGTGGGAAGATTTACTCCTCGGCCGATGCGGGTGCGACTTGGACTGCCCGTGAGTCGGTTCGTCCGTGGTACGCTGTGGCCTCTTCGAGCGACGGCGTTAAGCTGACGGCGGTCGTGTACGGTGGTGGGATCTACACCTCGACCGACTCCGGAGCCACTTGGGTCCTCAAATCGACGGGCAGCAAGCTTTGGACAGCGATCGCCTCTTCAGCCAATGGTTCGAAGTTGGCGGCTGTTGAAGTCAATGGCTTCATCAGTACCTCAGCCGATTCCGGTGCGACTTGGACCGAGCAGGCCAATTCGGGTGCCCGTTTCTGGACTTCGCTGGCATCCACAGCCGACGGCACCGAACTCGTTGCCAGCACTTACGGTGGAAAGCTGTACACTTCCTCTGACTCTGGTGTCACTTGGACGGCGCGCAACAGCGACCGCCTTTGGTTCGCGGTTGCCGCCTCGGCGGATGGTGGTCGGTTGGCTGCTGTAACCGATGGTGGATTAATCTATACCTCCCAAGACGTCAACGAACCGGCAACCATCACGATTGCTGAAGACAGCGTCGCTTATTCCAACGCGAATCTGTTCACGACCCTGTCCAAAGGTCCCTCCGATGAGGCATCTCAGACTCTGACGGTCTCGGTCTCCAACGACAAGCCGAGCCTTTTCTCGGTTCAACCGGCCATTAGTGCTGCCGGTGTTCTGACTTTCACTCCCGCCGCCAATGCGAACGGTGATGCGGTCATCACCATCGCATCGGTCACTGACAGTGCCGGAGCTTCTTCGGTTCCGACTCCTCGCAACACGATCCGTGTGGCTGTGACCCCGGTGAACGACGCTCCGACTCAGGGTGCGATTGCCGTGTCCGGAACTGAGGATACCTCGGTTTCCTTCACGTCCGCCGCCTTCTCGGCCTCCTACAATGTCAACCATCCGGACATTCCGGCGCGCGCAGCGGTCAGTTACACCATCGAAACGCTTCCGACCTCTGGAACACTCAAGTTGTCGGGTACGGCGGTTGTGGTCGGTCAGGTGATACCGGTGGCCAATTTGGCCAACTTGGCTTACGAGCCCGCTTTGAATGAGAGCGGTGCAAAGACCTTCCGCGTGTCGGTGTCTGACGGCGGCCTTTCTTCCGCCAAAGGTACCGATGGAGCGTTGGTGACAGTGACTCTGGGAGCAGCCAATGACGCGCCCACTGCTGTGGCTCAATCCGTGACCACCTTGGAAGATACCGCGGTGGCAATCGTTCTGACGGGCACGGACTCGGATGCCGGCAACACGCTGACCGCTACGGTGGTGACACAACCGACCAAGGGAATTTTGAGCGGCACTGCTCCGAATATTACCTACACACCGAGCCTCAATTTCTCTGGTTCCGACAGTTTCACTTTCCAGGTGAATGACGGCACGGTGAATTCTGCGGTTGAAACGGTGACCATCTCGGTCGTTGCGGTGAATGACGCGCCGGTGCTCGGTGCTGTGGCGGTGGCGGGTCAGGAAGACACGACTGTCTCCTTCACCTCGGCCTTGTTCTCGACCCAGTACAGTGATCTGGAGTCGAATCCGTTCACCAGCTTGACGGTGACCACGCTGCCGGCTTCCGGTTCGCTGAAGTTGGCTGGTGCCGCTGTCACGGTGGGTCAAGTGATCTTGGTGGCCGACCTGGGAGGGCTGACCTATGCGCCCGCTTTGAATGAAAACGGCGTCAAGACCTTCACTGTTCGCGCTTCGGATGGCAGCGCCCTTTCGGTGCCGACGACGGTGACGGTGGTCTTGGGTGGGGTGAATGACGCGCCTTCGTTGGCAGCGGTTTCCAAGAGCGGCAATGAGGATGCAACCCTGACCTTCGCGATGTCGGATTTCTACACGGGAACCGCATCCACGTCGAAGTTCTCCGATCCGGATGGTTCTGCTCTCTCGAAGATCAAGATCGTGAGCCTGCCGACGGTGGGAACTCTCAAGAACTCGGGTGCCGCCGTGGCGGTGGGCTTGGAGTTGGCGGCGGGTCAAATCGGTCAGTTGACCTACACACGACCGGCCAATGAGAACGGTGATGCAACCTTCACTGTGAGTGGTTCGGACGGTGACACGTGGTCCGATGCGGCCGTGGTGACGGTGAGCTTGACNGCAGTGAATGACGCGCCCAGCGCTACGATCCCGACGACCACGTTGGTTCCTGCAGGAACGACGTTGGCTTCAGCTGGAACTGCCCCCGGAACTGCCAACTACAAGGCTGTTGCCTCATCACCAGACGCTTCCAAGTTGGCGGCAGTTGTGGACGGCGGCCAGATTTACGTCTCGGCTGACTCCGGAGCCACTTGGATTGCGAAGGCNGTGGATTCGCAGCGGCAAAGAACTGGAGTGACATCGCGATCTCAACGGATGGCCAGGTGCTGGCGGCCTCGGAGTTCCGCGGCAAGATCTGGGTATCGANCAATGGCGGAACCACTTGGACCGCCCGCGATGAAAATCGGACGTGGCGCTCAGTGGCGGCNTCGTCCACAGGAGTTGTGATTGCTGCGGTGGCCAACGGAGGTCAGGTGTATGTATCCGTTGATTCGGGTGCGACTTGGACCGCTCGTGCGTCGGCGCAATTGTGGACTTCAGTGGCGGTGTCCGCCGATGGCAATCGTATGTTGGCTTCGGTGTACGGCGGATCGTTGTACACTTCCGTCGACAAGGGCACGACTTGGACCGCGGTGGCGAGCTCCCGGTTGTGGAACTCAGTGGCATCGAGCGTGGATGGCATGAAGTTGGCGGCAACAGAGGCACAAGGATCGGTCTGGTCCTCTATTGATGGCGGAGTGACTTGGACAGCCAACACAAGTGCGGGTAGCCGAAATTGGTCGTCAGTGGCCATTTCTGCGGACGGCAGCCGATTGCTGGCTGCAGTGAGCGGAGGCAAGCTGAGCCTGAGTTTGGACGCTGGAGTGAGCTGGAAGGAAATCAGCAGCTCTGCGAACTACAGTTCGGTCGTTGGATCGTCCGACCTCAAGAAGGTGCTTGTGGCAGTCGACGGCGGTGGGTTGTTCACCTCGGCTGATTACACCATTGCGTTGACCATCACGGTCGACGAAGACAGCGGCAAGTATACCCAAAGCGGGTTTGCGACCGCAGCCTCTGCTGGGCCTTCAAACGAATCTTCTCAGAAGATTAGCTACGTGGTGGCGCTCAACACGGGCGGTGCAAGCTTGTTTGCAGAAGCACCGACGATCTCCGAGAACGGCACATTGAGCTTCGTTCCGGCAGCCAACGCAACTGGCACTGCAACGCTGACGGTGTCCGTTAAGGACGACGGCGGTGTGCTCAATGGCGGAGTGGATACTGCGGTTGCCAACAGTGGATCTGGATCGTTCACGGTGGTCATCAGTCCTGTGGACGATGCGCCGACGGCGACGGCCCAGGCCGTGGCAGTGACCGAAGATACTGCCAAGGTAATCACTCTTGCTGGAACCGATCCGGAAGGAGCCTCGCTGACCTATGAGGTGGTGACGCAACCGACCAAGGGAACCTTGAGCGGCACCGCACCGAGCCTGACCTACACGCCGACATTGAACGCGACTGGAGCTGATAGCTTCACCTTCAAAGTGAAGGACGCGAGCGTCAGTTCTGCAACGGCGGCTGTGTCGATCACCATCGCCAATGTGAATGACGCTCCAGTGGTAGCCGATCAGTCGGTGACCACGGATGAGGACATCGCCAAGTCGATCACCCTTGTGGGAACCGATGTCGATGCCGACACACTCACCTACACCGTGGTGACGCAGCCGACCAAGGGAACTTTGAGCGGCACGGGTTCGGCGTTGGTTTACACACCGACTGCTAACTTGAACGGACCAGACGCATTCACTTTCAGGGTGAACGATGGCACCGTGAACTCTGCGGTGGCTACCGTCACGATCGGCATCACCGCAGTGAATGACATTCCGTTGGCCAACAAACAGGCTGTGGCGGTCTTGGAAGACGCTGCAAACGGAGTGAATTTCACACTGACGGGCAGCAGCCCCGAGGGTCGTGTAATCACCTATGCGGTTCTGACGCAGCCGACCAAGGGCACCTTGAGTGGCACCGCCCCCGCCTTGCGATACACACCGGCGGCCAACACGATTGGAACCGATAGCTTCACCTTCAAGGTGAATGACGGATTGGACAACTCAGGCGTGGCCACGGTGACTCTCACCATCGCCAATGTGAACGATGCACCGAGCTTTGTAATTCCTACGACGGTCAAGCCCGGTGGCGAGAAATCTGATTGGACCAAACTGTCCGCGGCCAACGCGAGTTGGAATAGTTTGTCAGCCTCGGCTGACGGCGCTGTGGTGGTGGCGACTTCAGGNTCNTCACTGGTTGTATCGACCGACGGTGGCGTGACCAGCGCAGCTATTGCAGCNGCAACNGTGGGTGGCAGCGGCAACTTCAATGCGGCTGCGGTCTCCTCGGATGGAACCAAGATCGTGGCTGCACGCGGCACGCTGTTGTACCGTTCAGCCAACAATGGCAGTGCATGGTCCTCCTTGAACATCCCGGCCGCCGCGGCTGGATACGTATCCGTTGCTTCTTCNGCTGACGGATTGGCATTGGTGGCCGTATCGGCCAACNCCAAGATTCAGGTATCCGCAGACNNTGGAACNANCTGGNNGGCCNTCGGANCGGCGCAGAATTGGAAGGCGGTCGCCTCTTCAAGCGACGGTGCCAAGCTGGCAGCAGCNGCTTACAACGGTCTCATCTACACCTCGACCGATAGCGGCAAGAACTGGACGGCGCGCGGAAGCGTGAGCCGGAACTGGACTTCAATCGGCTCGAGTGAAGATGGCACGACGCTGGCGGCGGCGGAAGTCAACGGTCAGATCTACACCTCGGACGACAGCGGTGTTACCTGGACGGCCCGTGAGAGTGCCCGCGCTTGGTCCTCGGTCTCGGTGTCCGGCGACGGCAAGCTCATCCTGGCCGGTGTGCTGGGTGGCAAGCTGTACTATTCCGATGACTTCGGTGTCACTTGGAGTGCCAAGGACGAGGTTCGCGTGTGGAGTGCTGTGGCGATCGCCGGTGACGGCGGCAACGCAGTGGCGGCTGTGCTGGACGGTGGTTTGTACCGAGCGGCTGGCTACGTGACCGAATACACGGTGAGCGCTGTGGAAGACTCGATGAAGACGGTGGCTGGGTTTGCAAAGGAGATCTCCGCCGGACCTTCCAATGAGTCCTCGCAAGTGGTGAGCTTCGTGCTGAGCAGCAACAACGCGAACCTGTTCTCTGAAGGTCCGGCGATCAGCACTGCTGGTGAGCTGACCTTCACTCTGGCTTCGGACGCAGTCGGCACGGCGTTGGTGGAAGTGTACGCGCAAGACAATGGCGGCACGGCCTACGCTGGAGTGGACCGCAGCGCGGTGAAGCGCTTCAAGATCACTGTGAGCGGAGAGAATGACGCTCCTGTGGCTGGTTCTCAGGCCGTGGCAGCAGTGGAAGACACGGCCAAGGCGATCACGCTCGGTGGCTATGATGCCGAAGGCTCTGCACTGACCTACACAGTGGTGCGTCAGCCGACCAAGGGAACCTTGAGCGGCACCGCCCCGAACTTGGTGTACACGCCCTCGACGAATGCCANTGGAGCCGACAACTTCACCTTCAAGGTGAGCGACGGCACGCTGGAGTCCGGAGTGGCGACGGTGACGATCGTTGTGGCTGCGGTGAACGATCTGCCGGTGGTGTCTGGTCAGTCGGTGACGACGGACGAAGACGCGCCGGTGGCGATCACGCTCAGTGGCAGCGACGTGGACGGCGACACGCTGACCTACACGGTTGTGGCTGGCCCGATAAAGGGTGAGCTGTTCGGTACAGCNCCGAATCTGATCTATGTTCCGAACCCGGAAGTNTCTGGCACGGACAGCTTCACCTACAAGGTGAATGATGGAACGACCGACTCTGGTCTGGCGACGGTGTCGATCACGGTGGCGTCGGTGAACGACGCGCCTGTGGCCGGAACGCAGTCGGTGAAGACCGATGAGGATACGGCAGCGATGATCACCCTGACGGGCTTCGACCCCGAGGGAGCCACGCTGACCTACAAGGTGGTGAGCCAGCCGGCCAACGGTGTGGTGAGCGGCGAAGGTGCTAGCCTGGAGTACATGCCGAACCCCGACTTCAATGGTAAGGACAGCTTCACCTACAAGGTGAGCGACGGATCACTGGACTCGAGCCCGGTAACGGTGGCCATTACGGTTGCCTCGACTCCTGACGGCCCGGTGGCGCTGACCCAGACGGTGAAGGCCGTGCAGGGTAACTCCGCAGCGGTGACGCTGAAGGCCTACGACGGCGACAAAGACACGCTGACCTACACGTTGGTGTCGCAGCCGAAGTTGGGAACCTTGAGCGGTACGGCACCGAACTTGGTGTACAAGGCCAATGCGGATGCAAAGGGCACCGACAGCCTCACCTTCCGAGTGAACGACGGAACGTCGGACTCTGGATTGGCGACGGTGCTGATCGTAATTGGTGAGTCATCGAAGCTGTCGATCAAGTCGAGCAGCGCCGCGACACTGACCTTGGAAGTGCGCGCGCCGAAGGGTGCGGTGGTGCAGATTGAGAACGCGACGAAGCTGGGAACCTGGAGCGCCACGGCGATCAAGGTGACTGGTGAAGGTACGGACGTGGGAGTGCCGGTGAACCTGCAGGTGGACAAGAATGTCCCGGCGCGGTTCTGGCGCTTGAACGTCCTGTCGATGCCGTAAGCGACTCGATCGGCCGGCTTAGCCAAAGGCTGAGCAGCTAAAAATTAATTCAGGCGCGTCCGCGAGGGAAACCTCCGGACGCGCTTTTTGTTNTATCCCCACCTCAGAGATCCATNGACGAGGTGGATTTTTCGGCCACCCAGAGGCCGCCGGAAGACTTCCGAGGTAGGGACCGATCTCCGAGCGGTCCGGTCTGCGGTATTGCCCGTTAAGATTGCCTGCCATGGAGAGTGCCGTATCTCCGTTATGTCTGCAGACATGGCGCTTTCGGAGAGATCAGCCTACCTCGGAGGCGTCTGGGTGAGGTTGGGTTTTTCTAGCATTCAACCGGTGCGTGCGGCAGGAGCAGAGGCCCGCTGGAGGCGGTCCCGGATACCGTCCCAGGCAGAGCCGGTGGGTAATTCTTCGATGACCACCAAAGCGCCTCCCCGATCATCGCACTCGTGCAGGTAGCCATAAAGGGCCCGCGCGAAGGCTTCAGGATCGTCCGGGATAAAGGATATTTGAGCTGGAATGGATTCTTCGGGCACTCGGGAATGGGTGAGCACGAAGAGTTGCTCGGGAGGAATTGATTCCCGGGTTACACGATCTAAGAGTTCGGCGTCGCTCTCCCACGACCAAATCTCCAAACGGGCTTTGGGTGAGTAATGGCGACTCAGTTGACCGGGACTTCGCAGAGGACCTTCCGGGTCTGGTGTGGGCTCGTCTGCTATCAAACCTGTGGCTTGGGCTATTTGATCGGCGGAGATGATGCCGGGTCGAAGGATCCGCGGTCGCGTGCCGGTGACATCTACCACGGTGCTTTCGATGCCCACAGCACAGGGACCCGCATCAACGATGAGCGGGATTCGATGGCCAAGACCGGCCATAACATGTTCGGCCGTCGTCGGGGAGAGTTGGTCCGAGGGATTAGCGCTGGGTGCAGCCAGTGGAAATCCGCATTCCCGGATCAAGGATTGTAAGAAAGCGTGCGAGGGCCATCGCAGGCCTACGGTTAGCCCTCCCGCCGCAACGATGTCCGGGACCATCGAGGATCTTGGCACCACTAAGGTGAGAGGACCTGGCCAAAAATGTCGGGCCAATAATTCCGCCAGTTTTGGCCAATCCGAGGCGCACGCTCGTGCCATGGCTGCAGTGGCCACGTGCACAATCAATGGATTGGTCGATGGCCTGCCCTTGGCCCGATAGATTCCGCGAACGGCCTCGGGTGAGAAGGCGTTGGCGGCCAGGCCGTAGACCGTTTCACTGGGGACTGCGGCGACACCGCCTGAGCGCAGAAGCTTGGCGGTCTCCAGAACCGCCTGATTGAACAGCACTGGCGTGTGGGTNGNTAGAATTGCGGCAGTCNGCATCGAAGCNNCCGANGCTAATCACGGAGACCTTNCGGGGGCATTAGGAAACNGATGTCTGTCCTCCGTAGGACTTTTCTCAGCGTCTGAAAAATAGGAGCGGGCNCACTGGCCAAACGCGAGAACGGTGACANNGCCAGAGCNGGTTTGAACTCAATAGGGNATCGCTGAGTCGCAGAGGGTTCTCTTCACGCTGCCTTTTCATCGGTCACTCCGAGGCATCTGGATGCTTCCCTCCACCTGGACCTGCCTCTAGGCTCATTGCCGTGAAACACAAAGGGAAGGCTAAGGCCGCCTTTCATCGGATGATGCTGCGGGCGCTGGGGATCTATTGGGTCCTTGGCCTGCTGCTGATCATGGTTAGTCGCTTCCTCATTCCCGGAATCTTGATGGCCGGGGTCATCACCCTGACGGGATTGTTGATCGGCTTCGCCCTCTTTGCCGGATACTTCTTTCGCGATCCTGACGCACAAGTTCCTGTGGGTAATGGCCTCATCGTGGCACCGGGCCATGGAACAGTGGATGTCATCGATGAGACCGAGGAACTGTCAATTCTGGGAGGCCGGTGCCGTCGGATCTCCATCTTTTTGTCGGTCTTCAATGTGCATGTGCAACAGGCACCGGTGGCAGGAACCGTGATTCGCGTTTGCCACACTCCGGGGCAGTTCTTGAATGCCATGAAGCTGGAGTCGGCTGCCTTGAATGAAAATGTTCTCATCGGATTCCAGACGTCGGAACCGGCGTGCGGACCAGTGGCCATAAAGCTGATCACCGGTCTCATCGCGCGGCGCATCATCCCGTGGGTTCAGGAGGGAGACGTTGTGGCCAAGGGGGAGCGGGTTAGCCTCATCCAGTTCGGATCCCGGGTAGACATCTACCTTCCGCTTCAGGCCAAGGTGGCCGTGGCTCTGGGTGATCGGGTCGTAGGCGGGGAAACCGTGGTGGCCCGCTTGGAAGGCTGATTCGCCATGAGCTCCGCCCTTCCATCTCAAGGCCCCCCAGACGACGACTCTCAGAAGCTCAAGATCTACCTACTGCCCAACCTCTTTACGGCGGGCAACCTCTTTTGTGGATTCTTGGCGCTGACAAAGATCGTTGAAGCCGATCTTACCGGAGCCACCGGCTACCACGAGGTGAAGATGGCGCTCCTGTACATCTTGGTGGC
>JGI12421J11937_10001203_pt1 | contig 10463 bp, 8 predicted proteins | sample LakErihyJuly2011_2_FD_11937 | JGI IMG/M metagenome (IMG submission 11937)
CCACCTTCGCGTGATGTCTTTTAAGAAAAATAGGAAATACAACAATATAAATAAGTAAGGCTAAAAATAAAAGCACCAACACTATTAGTAATAATTTCACAAAGCCATTTCCAGCACCTTCAAAATAACTTATTACAAAACCTAACACTAAATTACCATTCAAAAACACCAATATACTGGCCACCACCCAAGCCATGGCTTTTACTTTCCAATTTATCACAAATTCACCCATCATAGTTTTATCACTTACAAAATGTATCAGCGGAATAACGGCGAAGCCTAATTGTAAGCTTAAAATAACTTGGCTAAATACTAAGAGCTCATCAACATGTTCTTCTCCCATAATACCTATCACTAAAACGGCGGGGATAATGGCAATAAGTCGGGTTAGTAATCTTCTTATCCAAGGGTTCAATCTTAATTTTAAATAGCCTTCCATTACAATTTGACCCGCCAAAGTGCCCGTCACTGTTGAGCTCTGGCCGGCAGCAATTAAAGCAATGGCAAATAAAATGGGCGCTAATTCAGAACCCAATAAAGGGGCTAACATAGAATGCGCTTCTTCAATTCTAGCTACCTGTGTATTACCTGTAGAAAAAAAGGCGGTGGCCGCTAAAATTAAAATGGATGCATTTACAAAAAAAGCAGCATTTAAGGCAATTGCACTGTCAATAAAATTATATAAGATAGACTTTCGAATACCCTTACTAGTTCGATCAATTTTTCTAGTTTGTACTAAGGCCGAATGCAAATATAAATTATGAGGCATGACCGTAGCCCCAATAATACCTACTGCTATATACAAAGCTTCTGGTGATAATTTTGATGGAATAAACCCCTTGATTGCATAGGATAAATCGGGTTTGGCTATAAACATTTGTATTAGAAAGCTAAAACCAATGGTGGCTACTAGAACTAATATAAAGGCCTCCATTTTACGAATGCCAAAGCGTTGTAAAAATAAAAATAGAAAAGTGTCAAAAACAGTAATCATTGTGCCATACATTAATGGCATACCTGTTAATAATTTAATACCAATAGCCATTCCTAATACTTCTGCTAAATCGGTAGCGGCAATAGCCAATTCTGCTAATATATATAAAATGAAATTTATAAAAGGCGGATAGGTTTCTCTATTAGCTTGTGCTAAATCTAACCTACGCACAATACCTAGTCTTGCACTTAAACTTTGTAATAAAATGGCCATGAGATTACTAAGTAATAATACCCAGATTAATTGGTAGCCAAATTTGGCACCTCCTTGTAAATCGGTGGCCCAATTACCCGGATCCATATAACCCACACTCACCAAATAGGCAGGCCCCACAAAAGCCATAAACTTGCGCCACCCGCCCTTATTTTGGACAGGAACCGATTCGTGCAGGTTATCTAATGACTTTTCTCTCATAATTATTGTATCCTCTATTGGAAAGCTATATCTATTGTACCCTATTTCTAATTTACCCCTTCATGGAGGCTTAAAGACCTATAGCCTTAGTAATGTAAATTTAATGATAAAAGCTTTTGCCTAACTCAGTTTGATAGTCTATTTTAGCAAAAAACTACGAAATGCGTATTGGTTACTATATTTTGCTTTGCTGTTTGATTTTAGCTTGCGCTGAAAAAAAACCAGATTTCACAGGCAATACGCCCTTAACAATAAACGACTTTAATAAAGTATTTAAAGCGGCGAGTTTACCCCTTTCTATTTCCGATTCTAATTTGAAACGATATACCGATACCTTAGTCATTGGCCGAAAGGCATTGGCTCAATTTGTTCCAGATTCAGTGGTTGAAAATATCATAGCTATAAAAGATAAAAAAGCTTCCCTGCACCCAATTATAAGAATTGAAAAAGAAGAAGAATATTATTTNTTGTTAAATGTAAGCCATCCTAAAAAACAAGAAATAGCCGTTGTGGTTTTTAGTAAGAAAAATGATTTCTTAGATTATAAAGTCATTACAGAATTCAATGAAGGAAATGCCAATTCAAAAATGTATGGCAAGAATTTAAATATTAATAGAGAACCCTCTTTTTTAGTAGAAGAAAATAAATTGGCAGAGGANAATTCCCTTACATACGAAAAGAAAGGATGGGCCTATACCGATAAAAGTTTTAGATTAATTTATTTTGATAGCAATAAAAAGCCAGAAACTAAAAAAGTACTCAACCCACTTGACAGTATGCCCATGAATTATACTTTTAGTGGTGACTATGCTAGAGATGCTAAAAATTTCATTTCCATTAGAGACTACTCTACCCCTGGTAAATATCAATTCTTTTTACATTTTGAAAAGAAAGAGGGTAATTGCGTCGGAGAATTAAAAGGCCTATTAAACTTTACAAAAAATAAAGCCACTTACACAGAAAAAGGCGATCCTTGTATTATACATTTTACCATACAAGGCAATGTCATTAGTATTAAAGAAGACGGCAATTGCGGTAATCATCGCAATATGACCTGCTATTTTAATGATAGCTATGACAAAAAAAGAAAGCCAAAGAAGAAGAAATAATCCACAATCTAGGCCCAGAAAAGTTTCTTATCCACAGTTTAATGTGTAAAAATTACATTTTCTTTAAATACCATTATATTGCAGTCAAATAACCAAACCCGTTTGTATGAGTTTTAGAAATTATCAAGTGCCTTATGCTATCAATGATCAATTCAAGAAAAAGGCAGCTTATTTTTCTATGGAATTTGCCATTCATCAACCCTTAAAAATATATAGTGGTGGCCTAGGTTTTTTAGCAGGCTCCCATTTAAGAAGTGCTTTTGAATTAAACCAAAATTTAATTGGTGTAGGCATATTGTGGAAGTATGGTTATTATGATCAAGCCAGAAATCAAGACCAAACTTTGCAAGTCACTTTTATGGAAAAAATATATTCTTTCCTAGAAGACACAGGCATTAAATATCAGGTGCTTATTCATGACCATCCAGTATGGGTAAAGGCTTTTTATTTAGCTCCAAATACTTTTTGCAGTGCACCCCTATTTTTATTAAGTACCGATTTACCCGAGAACGACTATGTTTCTCAAACCATCACCCACCGTTTATATGATGCCAATGTTGCTACTAAAGTGGCTCAGTTTATTTTATTAGGCGTAGGGGGTGCTAAATTAATTGATGAATTAAATTTTAACCCTGAAGTATATCATTTAAATGAGGCGCATGGTTTTTCTGCAGCCTTTTATTTATTGAATAAATATAAGTCCTTAGCTGAAGTTAAAAAACGCTTAGTATTCACCACTCATACTCCGGAAGAAGCAGGTAATGAAAAACACGATATTTATTTATGTCTTAAGATGGGTTATTTCTGTGGATTAAGCATGGATGAAGTAAGAAAATTGACAGGTATTGAAGATGACCAGTTCAACCACTCTTTAGCAGCCCTTCGTTTTGCAAGAAAGGCCAATGGGGTTTCTGAATTACATGGACATGTGAGTAGAGAATTATGGAGTAAGTATGATGGCATCTGCCCTATCACACATATTACCAATGCACAAAACTGGCGCTACTGGGCCGATAAACAATTATACCGTTTTGCAGAAAATCAAGATGAAGCAGGATTTGATGATCGTAAAATGTATTTGAAAAAACGTGCTTTTGAAATAGTAGCTGATCAAACAGGAAAACTATTTGACCCCAATGTATTAACCATTGTTTGGGCAAGACGTTTTGCTGGNTACAAAAGAGCCGATTTCATATCNTGGGATTTAAATCGTTTTGAAAAACTACTTGCTAATGCAAAATATCCAGTGCAAATAATTTTTGCAGGTAAACCTTATCCAGTGGATCANCCTGCTATTTCTCAATTCAATAATTTAGTACACTTAAGTAAAAACTATAATAATGTAGCCGTATTAATTGGTTATGAATTAGGACTAAGCAAGAGAATGAAACAGGCTTCAGATGTTTGGTTAAATAACCCTCGTGTACCTAGAGAAGCCTCTGGAACAAGTGGAATGACCGCTGCTATGAATGGTGCCATTAATTTCTCTACCGACGATGGATGGATACCAGAATTTATTAATCATGGTAATAATGGGTTTGTGATTCCTAAGGCCGATTATGCCAACATGAGCACTCAACAACAAGACGACTACGATTTAGATGAACTCTATAAAATACTAGAACAACAAATTATTCCTATGTATTATGACAACAAGGATACTTGGCGTCAGATTACACAAAATGGAATGAAGGATGTTCGCTTCCAATTTGATAGTAATAGAATGGCCGAAGAATATTACGAGAAAATGTATAAAGTAGATTAATACTTAAAAATTAATACTTAAATACTTTTCCATTCGCCATTACCTCTTGCGTTTTTTCATCGAAGGTTACTTTCGCTCCTGTATGGCAGGCCGCGTTGGTCATAATAGTGGCAATAGAATGTTGATAGCCAGCTTCCACAGGTGCATTGGGCTGTTTTCTTGATCTTATACATTCCATCCAATTACGCACATGCGCAGAAGTGAGCATATCTCCCCCTGTATTGGCAGAGGCCACTACCTTTGCTGTATTGTCAGATAAATTATACTTCTCTAATAAATTAGGTTGCATTTTCATAGCTGATGCAGGTGCAGCTTGTAAACCACCATTAGGAGAAACCATATTGGTTACTAAATTCAACTCTCCTCCATTGGCATAATAAATTTCTGAAGGGTTTTCATCTCCATTATGCATACGCGACATAAACACCACTTGAAAACCTTTTGACATATCATCCAAAGGGCCATAATCAAATACAGCAGTTGTAGTATCCCAATTTTTTCTACCATCTTTCCAAGCATAAAGCCACCATTAGCTATTACACTGCGAGGATGTGGTAATTGACTAAACCAATTCACTGTATCAATTTGATGACTCATCCATTGTCCTGGCATACCAGAAGAATAAGGCCAGAACAATCTATACTCTAAATATTTTCTTGGATCAAAATTTTCGTAAGGACGATTTAATAAATAGCGGTTCCAATCTAAATCCTCTTCTTTACATTTAGCCACTAAGTCTGGTCTTCTCCAACGGCCAGGTTGGTTTACATTCCAAGTTAATTCTACCATGGTAATAGGTCCAAACTTTCCTGCTTGAATAAAATCGGCAGCAGCTTTATAATTAGGGCCACTTCTTCTTTGTGAACCAATTTGCACAATACGATCAGAGGCTTTAATAGTTTTTAAAGCCATTCTATTGTCTTCCATCGTTTCTGCAAAAGGTTTTTCACAGTAAACATCCATACCCGCTTTCACTGCTTCTGTAGCATGAATGGCATGTTGAAAATCGGCAGTGCTAATAAATACACCATCCATATCTTTGCCTGCATATAATTCTTCATTGTTACGCGCTGCTCTAATGGTATGACCCATTGTTTTTTCTAATAAATTTTTTCCTTCCTCTCTTCTTATTTTCCATATATCTGAAACTGCTACTATATCAAAATTCAATTCTTTAGAATGATTTAAAAAACAAGGTAAATGCGATTGTCTAAACCTATCGGAATAGCCTACCACACCTAGTCTTACTCTATCATTTGCACCTATTATATTGGCATAGCTTTTCGCTGAAAAACCTAGTGTAGCTGCATAAGTAGCTGCAGTAGCCTTGGCTGTTGTTTTGATAAAATTTCTTCTTGAGTTTTTCATAATTTATAATTCTTTAATTTTTCAAAGTTTATAATTCTTTTATTTTAATACTTCTAAAAGCTACATGGGTACCATGTTCTTGCAATAAGATATGCCCTTTTTCAGCCATTCCAAAATTTGGCCACACTACATACTTACTTTTAGCTACTAATGCATAAAAATATTGGGTACCTCTTTGATATTCTACTACTTTCCAACCATTAATCCAATGTTCAATTTTCCCATCAGGAAAAACAATAACGCGGCCTCTGTTCCAAGCACCTATAGGTAATTTCTCTCTTCTACCAGCACCAATTCTTAAAGCAGGTATCAAGTCATATAAAGAGGCGTTGGTTCTATTGCCAATAGATCCTAGTAAGGCATCGGGATGTTTATCATCATCCAATATTTGATACTCTAAACCAATTGCAGAACCAGTATTATTTTCTTTTTCAGTCACAAAATATTTTACACCACTATTAGCGGTATCAGACATTTGAAATTCAAATTGCAAATCAAAAGCATGAAACTCATCCACAGTAACAATATCACCACCACTAGAAGCTTCCGCTCCATTTGAACCTTTCACATGTAAAGCACCTTCTTTAATATACCATACATTCTCAGGAAAATAATTTTTATTGGCGCCTCTCCAGCCTTTGGAACTTACCCCATCCCATAAAAGTCGAACACCATTTCTTTTTTCATCTTCTGAAATAGTATTGGGCATTAAATTCACCACAAATAAATTCGAAGGTGCTGTAGGTTTTAAATTGGTAGTTTGAATTTTAATATTTTTCCAACGTACTTCTTGCCCTGCATCTTTTGCATCATTAATTTGATGTACTTGCAAAGAAATAAAACCTTTTAAAGTCATATTATCAATGATATGAGCGCACTCCACACCATTGACCCAGGTTCTTATACTATTACCAATGGCTTCTATTTTATAATGATTCCATGCGTTATTTTTAAAAGCCGTCTTAGCTGCGGTATTGTATTCTAGGGGGTATAACCAGTCTCTTCTAGCTTCATCATATATACCACCACTCCAAGCTCTTGGGGATGGGTCAATTTCCATTTGATAACCATGTACTCTATTAGGTGTATGTTTATCTGTGACAGTACATTTGTCATTGGCATCGTTTAATTCAGATCTAAACTGAATGCCCGAATTCATATGTTCATTTACTTTAAGGTCTAAATCCAAAATAAAATCGCCGTATAATTTTTCGGTCGATAAAAAACTATTGGGCTCCCCTGGCACTGTTCGTCCTACTATTTCCCCATTTTCAACGGTATACTTTGCCTTGCCATTATATTGAATCCACCCAGCAAGATTTTTACCATTGAATAAATCTTCCGAGTTATTTTGCGCAACTAAGCTTTCCATACTTAATATTGTAAAACCTAAAAAAAGCAGCAACATTTTTTTCATAATACTTGATTTGCAATGAGTAAAGATATTAAGGTAAGTTAATTAATTTTTCTCTAGGAACCAACCATTTCATAATGCGCCATGCTAATAAATAAGCAATGGCACAAAAAACAAACATATACCCATAAGCAACAGCCATTTCTTCTTGTATAATTTGTTTTTGAATAGCATAGAACGCTTGAAAATTTTGAAGATTAATATTTTGAATAGATTGAATGGTTTGATCAGATAAATGCGACCATTCTTTTTCTGAAATTCTAAGGGGAATTCCATTGGCATCTAATACATTTAATGCATTTGTCTTTTGCAAAAAGTCGGTAAGTCCTTTTTCAGCAGCTAGATTTACCGCTTTTTGAATGCCTTGTACTTTATAGGCATCAAATAACCAACCACCCATTTTAGAAACCACTACGCCTCCCATACCCCCTGCCATTCCGCCCATACCAATGACTGTGGCAATGGAACGCTTGGGAAACATATCAGAAACAGTGGTATAAATATTGGCCGACCATGCTTGGTGTGCAGAAGCGCCTATACCAATCAATAAAACTGGAACCCAAAAACTTAAATAACCCAAGGGCTGAACAAATAATACAACTAGTGGTATGAAGGCGATTAATAACATGGCCTTCATTCTACCTTCGTATGGCTTGGCCCCTTTATTAATAAAATAAGTAGGGAACCATCCCCCACCAATACTTCCTATCATGGTTAAACTATATAATACAGACAAAGGCAATATAATTTGAGTGCCCTCCATACTATATTGGTCTTTTAAATAACTAGGCAACCAAAATAAAAAGAACCACCAAACTCCATCCGTTAAAAATTTACCAATCGCAAATGCCCAGGTTTGTTTATATTTTAATAAAGTAAGCCATGTAATTTTATTAGTTTCTATGCCTTTTTCAAAAATGGCTTCCACTTCATGATCACTATTAATAAAGGCTTTTTCTGCTTCACTAAGTCTTGATTGTTTTGCAGGTATCTCATAAAAAATAAACCAAGCAATCAACCATAAAAATCCAATAGCTCCAATAATAATAAAGGCTGCTTCCCATCCCCAATGAAGGGCAATCCAAGGAACAGATAAGGGAGCTAATATGGCACCCACATTGGTTCCTGAATTAAATATACCTGTTGCAAAGGCCCTTTCTTTCTTTGGAAAATATTCAGCAGTAGTTTTTATGGCCGCAGGAAAATTACCCGCCTCACCAAAACCCAGTAATGCCCTTGAGAACATAAAACCTGCAATTGAAACAGGTACGGCTGCAACACCCACCCATCCTAATATGTTTACAATGCTAGTTCCTATAGGAATAGCGAAAGCATGTATGATGGCAGCAAAAGACCAAATAATAATAGCCCAAGCATAGCCCCATTTGGTTCCCAATTTATCTACAATTCTTCCCGCAAATAACATGCTTAGTGCATACACAAATTGAAAAACAGATGCAATATTAGCATAATCGCTATTGCTCCAGTCAAATTGCTTTTCGAGCGTAGGCTTTAATAAACTCAATACCTGTCTATCTAAATAATTGATAGTTGTTGCAAAAAATAAAAGCGCGCAAATAGTCCAACGATATTTCCCAATGACTGCAGCTTTCATAAATAATTAATTTAAACTGGCAATAATAGCCAATGCTTTCGCAGTCTGCGTTTCTATGGCAGCATAATTTTTAGAAGCCAATACTTCCTCACTCATTAATTTACTACCCATGCCTACACCTACCACGCCTGCTTTAAACCAGGCAGTTAAATTTTCTTTACTAGTATCAACTCCTCCCGTAACTAAAAAACTTAGACTAGGAAATAAAGGTTTAATGGCAGTAACAAAACCTGGCCCTAGAACATTGCCTGGAAATAATTTAATTAAATCACAACCCGCTAGTTCCGCTTGATGTATTTCAGTGGAAGTCATACAACCCGGTATCCATAGTTTTTTATGCAAATAAGCTACATCGGCAATGGATTGATCAAAGAATGGACTAATTAAAAAATCGGCCCCAGCTTCTATGAAGGCCTCGGCCTCCTTTTGATGCTGTATAGTTCCAATGGCTAAAACTAAATCGGGATAATTTGAAGCTCTATGGGCTAATAATAATTTAAAATTTTCCAATGCCTTAGGCCCTCTATTGGTAAATTCAATGCATCTAATGCCTGCTGCATACAACGCTTTGATAATTTCTTTGCATACAGTAATATCATCATGATAAAACAAAGGCAATAATTTTACCTTTTTTACATAAGCTTTCATTTGTTCTTCTGTCATCATAGCATTCTTTTTTTAATTTGTTCTAGGCTTTGTTCGGTAGCATCTCCTAATTCATATAATTTACCTACCGCTGCTGCAGCCGCAAAATTGATAATTTCTTCTGGTACATGCTGATGTCGTATACCATATATAAGTCCCGCCATAAAGCAATCACCTGTTCCTACTATATTTTTCACTTCATTCATTGTATAAGTTGAAGAAGTATAGAAATTATTTTTATTAAACATGATTCCAAAATAGCTGTCTGTTAATCTAAAAGTATAGGCAATTGTATTTAACAAAGGAAACTGCTCTTTCAATGCCAAGATACTTTTATGGGCCGCTTGCTCTAAATCCGCAGATGAAAACCCTTCACTTGACTTTATAGTTGAATTTATTCCTAACATTTCTTCTACCGCCCAAAGATTACCCATTAAGACTGTACAGTATTTTACCAATCGAGTCATGACCTCAATAGGTGTTTTTCCATATTGCCATAATTTAGCTCTATAGTTTAAGTCCACTGAAATTGGAATACCCAATTCAGTAGCGGCTATTAGTGCTTCTTCACAAACATCGGTTGCATTTTGTGTTAGAGCCGCCGATATGGCAGAAAAATGAAACCAATGCACGTCTTTTAAAACTTCTTTCCAATCAATACTTCCTTTTTGAATGGAGGCAAAGGAAGAATTATCTCTATCATACACTACCCCTGCACTTTTCATATCTAATCCTGTTGCTAAGTAAAAGCAGCCTATACGATGACCAGAAAATTGAATAGCCGATGTATCAATATTTTTTTTAGCTAAATCACTAATAATAGTATCTGTTAAAAAATNTGAAGGCATTGCTGTTCCATATTTTACAGGTATATCCCATTTAGCTAAAGCGCTTGCTACATTTAATTCAGCNCCACCTAAATAAAAAGGCATATTTTGACTTTNTATAAAGTCACTATTCACCGGAGGTGCATAATGCAGTAATATTTCCCCAAAACAAAATACCTTAGCTAAACTCATAAATTAAAATAGGATTTAGCATTATGATAAGCAATATTTTGAAGCATAGCCCCTACCCACTTTTCATCATTGGGTAAAAGCCCCGTCATCATTTCCTTAGCAAACAAATTACAAATCACC
>JGI12421J11937_10001207_pt1 | contig 10443 bp, 8 predicted proteins | sample LakErihyJuly2011_2_FD_11937 | JGI IMG/M metagenome (IMG submission 11937)
CTGGTAGCCAAAAGTTATTAACGAGCCGTAACTCGAGCTCGCACTCTGCCCTTTGGGCGATATGTTGCACGTGGTTGAGCTTTTGGAAAGTCCCCATCTAATCTGAAGTTCTTTGCAACCATCATCAGAATTAAACGTGCTTCAGCAATAGCAAAATATTCACCAAGACACTTACGAGTGCCTGCACCAAATGGGAAGTAGGCACCGCGTGGCAAACTCTTTTCCAGGTTGGTATTGAGCCAACGAGATGGATTCCATGCGAGTGGATTATCAAAGTAATCCGCACTTCTATGCGTCACATATTGGCTTACTAATACGTGTGCACCCTTTGGAATATTGATTCCATCAATTACGCAATCCTCAGTGGCAATTCGTGGAGCAATCCACACTGGTGGAGCCAAGCGCATCGTCTCTTCAAAAATTGCCGAAGTTATTGGCGAACTCGCTTCTAACTCTTGGTAAGTAGGAATACGTTTTTCTGTAATCCACACAGCGCGATCGGCCTCTGCTTCTAACTCTTTTCGAACCTCAGGATTTTTGGAGAGGTATGAAAATGCCCAACTCATGACATTGGCGGTTGTTTCGTGTCCGCTGAGAATAAGAGTTAAAACTTCATCTCTAATATGCTCGATTGAGATGTGATCTCGCATCTGAAGCATGATTCCAAGTAAGTCATCATCTTTATTTTCACCACTGTGTAAGCGCTTATTGATAATCGCCTCTGCGGTATCAACTAATTTATCTGAAGCAACTTCGAACTCCTTGAAGTACTTAAGGCCAGATTTATCAAAGCGCTCAAGTCCGGGCAACATTGTTCGTTCTATTCGATCAATTGCTACTTCCATGGATTCGGCAATGATCTGGGTGTACTCGTGTGAATCAAGACCGAAGAGGCAACGGGAGACGATTTCTAAGGTGAGCTCCATCATTTCCGGAGCGATATCTACAGTGCTTTTTTGTTTCCAGGCTTCTGTGTGCTCAGTAATGAGATTGTGCATGATTGCAACGTAAGCATCTAGATTTCCGTGATGAAATGGTGGCTGCATCATGCGCCGATGTGCAAGGTGAATTGGTTCTTCGTTAGTTAATAGTCCTTCGCCCAATACCTTGCGCATACGTGCAAATCCAACACCTTTTACAAACTTGTGCTGCTGGGCAACTGTTACTTCATGGACTGCGGCAGGGGAGAAGAGTCCGATAAATAGCCTGCGGGATAGAAAGAATGAACAAGCGTTGCCATACTTTTTCTGCATGGATAATAAAAAGTTTGGCGTATCAATAATAAAAGTTGGCGTGAGCAAATCTGAGAAAATTGGTTTTGGACCAGGTAGGCGTGAATCGCCTTGCCATTGCTTGCGCAGAATCGGCGCAGGTATGGGCGCGTACTCAGATGGTCTAGGAGCCGAGAAGGGCTTGTTGATCTGAATCGTCACTGCATGAGGGTAATACTCATGGCAGATTAGTTATATAAGAACGCGGAAAATTCTCTAAATATTAGTTAGAAGCAGGGGATTCAACGAGTTTTGAAGTCTCGTCTTGAATCTTTGCAGCAATAGGACGAATCTTTTCGGCGTATTCCTTGCCGTGGTGTCCACAGAATAAAAGCTCTCCACCAGAGAGGAGCAGGGCGCGAACATAGGCCTGTGCTCCGCAACGATCGCATCGGTCAAGGGCGTTAAGAGGTACTGCTTCTAGAATCAATTGTTCTGACATATCTCTCTCCGTTCTCAATCGGGAAGTGGTGGGTGGTGCTTTATATGGAACATCAAACCATGTCTGGTTATTCCCCGCTCGTTAATATTGCATATTTAGGCGTAAATTTTGTGTTAATTTGATGAGAATCACCTGTGACCGCACCTTCTGAAGCATTTGCGGCGAGTTACACGCAGGTTTGACGTATTGAAAGATAACCTTTGCCACCGTGGCCTCCAAGAATATTGATGCAAATATCTTGCAGGAGAGCTATACCGCAAAAGATTTAGCAGTCCTTGAAGGATTAGACGCAGTTCGCAAACGCCCCGGAATGTATATCGGTTCAACCGATTCGCGCGGTCTTATGCACTGCTTGTGGGAAATTATTGATAACTCAGTTGATGAAGCACTGGCTGGGCATTGTAAAAAAATTGAAATTAATCTTGAATCAGATGGTTCTGTAGAAGTACACGATGATGGTCGTGGTATTCCAGTAGATAAAGAACCAAAGACTGGACTCACTGGCGTTGAAGTTGTGCTTACTAAATTACACGCAGGTGGAAAATTCGGTGGTGGATCATATGCCGCCTCCGGTGGTCTACACGGTGTGGGTGCTTCCGTTGTTAACGCACTTGCTGTTCGCCTAGATGCTGAAGTTGATCGAGATGGCAAGATTTATTGGATGTCATTTCAACGCGGTGTTGCAGGTATTTTCGATGGCGATGGACCAAAGGCAGAGTTCACACCAAAATCAGGACTTCGAGTTATTGGCAAGATTTCAGCCAAGGTCACAGGCACACGCATTAAGTGGTGGAGTGATAAGCAGATCTTCTTAAAAGAGGCTGAACTAGACCTTGAAGATGTCTATGCCCGTGCGCGCCAAACATCATTTTTAGTTCCAGGATTAACGCTGACGGTAAATGATAATCGCAGCAAAACTAAGACGACTGAATCTTTTTATCACAAGGGCGGAATCTCCGAATACTGTGAATTCTTACAACCTGATCAGCCAATTGGTGATGTCATTCGTATTTATGGTTCTGGGCACTATCAAGAAACCGTTCCCGTCCTAGATGACAAGGGCCATATGGTCTCAACAGAAGTTGAGCGCGATATGGAAGTAGATATCGCCATGAAGTGGGGCAATGGTTTTGATAACACTCAGCGCTCATTTGTAAACATCATTGCAACGCCTAAGGGAGGAACACACGTTCTAGGCTTTGAGCGAGCGATCACAAAAGCGTTTAACGAAGCGCTTCGATCAACTAAGACTTTAAAAAACAATGAAGCAGATGTAATCAAAGATGACATCCTTGAAGGTTTAACCGCCGTCATCACAGTTCGCATGTCAGAGCCACAATTTGAAGGTCAGACCAAGGAAGTTCTTGGAACGGCTGCTGCCACCCGAATTGTTTCAGCTGTTGTGGCAGATAAAATGAAAGAGTTTTTCAACACCACTCGTCGAATTGATAAAGCCAATGGGCGTTTAATTCTTGAAAAGGTTGCCGGAGCATCTCGCACCCGAATTTCGGCCCGTGCCCACAAAGATTTGCAGCGTCGAAAGAATGCACTGGAATCATCTTCACTTCCAACAAAGCTCTCTGATTGTCGATCAGAGGATGTTAATCGCACAGAGTTATTTATCGTCGAAGGTGAATCAGCACTTGGCACTACAAAGGCTGCACGCAACTCTGAGTTCCAAGCCATCTTGCCTATTCGAGGCAAAATATTAAACGTGCAAAAAGCATCCCTGTCTCAGATGCTAGATAACTCCGAGTGCGCATCCATCATTCAAGTAATCGGTGCGGGCTCCGGAAAATCCTTTGAATTAGATGAGGCTCGCTATGGGCGCATTATTTTGATGTCAGATGCTGACGTTGACGGTGCGCACATTCGTTGCCTCTTGCTCACGCTCTTGTATCGCTACATGAAACCGATGATCGATGATGGTCGCGTCTTTGCTGCGATTCCACCACTTCACCGCATTGAAGCAATGGGTGGCGGGGGCAAGAAGGGCGAATACATTTACACATACTCAGATGATGAGATGCGTAAAGTAACTTCAGATTTGAAGAAAGCTGGAAAGAAGTGGAAAGAACCAATCCAGCGCTACAAGGGCCTTGGCGAGATGGATGCAGATCAATTGCGCGAGACCACAATGGATCCAGATGCACGCACACTTCGCCGCATCACTATTAAAGATGCAACAGCGGCAGAAGCGATGTTTGAATTATTGATGGGCAACGATGTTGCACCACGTAAAGAGTTTATTTCTACAGCAGAGATCGATCGCGACAGGATCGACGCTTAACTTTTAGAAACCTACTTTTTTACCAACTGAGAAATTGATTTGGCAATTAGCGGCACTGCAGAGTCCCAGGATTGCCCAAATTGCTTTTCAAAAGATTGCTCAAAAGTCATCCCATCTGAGATATCTTCATAAATCTGGATATTGATTGCCGGGCCCTTTATGGCTGTAAAGATTTCAGAGACCAGCATTCCTAGATCATAAAGGTGCCACTGAGTGTCTTGCGCAGACCAAACCTTGGTATCTGGTGGTTTTATGTAGTTTGCAATCCACTTCTCGGTGAATTTTTTATTTCTATTTGCCAGCAGGTCCTTTGTCCAGAACTTTCTATCAGCTGCGTACTTAGAGAACGAGTTAGCGAATATTGAGGCTGATTGAGAGAACTGAGCCCCGCCCTCGGCAAACCACCACGGCGTAAAAGCTTTGATACCAAACATTGCTTGGCCTTGTTGCGGTGTCCCAAAGAAGGCTCCAATTTGAACTGCATGCGTGTATTCATGGGCTTCAAGAGTTCCATCTGAGTGATGGCGATCTGGTTTTTGCATCACTGCTGTTAGTAAAACTCCGTCACCTTCATTGTTAATGGTTCCGCTGGCACCCCAGCATTCGGTTGCTTTGCGACAACTATTTTTCGCTTCTTGCCCAGTAGCCATCGAAAAGATCTCTGAATATTTCTTTTGTGCCCAGTCAATATCTTTGTAACTATAAAAAATTGCGTATATCTTCTGTGGATGACGGAAAGTTGGATACATGCGCTTTACAGCATCAAAGGCTAATTTTGGATTTGGATTTGAGAGTTTTGTATTCGGTCCGACAATTAACTCAAGGGCTGAACTCTTCGCCGTACTTGAAAGTACTTGATCACTACTCTTTTTCCATGCCCAATATGAAACATCTGCAGGGCTATTCACCGCATCTTGGAGGCTTGTAATTGGCTTGGGAGTCTTTGCAGCATTTGCAGGCTGCACGAAGAGTGAGAGTAGAACGAATGCGATACTTGAAAGCGCAATGAATCTAATTTTCATGCACAGATATTAGTCGATACTCACCAAATCAAAATAGTCATCTTTCCATAAATCTTCATCGCCATCAGGCAGCAATATGACTCGTTCAGGCTTAAGTGCCTGCACGGCGCCTTCATCGTGGGAAACAAGGATTACTGAACCTTGATACTCAGATAGGGCTGCAAGGATTTCATCGCGTGATGCGGGATCTAAGTTATTCGTTGGCTCATCGAGTAACAAAACATTTGCAGCTCCAACAACTAGAACAGCTAGTGCCAAACGAGTTCGCTCTCCACCAGATAAAACCTTTACTGGTTTATGAACATCATCTCCGATAAACAAAAATGAACCAAGTACGTTACGAGCTTCTGGTTCGCGGATATCAGGGGTTGCAGACATCATGTTTTCTAATACAGAGCGCTCAAAGTCAAGGGACTCGTGTTCCTGGGCGTAGTAGCCAATTTTTAGACCATGACCGGCAATTACTTCACCAGTATCTGATTCGAGTTCGCCTGCCAAAATACGAAGAAGTGTTGTTTTACCCGCACCGTTTAAACCAAGGATTACAACGCGAGAGCCCTTATCGATGACAACTCCGACGTCTGTGAAGATTTCAAGTGAGCCATAAGACTTAGATAGATCGTGGGCAGAAATTGGAGTTTTGCCACAAGGAGATGGTGTTGGGAAACGTAGTTTTGCGACCTTATCTTTCACGCGAACATCTTCAAGGGATGATCTAAGTTTTTCAGCGCGGCGTAACATGCCTTGCGCTGCAGTTGCCTTGCTTGCTTTAGCGCGCATCTTCTCGCCCTGCTTTTGCAAGATCTCGGCGCGCTTTTCAGCATTTGCGCGCTCTTTCTTGCGGCGGTGTTCATCTTGCTCGCGCTGCAACAAGTATTGCTTCCAGCCCAGGTTATAGACGTCAATAACGTTGCGATTGGCATCGATATAGAAAACCTTGTTAACCACTGTTTCAATCAGATTTACATCGTGGGAGATAATAACTAGCCCGCCTGAATACTTAGTTAAGTAATCTCGTAACCAAATGATCGAATCAGCATCTAAGTGGTTTGTTGGTTCATCTAGTAAAAGTGTTTCTGCGCCGCTAAAAAGAATGCGTGCTAATTCGATACGGCGGCGTTGACCACCAGAAAGAGCTGATAACTCTTGATTAAATAAATTCTCTGGAACACCCAGGGATGATGCGATTGCTTCGGCCTCTGCAGTTGCGGCATAACCTCCTGCTGCGCTGAATTCTGCTTCAACTCGACCATAGCGCTCCATTGCTTTTTCGAGTTCATCGCCTTGAGTTGTAGACATCTCTTCTTCAACAGATCTCATACGTTTTGCGATCGCATCTAATTCGCGGACAGAGAGAATGCGATCGATAACACTTCCTTGATCTTCACCGGTGCGTGGATCTTGGGGGAGGTAACCAATTTTTCCTGTGCGATTGACGGCGCCACCTGCAGGCATAGTTTCACCAGCTAATACTTTTGCAAGAGTTGATTTACCGGCGCCATTTCTGCCAACAAAGCCGATGCGATCGCCGTGATTGATGCGAACAGTGACGTTATTTACTAAGAGTCTGGCCCCAGCGCGTAACTCGAGACTTTGCGTGGAGATCATTTAAGGAATCCTCCCACACGAGGTGCGAAAGTAAGAAACCTCAGGCAGCGCCGATGCGTGTGCGACGCGGGGTAGCAAATGCTTTGGCCACAGCATCTAATTCTGTGGATACCTGCTTCTTAATTGCATCCTCTGATTTCAAAAGTGTATTAAGGGCTGCAATTGTGGATTTGAGTTCTTTTTGTTCGGTTTCAAGTTCGATCTTGCTCATCTTGGTCAGACGACGAAGAGGCATATCAAGAATGTATGTGACCTGTTCGTCATTGAGTTTAAAGCCCTTGATCAAAGCATCCTTTGCGATGCTCGCATCCTCTGATGCACGAATAATCTTGATGACCTTATCGATATCAATAATTGCTTTTAATAATCCATCAACCAGAGTTAAACGAGCGCTTGCCTTGGCTTTTCTAAACTCTGAGCGACGACGAACAACTTCGATGCGGTGATCGATAAAGACCTGAAGTAGTTCTTTAAGGCCCAATGTCTGCGGGCGACCCTTAACCAGTGCAACTGCGTTAATAGCAAAAGCATCTTCCATTGGAGTTAATTTATAGAGCTGCTCCAGTACTGCTTCTGGTTCAAATCCGTTTTTAAGTTCGATGACAACGTTGGTGCCTGTCTGTCCATCAGTTAAATCAATAATGTCTGAGATGCCTTGAATCTTTTTCGCCTTGGCAAGGTCTGCGATGCGCTCAACTACCTTTTCTGGCCCGATCGTAAATGGCAACTCTTTAATGGTGATGCCCATCTTTCGAGTTGTTACTTTAGAAATCTCAACAGATGCACGGACCTTAAAAGAACCCTTGCCCGTTGAATACGCTTCGCGCACGCCTTCTAGTCCAACTAATTCACCACCTGTTGGAAAATCTGGACCAGGAATAAATTTCATCAGCGCTTTAACTGTTGCAGTTGGATTTTCAATCAGGTGCTTGGTCGCTGCAATTACTTCGCCCAAGTTATGGGGCGCCATATTTGTCGCCATTCCCACTGCAATTCCAGAACCGCCATTTACTAACAAGTTTGGATAGGCAGCTGGCAATACTTGTGGTTCAAAGATCTGTCCGTCATAGTTTGCGCCAAAATCAACTGTGTCTTCATCAGTTTCGGCAACCATTGTCAGCGCTGCTTGCGCAAGGCGTGCTTCGGTATAACGCATCGCTGCTGGGCCAGCATCTAGTGAACCAAAGTTTCCGTGACCATCGATTAAAGGCAAACGCATTGAAAAAGATTGAGCCATACGAACGAGTGCGTCATAAATTGCGCCATCACCGTGTGGGTGTAACTTACCCATTACTTCACCGACTACACGTGCACTCTTTACGTGACCTTTATCGGGGCGCAATCCCATTTCTGCCATCTGGTGCAAGATGCGACGGTGCACAGGTTTTAAACCATCGCGTGCATCAGGTAGTGCGCGAGAATAAATTACAGAGTAGGCATACTCCAGAAATGATTCTGACATTTCAGATGAAACATCGATATCAACAATCTTGCCTGGGAATTCACCTGGTTTAGGACCAGCAGGTTTTTTGCCCTTGGGCGGAGTCTTCGTAGCCATGGGGGCGATTGTGCCAAGTACAACGCCTAAAGTGCGTGACCAACGTGCGGGCGTGCCCCGATATTTGCAACACATGTTGCCGAAAGAGTTACTCCAGCCACTGCGCAGGCTCTTAAATCCCCACCAGATATTTTTGTTGCGATAAATCCAGCAGCAAAGCTATCTCCTGCACCAGTTGTGTCTGCAACCACAGTTTTTATTGCGCCAATATCTATGCGATCGCCTCCACGTTGCTGTGCTACTGCGCCATCTGGTCCACGTTTAATAATTACTGAAGGACAGAGTTCTAATAATTTTNTNAGCGCAGAATCAATATTTTCAGCATCTGCTACATACAGCGCTTCTTCTTCATTAGGCAAGACATAATCCATCAGTGGCAACCACGAAAGAATCAGCGCACGGTCTACTTCTTTCATTGCACCGACTGTGACAGTGTCATAAAAAAGTGGAATTCCAGCAGATTTAATTGCGGCAATCATTTCTAATACACCTGCGCGAGAGCGTGGATTTAAAAGCGCGTATCCAGAAACATATGCGCCATCAAAGCCAGTTAACGCCGGCATGTCAGAAAGAGTCAGTCCAGAGTTGGCACCTGTTTCAGGAAACATCGTGCGCTCACCTTTTTGATCCACCAAAATAACAACAACGCCTGTGGGATCACTGGTTTTTAGAAGGGATGAGTGATCAACTTTAAGATCTTCAAATTCAGAGATAAGCGCAGCACCTGCAGAGTCATTTCCTACGCGAGCAACGATGCTGGCATGTGTGCCGGTGTGAGCAATCCAGGATGCAACATTTCCTGCAGCGCCGCCGCCGTGTGTGGTGATTTTAGATGAGGTGTCTTCGCCATAGTTGATTGCGCCCTGTAACTTAACAACGACATCGAGCATGACATCGCCGATACAAAGGACTTTAGGCATGTTATTTATTTAGAGCAACGGCGATATCAGCAGCTAATGCGCAATTTGATTTAATGATCTCAATGTTTACGCGAAGTGAATCGCCTTTGCTTTCACTGTGAAAGTGCTCAAGTAAAAATGGCGTAACAGCTTTTCCTGTGATGCCCTCTTTTTCGGCACTTGCCAAGCCACTAGCCAAAATCGAATCATGCAGTTTTTTATCCATCTGATTTTTAACTGGGTTAGCAACGATTAAGGCTGATGTGTTGGTCTTCATCGATGTGCGAGCCAAGATGGCAGATGCAATTTGATCTGCTGAATCTGCTTGATATTCGATTTGAAAACCTGAGTCGGTTAGATAGAAGCCAGGAAAGTTCTTCGTTTTATATCCAATGACGCCGATGGCCAGAGTTTCAAGTCGTTCAAGAGTGGCGCCAACGTCGAGAATAGATTTCACTCCAGCACAGACCACTGTGATGTCCAGTGCAGATAGTGCGGTCAGATCAGCTGATTCATCAAATGATTCTTGTGCTCCGCGATGCACACCGCCTAGTCCACCTGTTGCAAATACTTTTATTCCAGCCATCACTGCAAGGTGGGCAGTTGCTGCAACAGTGGTTGCCGCACTTTTTCCAAAGGCCACGGCAATTGCAAGGTCTCGACTAGATGCTTTTAAAATGTTATCGCGCGTTGCAATCGTTACAAGGTCGGCATCGCTTAGACCAATGTGAACACTTCCATCGATGACAGCAATTGTTGCCGGGGTAGCACCGTGATTTCGGACAATGGCTTCTACTTCGCGAGCAACATCGAGATTTGTTGGACGTGGCAAACCATGGCTAATAATTGTTGATTCAAGAGCGACAATGGCAGAGCCAGATGCAAGAGCTGCTGCTACTTCATCTGAATATTTCAATACATCGCTTAGATCTGAATTCATGAGCGAAAGGATACTGCCTAAGTACTCGTGCTTCGTGGCAAGATACGAGCATGCATTTGGCCGACATCACACCCTCAATTTTTGCGGGCCTTGGGCTAACTAGCGCAACAGATTCATTATCTCTGGGTCAATCACCACATGGACGAGAAGTTTTATTCCTAGTCGATGGACTTGGCGCAGATGTCATTGAAAAATACAAAGATCTGATTCCAACCCTGCATTCATTTACTCACCATGGCGTTGTTGCAACATCTTTTCCATCAACTACTGCAACTTCTCTGGCCACTTTGATGACTGGTGAATTACCAGGTACTCACGCAATGCTTGGTTATACCGTTCGCGTTCCTCGAAGTGGTGGTCGAGTGCTGAACTCACTTAAGTGGGATGAGCGAGTCGATCCATACGTGTGGCAG
>JGI12421J11937_10001216_pt1 | contig 10417 bp, 7 predicted proteins | sample LakErihyJuly2011_2_FD_11937 | JGI IMG/M metagenome (IMG submission 11937)
GATATACATATAAGTCTTATGTATATTTTTAAAACGCATACATTTACTGGAATATTGTGTGGGAGCAGAAATTTTTGGTATGGTTTCAAACATTATATTTGTATCCAATAATCAATTATGAAAAAATTCAATACTACTTTCCTTTACCTCTTCTTTTTTTCAACTGTAGCGCTAGCTCAATTGCCAGTAATACGCAGCACGTTTACTGGGCCTTATACTCCCATTAATATGCCAGCAGCAACCTTATCTACTGCATCGGGTGATGATGATGTGCAAAGTGCTATTCCATTAGGATTTACATTTAATTATTTAGGAATAAATTATACAACTATAGGCGTAAGTACAAATGGCGTTGCTTCTTTTAGCGCTGCAATGTCTCCCTCAGGAACGAATAATAATTTATATGTTGGAGCAGCACCAAATTTAAGTCTCGCACCTTGGTGGGATAATATTTGGTCTGATACTATATTATACCAATTGCAGGGCCCACCTGCTAATCGGACTTTTACTATTCAGTGGACGAATTCACTTTCTTATAATAATACAGCAACACAGCTGTTGAATTTTCAGATTATTCTACACGAAACATCTGATGTAATTGAGTTTAGTTATGGTAACATGGTACCAGGAATCGCTGCAGCAAATGAGTCTGCTTCTATTGGCATTGAAAGTTTAGTTGGTGGTGCCGGTGATTATCTTGATGCTATTACAGGGTCTGCATTTACCAGTAACGGAATGCTAAATTCGTCAACGCAATGGCCTTCGCATAATTTCAGATTTACGCCAGGCACTGCTGCTGCTCTTGTAGGTGGAACTTATACAGTTGGTCTGACAGGAAACTATTATAGTTTGAGTGAAGCAATTGCTGACATTAACCATAGCGGAATTGCAGGGCCGATAGTTCTTTCGCTTATAGATAATGTTTATGATGTTTCTGCTGCAAATGGCGATAATTATTTTCCAATGTTAATTGGACCAGTAAGTGGCTCGTCTTCCTTTAATACCATTACCATTTCTTCTTTTGTTGGAACATCAACAATTACTTCCGAGGGAACCAACAATGGTAATTGTGGAAATGCTGCTGCAAATAATATCATTAATAATTTAAATGAACCTATTCTTGCACTTGTAGGAGCGAGTTATATTAGTTTGCAAAATATTGAATTAAATTGTTCTAATACCGGTATTGTCGATCGAGGTTTATTTGTAATTAATTCATCTGCAATTGTGGGTTCTCAAAATAATTTATTCACCGGTATTACTGTTGCGCTTAATAGAGGAAATGCAACGAGTATGGGTATTGAACAACGTGCAATAACAACTCCAACAGCTATTGGTGGAGCAAATTCAACTAATGGATATTTCAATCTCGATATTTCCAATGTATACAATGGTATGTATCTCAACGGAAATGCTGCGTTTCCAGATTTGAATAGTGTCATAGGTAATACTTCAGCGACTCAATTTAATATGATTGGAGCNGCAACAATAGATGATATTGGAAATGGCAATACAGCCACTTATGGTATTCGTGCCAATAATCAAAATGGTGTTTCAATTTATAATAATGAAGTTCGAAATGTTTCACAAAATGGTAATTCAACAGCAGAGGGAATTATTTTAGATGCTGCTGTTGGTTCCAATAATGTATATACGAATAAAGTTCATGCAATAAATTATAGAGGTTTAACGAATACGGGTAACATTACTGGCATTCGGGCTAATTTGGCTGCGGTAGGTGCAAATTCTGTAAATATTTTCAATAATTTTATTTATGATATTGGATCTTCCTACACTGGTGTAGCTTCAGCAACACGCGCTACAAAAGGTATTTATGTTCAATCTATTGGTGGTGGTACAATTGCAAGTACTATTAATGTAGATTTTAATTCGGTGAGAATGGATAATTCCAATTCCCCAACTCTTTCAGGAACATGTTTTGAAATTGGGGCAACGAATGGCCCCGTACTTAATTTACGCAATAACATATTTTCCAATTTCACGCAAGCGCAAACTGGAATCGCGAGACACTTTGGAATGGCTAGCACATCGGCCACTGCAGTAGGGAATACAGGGTCAATATCTGATTACAACAATTTTTATATTGATAATACTACGAATGGTTTTGTAGGTATCGGTGCTACAACAACATTCGCGACACTTCCTAATTGGCAAACCGCTGTATCACAAGATTTCAATTCTTTAGGTGTTGATCCGTCATTTAATTCTTCTAACGACTTGCATTCCTCTGCTCTTGCATTAAACGGTACAGGTAACATGACTGGAATTACGTGGGTAACAAATGATATTGATAACCAACAGCGTTCCATTACACCAGATATTGGCGCCGATGAATTTGTACCATTGTTACTTGATGCAGGTGTAACTACTTTAGTTGCGCCATTAACTACTGGTTGTTATACAGCTTTAGAACAAGTTACGGTTACTTTGAAAAATTTCGCAACTGTTCCACTTGATTTTACAATCGATCCTGTAACCATTGTTGTAAATGTGACCGGCTCATTAACGCAAACACTTTCATTTACAATCAATACGAATGTATTGAATACCAATTTACCGCTTTCATCAGATAGTTCCATTGTTGTACCTATAGGATTAATTAGCATGACAGTTAGCGGAATTTATACTTTCGATGCATATAGTATTTTAGGTGGAGATGGAAATTCATTTAATAATTCAATGTCTACTGTGAATATTAATTTTTCACCTGGAACTGCGACAGCTTCACCAGTTTCTGTTTGTGCAGGAGCTTCTACTACGCTAACTTTAACTGGAGCGGGGAATGGTGGAACTATTCAATGGCAAAGTAGTACAGATGGTGGTATTACCTGGAACAATGAAACTGGTATTGGCTCTACTACTACTTCCTATGTTGTAATTCCAACTGCTAATACATTGTATCAGGTATTATTTTGTGGTGTACTAATTTCCAATGTGGATACTGTAAATTATTATCAATTGTCGGTCCCAGCAGTAATTGGTGATACGATTTGTGGCTCTGGTGTAGCAAATTTAAATGCAACCGGCAACGGAATCATTCAGTGGTATGCCTTACCTACAGGAGGTAATACGCTTGCAACAGGAGGCGTTTATTCACCTTCAATTTCTGCTACCACAACTTTTTATGTTTCTAATACTTCAGGAAATTTAGTTCAAAGTGTTGGCTTATATGACAACTCTGCAGGGGGAGGAATGTCGGGATCTGCAAATAGTTTAATCTTTGATGTGTTTCAGTATGCTACACTTAATGGTGTATATGTATATCCAGCTGCTGCTGGAAATATTGTGATTGACCTCATTGATAGTTCGAATGTTGTACTAAATACTGTTACAGTGGCAGTAGTATTAGCTGATGTTAACCAGCGCACATTTATTCCACTTAACTTTAGTTTGTCACCTGCAGTTGGAATGCGTCTTGTTCGCAATGCCACTTCAGTTAATCTTTGGAGAAACAACGTTGGAGTAAATTATCCTTATTCTCTACCGGGTGTACTTTCAATCACAGCGAGCACTGCAGGAAATGGGTTTTATTATTTCTTTTACGATTGGCAGATTAATTATGGTTGCGAAAGTCTACGTGTTCCCGTAAATGCTGTTGTATTAACAGCACCTGCAATTTCAATTACCGCAGCATCTGTTTTTTTATGTGCAGGCGACAGTACAACAATAACTGTTACGAGTACAAATTCTGGGTATTCTTATTTATGGTCTCCATCAATGACACTTAATACAAATACAGGGTCGTCTGTTATCGCAACACCGAATGCAGCAATTGTCTATACTGTAATTGGAAATGATTCTATTAATGGATGTCAGATTACAGATAGTATTTTGATTTCAGTAACCAGTATCCCACCAATTATTATTTCAGTAGCCGATTCCGTTATTTGCAATGGCAGTTCTGATACTTTAATTTTTAATTATCCAACGCAAAGTGTGGGACTGTATGATAATTCTGCAGGTGGTGCGCAGTCTGGTTCTGGTAATAATTTAATTTTTGATGTGTTGGCTAATTGTACTTTAGCTGGAGTTTATATTTATCCAGGTGCTGCCGGAAATGTAATTATTGAGTTGCAGGATAATACAAATGCTGTTATTAATTCAGCCACTTTTAATGCCACAACGGCGCAGATAAACCAGCGTGTTTATGTTCCACTTAATTTTTCACTTACTCCAGGAACTGGAATGCAACTCGTTCGTAACGGAACATCTATTAATCTTTGGAGAAACAATGTCGGGGTAAATTATCCTTACACCTTACCTGGTTTAATTTCAATTACAACAAGTACTGTTGGAAATGGTTTTTATTATTTCTTTTATGATTGGCAAATAATGACTTCAAATGCACTTACTTATGTTTGGTCATCTATTCCTCCTGGTTATACTGGCACAAATGATACTGCAATTGTAACTCCAATTAGTAGTACGCAATATATTTTAACTGTTACGGATACAATTTCAGGTTGTACAGCTCAATTTAATAGGAACATTGATATTGCTACGCCAATTGTTGCAATTATTGGAGGGAATCAATCAATTTGTTTAGGCGACACCGCAACACTAATTGCTGGATACAGTGGTGGTGATGGAAATGCATATTACGTTTGGAGCAATAATCTTGGAACAAATGATTCCGTCAATGTGTTTCCATCAGTAAATACAAATTATTCTTTAATTGCAATTGATGGATGTGGATCACTTTCAAATGATACGGCTACGGTGATTGTAAATACTGTTCCACCAGTTGTTGGATTTACATATTCTGTAACTGGCTTAATGACATTTACTTTCACAGACGCTTCAGTAAATGCCACATCATGGTTATGGGATTTTGGAGATTTGACAACTTCGACATTGCAAAATCCAACGCATGTTTATGCTGCGATAGGCACTTATACTGTTTTATTGATTGCGTCAAATGGTTGTGGGTCTGATACACTCATACAAGTAATACTTGTGGATGGTATTGAAAATAATTCCCTTGCTACTGGCGTAAGTATTTTCCCTAATCCTGCGAAAAATCAATTTAATGTGTCATTTAATAATGACAAATCTTCATTTGTTACGATTCAATTTTTCAATCTTCAGGGAAAGTTGATTCAGGAAAAACAAATCAGTAATGTTAAAGCCGGTACAACTGTTCCAATGAATGTCGAAGGATATTCAAATGGTATGTATTTGCTAAAGCTTATTGGCGAAAAAGAGTCTGCTGTTTTTAAAATTATAGTTCAGTAAACTAAATTTATTATTTAGAGTTTGATTAAATGACACACGAGGAAAAGCATTTTAAAGGATCAGTTGTCATTCGCGACATTGTAATCGGTATGGCCGATGGCTTGACGGTTCCTTTTGCATTAACTGCTGGTTTGAGTGGTGCTTTTCATGACAATACAATTATAATAACGGCAGGAATTGCTGAAATTGCTGCCGGATCGATAGCAATGGGCTTAGGTGGATATCTTGCAGGGAAAACCGAACACGATCATTACGAGGCGGAATTAAAAAGGGAATACGATGAAGTGGAAAATTTGCCCGAGAAAGAAAAGGCTGAGATTGAGGAAATTCTTGCTGATTATGGAATTTCAAATAGAGTAAAAAAAGAATTTGTTGACGAACTTTCACTCGATAAAGATAAATGGGTGGAATTCATGATGAAATTTGAGTTAGGATTAGAAAGACCTGAATTAAATCGAGCAAGAAATTCAGCATTGACAATAGCTGCTTCCTATATTGCTGGTGGTTTTATTCCAATGGCTTCTTATTTCTTTACAAGTTCACCTACAACAGGTTTGTATTATTCAGCACTTGTAACGATTGTTGCACTCGCTTTGTTTGGTTTTTTTAAGAACAAAGCAATAGGACAAAATCCATGGAATGGTGCATTAAAGGTTACAATCATAGGAGTTATTGCTGCAGGCTCAGCTTTCATTATCGCTAAAATTATTTCCGGCCACTAGTAGAATGATAATAGGTTAGGTCATTATTAAAATGAAATCGGCTACCGTTCATGAATTAAAAAAGGAATTAACAGCTCTTGATCCGAAAGAGCTGGCTGAACTTTGTTTGCGTTTGGCCAAATTCAAAAAAGAGAATAAGGAATTATTGACATTTTTGATTTATGAAGCCCATGACTTATCATCGTTTATTTTGGAATTGAAAAAAGAAATAGAAGCTCAGTTTGCTGAAATGAATAGAGATAATTTATACCTCACCAAAAAAAGTTTAAGAAAAATTCTTCGGATTACCAATAAATATATCCGTTACATTGGGAATAAAGAATCGGCAGCAGAATTATTAATATATTTTATTGCAAATATTAAAAAATCGAATATCCCAATTTATGCTAGTGTTGTATTGAGTAATTTGTACACCAATCAACTTAAAAAAATTAATATTATTATTGATTCGCTTGACAACGATCTGCAATATGATTACAAAAAGGAATTGGAATCATGCGTAATACTTAAATAAGGCGAATAATATAAAATTAGTTAATTAATTTTATTAGCACGATTGCTTTTACATGGGATTGTATATCCTACATTCATTTCGAAAAAATCGGCAACAGCCCATTCCGTTTTTAATGTAAATCCTACAATAAAGTGCTTGCTAATTTGATAGCGTAGTCCAATTCTGTGAAAAAAATATTCATTCTGTGGCTTGGAATATAGAAATACCCCCATTTCAAGTGGAAAGGATAATTGCCCAACGCAAAAGGCATAACCTATTTTAAAACCAGCTTGTATGTTTTGTATGTCTTTATAATTATTAATAGATGGGTCCGCTTTTGTTTTAGTTAGACGTGCGGTGCTGTATGCAAACTCTAAACCGGTGTTCCATTTCGTTTTACTCCCCTTATTTCTTTCTAGGTTGATGGAAATAATTCCAGCAGGAAATTTTGTTTGGTCTGTTCGCGAAATAGAACGTAAACCCAATGCAGTATATATGACGATATGAATTTTTTGGCTGGGCAGGGAAAATGTATCGAGATGTAATTTAGCAGCACTTGCATTAAATTGGTACCCCATTCCTAAATTACATGAAAAAATATTTATACCTAGGTTAGGTAGTGCCATTGCACCATTAGAGAAATGTGATAAGCCCAGGCCTGTTTCAATTCTTAAGTTCTTTGTTAAATGAATTTTAGCATTCATTCTTAAATTCACAAATCCATTTAGGTAAGACCCTATTGCTAAATTTTCCGGATTATTTATTGCGTCAAATTTTTTGGTAACGACTCCAAGAGAAGTGGCAATTTTGAAATGCAGCGAAATTTTTTTATGACGTGTTAGGTTAAAATCAATGAATGGGTAAATAGACATTCCTTTACCCAGTTGTTCGTTATTTGCAAAATCTAAATAGATGAAACTGACTCCTATTTCAGGATAATGGAAAATACGCTCCCATCTTTTTATTCCATTTGTAGGGTGAATGTAATTTACCTCTATCCCAGTAGGATTTCCTTTGTCTAGCGAACGATTGCTTTTTGGGATTAATAAAGAACCTAAATATGCATTGGAAGAACTAATGAAATTAGGACTTGTTGATTGTGAAAAACAATTGTATGATAATAGTATAACGCAATTTGAAATTAAAATTAATTTAATTCTTAAAAATGATTTCATTTTGATAAATACTTGATTTTTAATAATTAAAAAATTGCAGGATTGAGAAATATATTATAATAGATTTTTGATTTTCTAATTTCTTGCCCATTTTCATAAAGATATTGGTTTTGATTTTTATCGAGCATCGGAATAGTTGAATTTTTAGATTTAAATACGTTATGTATAACCTTGTTTTGCATAGCATTTCTAATTTGTTCTGCGTCCAATCCCAAATTTCCTTGAATATATTGTTGGTATGGAAGTATGTATTTCATTTGCATACTCAATAGGCCGTTTGAACAATTGGCGTAAACTGAGTTGGTTGTATCAACATAGCCATTAGGGAACTTATTGCTTGGATGATTGCGAACAACGTTGCCCATCTTTCCTGTCCAAAGGGTTGAATTTAATGCAAATTGAAATTCCTTGTATTGATATTGTAGTAAAAATGCGCCTGTTCTAAATCTATCGAAGGTAGGTCTTGCAAACAGGTCGTTTTCAATAATTAAACTTACATTTTGGAATTGAAATGCTATTATTCCTGTTTGCTGTGTTGTTTGTATGTTATTTAAATAATAGCTGTACACATAGGAAAAACTATTGCTATAACGTGTTTGATTACTTGTTTTTGAAATAAATAAATTCGTAGGCGTTTCTGATTTTCCAAATCCAACTAGTAGACCTAGCGAGGTTACAAGTTCAAAATGTTTTTTTTTCGGCCCTAGATTTTTAAAATTATAATTTGTCCGCAATTCAGTGTTGATTTGAAACGAATTATTAAAATAGTAAGCGTTGGCACACAAACCAATTTGGTCGAATCGGTTTCCCAAACTAAGTACAATTCCAAATCTTACAGCTATATTATTTTCTTTAAGCAATTGCGCATTTCCTTCTTTAGCTAGTAATACGAGATAAAAAGGTATAATTAATATCGTTTTATTGCTCATTTCAATAGTCCAAATATAGAATGCTGTATTTTAAATATTTTATTTGACAGGATTGCAAGATTTATTTTGGAAGTTCAATGCCCTTCAATTTTCTAAATAAAGTTAAAGCATAGGAGTCGGTCATGCCTGCAACAAATTCACAAACTCTTAAAATTCTTGAATATAAATCACTTTTTTCATATTGTAAAAATTGAGCAGGTAACAGACAGATTATCTTTTCGGAGTAGGGGCGTTTTTTGCGTAAATCTTTTCCGTGAATGTGAAAATCATTTACTGCTGTGATAAATAAGTCGAGTAGTTCTGCTACTATGGTAAAACCGGCAGCTTCAATTTCTAAAACCTGTTTGCTCTGGTATATTTTTTTTCGAGATATAGTATGAAGTTCGTTAAGGGGTTCTCCAATTTCATTTGCAAGTATATCAATGAGCGATTGGTCAAATTTCCCATTACAAATATCTTTTTCTTTTTCAAGAAACAATTTTGTACAGGCGTTGATTAACGTGTTGATGGCTTTTGCGCGCAGGTAGGATATTTTTTCTCTTTTATCTGTTACCAAGTTATAGCGTGTGACATCAAAATCTTTTCCAACTACTGCTTTTAATAATTCTTCGCCTGTTCTGAAGTCAATCAGACCAATTCGAATGCCATCTTCAAAATCGATGATGCGGTAACAGATATCATCGGCAGCTTCTACCAAATAGGCGAGGGGATGACGATTGAAAGAATAATCTGTCAACCGATCGATTTCTAAATGAGTAAAAAGTCGATTAAAAATTTCCGCTTCCGACTGAAAGTATCCGTATTTTTTTTGAGATACCTTTCCTTTATGGATTGCAGCATGTTCTGCAAGCTTATTCCTTTATGGATTGCAGCATGTTCTGCAAGCTTATTGGAACGAGTTGGGTATTTTGTAAAAGCGGCAAGTGTTGTATACGTTAAATTAATATTTCCGCCCGATGCTTCATTGAAATTGGTTAGAATTTTAAATCCATTCGCATTTCCTTCGAAGTTGGTAAGGTCAGCCCATTTATTTTCATCTGCAATGGAGTCACGAAATTGCATTCCCTTTCCATTTGAAAAATAATCACTNATGGAGGATTCTCCCGAGTGACCAAATGGTGGATTTCCAATATCGTGAGCCAAGGCCGCTGTTGCGCAAACAGCACCGAAATCAGATGCGTGTAAATCTGAAAGATTATATTTTGAAATAATTTCTTTTCCTACAATTTTCCCAAGTGAACGCGCCACACAAGAAACTTCTAATGAATGTGTCAATCGTGAATGTACAAAATCACTTTCAGGTAAAGGAATTACCTGTGTTTTATCCTGTAATCGTCGAAATGCAGAAGAAAATACAACACGATCAAAATCCCTTTCAAAATTTGTTCTATCTGGCGTGGAAACGCGTACAGGGTTTATGTCCCCGATGCGTGCTTCAGAAAAAAGTGTATTCCAGTTCAATTTTTACTAATGTTATTGAGATTTATTTTGAATGCTACTTAATTGAAATCATTTTGTTTTTTTTGAACCCTATTTCCATTTCCAAATAGACTGTTGATAAGGGATAAAATAAAGCTAAAAATTAATGCTGCCCAAAAACCTTTTACCCAAAATCCGTCAATGAAATAATCGGCCAATAAGATTATTCCAGCATTGATTACTAATAAAAATAACCCCAACGTAACTAGTGTTACGGGTATGGTTAAAATTATTAAAATAGGTTTTACAACAGTATTTAAAAAAGCAAGTACTACTGCAATTAGAATAGCCGTTGTCAAATTTTCAACATGCACCATATCTTTTGGTAGCAAGTAGGCAGTAAGGATAACTGCTGCTGTAGAA
>JGI12421J11937_10001222_pt1 | contig 10401 bp, 2 predicted proteins | sample LakErihyJuly2011_2_FD_11937 | JGI IMG/M metagenome (IMG submission 11937)
GCCGCCGCAGTCAATGTCCGACTCCGTGCCCGTCTTCACACCGTCCGTGCAGGTGCGGCAGAGGCCGCCATCGCAGCGGTTAGATGCGCAGTCCGTGATTGCGCCACAAACCTTTCCAGCGCCGCAGTTGGCGCCGCAGGTGGCGCCGCCGCAATCGAGGTCGGTCTCAGCGCCATTCTTCACCGTGTCGGTGCAGGTGGGCGCAGCGCAGGCGCCCGAGGTGCAGACACCGCTCGTGCAGGAGTTCGAAAGCGTGCAGGTTCCAGCATCTGCGATGCCGGCGCAGAGGCTGCTGATGCAACTGCCAGACAGACAATCCGTACCCGCCACGCAGGCAACGTTCTTCGTGCAGTCCGACCGGCAGCTACCTCCGCAGTCGATGCCCGTCTCCGTGCCGTTCAAAGTGCCATCGCCACAAGTCGCAGGCGCGCAGATGGGGCTGCTGGCGCCTGTCACGTAACGGACGGTACGGTTCGTGATGGCCGACAACGAGGCACCGTTCGTCTCCGTCGTGAAGGCACTGGTGCCCGTCGCATTCTCAACGCCCTGGGTATGGAAATCGCCATCCACCGCACAGTTGATACAGGTGAGGTCGACGTAGTTCAGCGACTCATGCAACACCATCTGCGCATTGATCAGGTTGCCAGCAGAGTAGTGGTTCAATCCGCTGTAGTTGACCACGAACTTCCGGAAGGGCGCTGCTCCCGTTGTATAGAACCGGATCTGGCCCACTGCGGTCGAATTGAGATCATTCCACCAGAGGGCGACGAGGTTGTTCGGAGCGGCGGCCGTCGGGAGAGCGGCGCCATAACCCGTCACAGATCCCGAGAATACAAGGTAGCCGTTCGTGCTCAGCGTCGCGGTCGAGAACTCATTCCCGAAGAATTGGAACTTGAATCCAAGCTGCACAGCCACGGAAGAGTCGTCTCCCGTCAGCGAGGTACCAAGACCATCGTTGTAGGTTCCAACCTGGTTCACCGCGGAGAGAATCCGCCCGCCCGCGACGCCATCGCAGGAGCTGCTCGCGCAGTCGCCGTTGGCCGAGCAAGCAAGGCCGTTCGCAGAGAGGCCGCAGCGGCCGCTCACGCAGTTCTGGCTGGCGCAGTCGCCGGAGAGCGCGCAGATCTTGTCGAAGCCGCAGTTGCCGCCGCAGATGCCGCCGCAGTCGATGTCGGTCTCGTTACCGTTCTTCACCGTGTCGCTGCAGTTGCGGCAGAAGCCGCCAGCACAGGTCGCGTTGGCGCCGCCGCAGTCGGTGTCGGCGATGCAGATCTTGGTCGGCGCGCAGAGCGTGCCCGAGGTCCCGCCGCAGTCGGTGTCTGTCTCGGTCCCGTTCTTCACTCCGTCCGTGTTGGTCGGCGCCTGGCAGGCCTTGATGGAGCCGGTGTTGTAGCGGAAGCCCGTGTTGTTCGGGATGTTGAAGGTCGAGGACCGCGTCAGCGAGTAGGCCGACCGAGCCACGGTACCGGCGCCGTTCTCCAGAACTTGAACGCGCGGGGTCGCGAAGTTCAGCGTGCCGTCAGCGAAGAAGATTTCTACCGTGTTATCAGCCTCGCTGAGGGCAATCTGGAAGGTCACGTTGTCGGTGACAGGCGCCGAGGAGGTCGACCAGTAGGGCAACGCGATGTAGTTCACGATGAACTTGCGGTTCGGCGCCGTACCCACCGTGGTGTAGCGGATGTCCGCGCCTGCACTCAATGTCGCATCCGCGTCGAACCAGTAGCCGGCGATGATGGCGTTCGGGTTGAGGCTTGAAGGCGACGTCGTCGGTGCAAAGTCTGCGGTCGTCGAGGCCGTATCAAAGCTAATCCAACCGTTGCCGTTGATCTTCACGCTCGGGTAAGTCGTGCCGAAGAAATTGAAGGCGAACGGAAGCGTGACGGCGTCGGAGTGACCCGAGTCGCCCAGCTTCGAACCGAACGAGGTGGCCTGCGTGCCGGCCGTGATGTTGCCCAGCGAAGCCGCGTCAGGAGCGGTGGTGATGGCCACCGGAGCAGGGGTTGAGCAGACGCCGTTGGCGCACTGGTTGCCCAAGGTGCAGAGCTCGCCCGTCGCACCAAGGTTGCAGAGGCCGCCCGTGCAGCCGCTCGTCGCGCAATCCGTGCCCAAGTTACAGGCAAGGCCGCCGCCGCAGGTCGCGCCGCACTGGCCGCCGCAATCCAGGGCTGTCTCCGTGCCATTCAATACGCCGTCGGCGCAGTTGCGGCAGACGCCGGCAGCGCAGGAGGCGCCGAGGCCACCGCAGTCGGTGTCGGCTGCGCAGATCTTGGTGGGAGCGCAGGTGGCGCCGCAGGCTGCGCCGCCGCAGTCGGTGTCGGTCTCGCCCTGGTTCTTCACGCCGTCGTTGCAGGTGGGTGCAACGCAGGAGGCGCCGTTGGTCGCGTTGGTGAAGTAGCGCTTCGCCGTCTGGTTGGGGGTGCTGAAGGTGTTCGAGCTGTTCAGCGAGTAGGCGGAGAAGGCCTGCGTGCCTGCCGCATTCTCTACGATCTGAGCCTTCGGATGCGAATAGTTGACCGTGCAGTCCTTGCAGTTGATGTCCACATACCCGCCGTTCTCGTAGATGATGACCTGGAAGGTCGCCTTGTCGGTCGAGGCGTAGTAGCTGGGCACATTGATCCAGTTCACGATGAACTTCCGGTTGGGAGCCGTGCCCGTGGTGAGGTATCGGACATCGGTGTTCGCGCCACCGACCGAGGGGTCCGCATCGAACCAGAAGGGGGCGATGATTGCGTTCGGGGTAGATGTGCTCGGCGACAGGAACGGTGGGTTGTCGCTCGAGGAGGTAGCCGTGAACGAGAGCCAACCGTTTCCGGTGATCCGGGCCGTGGTGTAGAGCTGGTCGAAGTAGCGGAAGGTAAAGCCAAGCGGGATCGCCGGTGTGATGGTCGTATCGCCAAGCTTGGAGGTTCCAACGATGGTGCTGGAGGCGCGGGCTCCGGCGGTCACATCATTCAGCGATGCGTCGGGGTTCCAGGTGACCGCCACGCCGTTTGCAGAGGGGATGGTGCCGCCGCCGCAGACGCCGTTGAGGCACTGATCGCCCTGGCTGCAGGAGGAGGCGGTTGCGCCGAGCGCGCAGAAGCCGCCAACGCAGGAGGCTGACAGGCAGTCGCCGTCTGCAACGCAGATCTTGCCGCCGAAGCAGGGGCCGCAATCTGCGCCGCCGCAGTCCACATCGGTCTCGCTGCCGTTCTGGGTGGCGTCGGCGCAGCCGGCGCAGAGGCCGCCAACGCAGAGGTTGCTGTCGCAGTCGCCGTTGCCGCCGCAGGTCTGGCCCGAGACGCAGTCGGTGGCGCAGGAGCCGCCGCAATCCACGTCGGCCTCGTTGCCGTTCTTCGTGCCGTCGCCGCAGTTCATGCAGATCGTGGCGGTGCCGACGAGCAGGCACTCGGCCACGCCCGCTGCGCCGGGGTCGCAATCTCCGACCGTGCTGCAACCCTTACCAATGGTGCAACCAGCGCCACACTGGCCGCCGCAGTCAATGTCGGTCTCGGCCTGGTTCTTGGTTGCGTCCGAGCAGTTGGGCGCCGCGCAAAGGCCGGGGTACTGGTTGAAGGTGCCGAGGCGAACCGCCTTGTTGACGAAGGCCGTCGAACCTGGGTTGTAGCCCGCAAGCGCAATGAAGTCGGGCGTCGCGCCGGCAACGGAGGGACCCTCGGCGCCAATGCGCAGCGTGTCGGTACCGGAGTCGGCGTTGGTGTACATCAGGTCGATGTAGCCTGTGCTCTCATTGAGCTGGACCTGGAGGCTGACGGGCCCGTGGTCGAAGCCGCCGTAGTCTGCGAGGTCCTGGAAATCGATGACGAACTTCCGGTTCGGCGCGGTACCGACCGTTCCAGAAGTGATGGTCGAGCCNGCCGTGTCCAGGTCCTTGTTGAAGAAGGTGACGAAGTTGTTCGGCGTGGCCAACGAGCCGAGCTGCGCGGAGTAGGTGAAACTCGGGGCTGCGGCGCCAAAGGCGAATAGGCCGTTGGTGCCGAGCGACAGCTCCGTGAAGGTCCCCGAGAAGAAGGGGAAGGAGAAGCCGATCTGGAGCAGACTTGAGCTGTCATCCGAGGAAGGAAAGGTCACCGGCGTGAAGCCGGTCGTCGGGATAAGCGCGTAAGGCGTAGCCACGTCGCTCGCGCCCTTGGCGATGGAGGGGGCGCAGACCTGGCTGTCGCAGTCCACGGGGCCACCGCAGTTGGCGCCGGTCGCGCCCTTGCCGCAGCTGCCGGAGACGCAGTTGTTGGTGAAACAGTCACCGGCAACTGAACAGACCTCGGCGAAGTTGCAGGTGCCTCCGCAGACGCCGCCGCAGTCGATGTCGGTCTCGGTGCCGTTGAGCACGCCGTCGGTGCAGGAGGTGCAGATGCCACCCTCGCAACGGTTCGAGGCGCAGTCGGCGTTGACGCTGCAGATCTTCGTATCGACGCAGGTCGAACCGCAGACGCCGCCGCAGTCGATGTCGGTCTCGGTGCCGGACTTGATGCCGTCGGTGCAGGTGGAGCAGACCGCGTTCTCGCAGCGTGTGCTCGTGCAGTCACCACCGTTGATGCAGGCCTGGCCGCCCGCGCAGCGCGTCGTGCAGACCACGCCGCCGCAGTCGATGCCCGACTCGTCCTGGTTGGAGGTCACGTCCGAGCAGGTGGGTGCAAGGCAGACGCCGACCACACGGGTCACGGTCTGGAAGCGGATGCTGGTGTTGGTCAGGTTTCGGGCCGCCGAGTAGGCGGCGCCGGGCATCGGGATGCCGAGGGTGCCGGCCATGTTCTCGATGCCCATAATGGCGGTTGAGGTGTTCGACACGCAGCTGACGCAGCGGATGTCGATGTAGCCCGTGGTCTCCTGAAGGGCGACCTGCACCGTGATGGGGCTGTGGTCGGATCCGCCGAAGTCGGGGATGTTGTTGTAGTTCACGAGGAACTCACGGTTCGGCGCGGTGCCGACAGTGGCGTAGGTCACGGTACCACCGGCGGCCGGGTTGAGGTCGCGTCCGAAGAAGGAGACGACGCCATTGGGCGTGGAGGTCGACGGGATCGTGGAGGCGAATGAGCCGGTCGCCGAACCGAAGGTCAGCCAGCCGTTCGACGAGATAATCACCTGGGTCTGCGTGGTGTTGTAGAAGGGGAAGTTGAAGCCAATGGGGTAGGGGGCGCTCAGTTCGTCGTCTCCTAGCGAGCCGCCACCGATGTCTACCGCAGGATAGCCGTCCGTGATGAGACCGTTGAGGTTGAGCGGGTAGCCGCCCTGTGCGCCAGGGCCGCCGGCGTCGCAGACGCGGCTGTCGCAGTCGTTGTCGCTCGCGCAGGCGTCGCCCGGGTCGCCGGTCGGCACGCAGATGTTGGAGGCGTCGCAGATGCCGGAGATGCAGTCAGCGGTCACGTTGCAGGTCTGGCTGGAGCCGCAACGGAGGGCGCAGGTGCCGCCGCAGTCGGTGTCGCCTTCGGTCTGGTTCTTGATGCCGTCAAGGCAGGAGATGCAGAGGCCTGCGGTGCAGTTGCCGCGAAGGCAGTCGGCACCGACGTTGCAGGTGATGCCGTCGGCGCAGTTGCTGCCGCAGAGGCCTCCGCAGTCCACGCCCGTCTCATTGCCGTTGTCGACCGCGTCGGTGCAGCTGGCCGCGGCGCAGAAGCCATCCTGGGTGACGGTGTTGAAGCGGATGGAGGTGTTGGTCTTGGTCGCGATGGCGTTGTTCACGCCCGCGGTGGCCAGACCGACCGTGCCGGTCACATTCTCAATGCCCTGGGTGCGGGTGACACCAGCACCGTTGGTGCAAGAGGTGCAGTGGAGGTCCACCGTGTTGGTGGTCTCCGTCAGCACGAGCTGGAAGGTCGACGGCGTGCCGCCGAAGGCGTAGTCTGCCACACCATCGAAGGTCAGGATGAACTTCCGGTTAGGGGCCGCGCCCACCGACTGGTAGGTGACGGTCCCGGCATCGCCGGGGTCGAGGTCGGCCCACCACATCGCGATCATGTTGTTCGGTCCGCCGGTCGAGGGAATGGCAGCACGACTAAGGCCAGCGGAAATCGGTGCCGTGAAGGAGGCCCAGCCGTTGGAGGAGATGTAGATGTTGGTGTAGCGGTTGCCGAAGAAGTTGAATCCGAATCCAAGCGGGATGGCACCCGTGTAGGCCTCGTCGTCAAATGCGGCGCCCGCGTTGTCAGTGGTGATGGCTGTTGCGTTCGGGGCGACGGGCTCAGGAGCAAACGGGATGGTCGCCGAGGTGAGGTTGGCGTTGGGATTGCAGACCTGGTTCACGCAGGAGAGGTTGCCCGCGCAGACGTCGCCGGTAGAGCCGAGGCAGAGGCCGCTAGCGCACTGGCCGGTGATGCAGTCGGTGCCGGCGGTGCAGATCTTGTCGCCAACGCAGGAGGCGCCACAGATACCACCGCAGTCCATGTCGGTCTCGCCCGCGTCGAGCGCGCCGTTGGAGCAGGTGGTCGGGGCGCAGATGCCGCCCTGGCAGAGGGTGCTGGTGCAGTCGCTGCTATCGACGCAGGCGATTCCGTTGGCGTAGTTGGCGATGCCCTCGTCCACGCGGAGGTCGCAGTCGTCGTCGAGACCATTGGCGAACTCCGCCATGTTGGTGACGACGCTACCGGTGAAGCTGAAGGAGGCGCCCGTCGTCTGGAAGACCCAGTCGCGGGAGGCAGCCGCCTCGGGCGAACCGGCAAGGCCGAGGTTGCCGTAGGAGAAGATGCCCAGACCGGAGGGGAGGCCAGGGGTTGAAACTGCGCTGTTGAGCACCGGGTTTGCGAGCGGCGTCGTGAGGCTGTTGATTCGCACGTAGACATCTGTCCGGGTGCGATCCGTGTAGAAGGAGCGAAGGGTAACATTCGCGCAGAGCGAGGGCACCGTGTCGTAGGGCGCGGACAGGCACCGTTGCGCGCCTGGCTCTCCGTTACGAGCTCCAGCGAGTTGGCTGGGCCGCTGCCGGGAATGCCGTCTTGGACGATGTTCAGGATGCAGAGCTGCTGCTCGCGCGACATGAGACCGAAGCCCTCAACGGGCTCTGCGGCCTCTTTGACGGAGTCGATGACAAACTGGGTGCCGTCGTAGTGGCCCTGGAAGTCTGCAAGCCGGATCTCGCCGCTCCGCAGGTTCGTGGCCCCAATCGGGGTAGGCGTGGAAGCATCGGGTGCGACAATGCCGCCGTCGGGCGCTGTAGCGACCGGCGTCGTTTGGCTCTCCAGTTCGGGAGACCCAGTGTCACAACCTACCAAGGTGAGCGATACCAGGCCGATAGCCGTTCCCGCTCGGGACAACGAAAGAATCCACGGACGCATGCAAACCTCCAATCAGGGCAGTTTCGGTCACCCTATCCAATCGCGATAGTGCTGTTCGGTATGCTCGTCAAACGGTCAAGAGACGATTTTGTGACATTTTTTGACCTCTATTCCCGCCGTCGGCTCTTTTGTTGGCGGGTAATTTGCTCGCAGATTCGCGAGCAATCCCGACAGGTTGGCCGTTGCGCGCCGCGTTATCAGCGCCGCGTCATGCACGTCGTGTGACAAACGGGCCACAGGGAATGCGCTCTTCCGCCTCATCGCACCATTGCGCGAACCGATCGAATCAGTACCGTTCGAAGACCGCGATCAGGGCGCCACGCGCTCGGGCCGGGCTGCCGGGCATAACGATCTTTTGTCTGCCAAATTGCACTTCGACCGNCTGTTCCGCCACGGGCGGCACATAGACATCCATCGCGGCCAGGAAGGGGAAGCTCTCAAAGAGCCCCACCGGCGTCGCCTCGGTCGTCTGGTTCAGGTTGGTGTCGTAGGCGAAGAGGGCGATNGTGCTGTCTGCAGCAGAGGCCACATCCTCGGTCGCGATGTTGGTGCCGTTCAAGGTGAGGGTGTCGCGACCGGCCAGGAAGGCGCCATCGCCTCCGAAGACGACAACCGTGCTGGCCCGATCGTCGAACTTCACGGCCGTCAGGAAGGAGGCCGCGAGGCTGCCGGGGCCGGGAAAGGTGCGGAGATAGACCAGACCGGCAGAGCGCTCAAAGGGGCGCCGGAAGTAGCGGACGGGGATGGCGCGCGGGTCGGCCGGCCAGACCTCGAACTCGTAGAAGGTGTCGCGGGCGCCGATGAAGGGGCCAAAGGTGCCCTCCTCGCCGACCAGGAAGCGGGCCGCAGGGAGCGGAGTCAAGCGCAGGCCGGTCGCTTCATCCACCTCGTAGATCGACACCGAAGCGCCGACCGTGGGCTTGTTCTCGCCGAGCGAAACGACGCGCCCGGAGATGTAGGGGACGGGCTCGTCGGTGGCCTCCAGCGTCGCCGGGGCTTCGCCGCGGAAGAAGGTGTAGAGCTCGGCAAAGGAGGCTGGAGCGGTGGCGACCGCGTAGTGGTCGAGATCGGCGAGCACCGTGTTGGTCGCCCCCGGGATATCGGCCCTGTCGGTCACCACAAAGTCGGCGGGCGAGGTGAGCTGTAGCGTCTCGACCCCCGAACCTTCGGGACCGGGCAGCGCAGCCTTCACCACGCTGGCGATGTGGGCATAGTGGGCGACCTTGGCTGCGCGGGCAGGGTTGGCGAGGTAATCGTAGCCGATGCCGCCGCCCGCAGAGTGGCCGACGAGGTCGACCTGCGTCGCGCCGCTCGCCGCGATGGCGCTGTCGATGAGGGCGTCGAGGTCGTTCAGCGTCGAGGGGGCGCGGGTTACCGTGTTCCAGTCGAAGGCAAAGAGGAGGTCGGCGCAGTAACCGTTGGAGGCAAACCTGCGGGCGAAGCTCTCCCAGGTGTCACCCGAGGCCAGAAAGCCATGGACGAAGACGACCGGGTTGAGCGTCCGATCACAGTCGGAGGCAGGGAAGCGGGTCGCGGGGCTCTCGTAGAGCGGCGCGTCTGGCGGCTGGTAGGCTACGGTCCCTGAGCCCGAGCCCTCGCCCGAACCCGAGCCTTCGCCCGAACCTGAGCCATCGCCCGACCCGCCATCTGCCGCGTCGGCCGCCTTTGCACCGTCGTCGCCACAGGAGGCCGTCGCGAGGGCGATCAGCAGCAGCGCTGCGAGCCGGCTCATCGCGCGACCGGGCTGCTGCCTTCGTTACCCTGCGCGAAGTAGGGCTTCTCGCCGGCCTCGTGGTCTGTCACGTCGACCACCTGCGTGATCTCAGGGAGCTCTTCGCGGATGAGCCGCTCGATGCCGTTCTTGAGGGTGGCGTTGGAACTCGAGCAGCCCTGGCAACCGCCGGAGAGGCGGATGTAGGCCACGGAATTGACGAGGTCGACGAGGTGGACCTCGCCGCCATGGCTGGCGACGGCGGGGTTGATCTGTTCGATGATGAGCTTCTGGATGCGGCGGCGCATGGGACTCTCCTGCTTGGGTCGGACGTGTGGCGCCCCTTTGCACACCAGAGCGGTAGCGCGCAAGGCGGGCGCGCTCGACAGCGACCCGCGCACGGGTCTAGGAGGCGCCATGCAGCGCACCCTCCCCTTCGACTTCCTCGACAAGGTCTGCTTTGCGGCGACGGAGGCCGCGCAGGGCACCTCGAATGCTCCTACCTGGGAGCTGGTGCTCGAGGGCCACCTCCCGACGCCGGCGCTGCGTGAGGCGCTGCGGCTGCTGGCGCTCCGCTTCCCGCTGCTCACCGCCACGGTCGCGCCGTCCGAGGGCGACGCAGCCACCGCCAAGCGCTGGGTCTGGCTGCTGCGCGATGCGGAGATCCCGTTTGAGCAGGTCGATGTCGCCGACGATGGGGCGCTCACCGCACTTCGCCACCGGCTCTGCGACCGGTTCATCGACCTCACATCGGAAGGCGGTTTCGAGGTGGTGCTCGCAACCCTGCCACAGGGGCAACGGCTCTTTGTGAAGCAGCATCACGGCCTGGCCGACGGACGCGCCATGCTGACGCTGCTGACGGAGCTGGCCGACTTCATCGGTGCCGCTGAGCGGGGAGAGGCTATCGCGGTCGCTGCGCCCTACCCTCGCCGCGCTGAGCTCGAGGCGCTCGCCCTTTCGCCGTGGGAGCAGCGGCGCCTCTTCGTGGGCGGCATCTGGGAGTATCTCCGAGGCCTCTGGGCCGGCATCCGGAAGCCGGTTTCGGAGCTGCGCCAGAACCGGAGCCTCGACTACACGGGCAGCAACCGGACGCTGCACCTTACACGGCCCGCAGCCCTGCTCGATGCGCGGGCCGCGACGGCAAAGGCTGCGGGCGCCAACCTCAACGCGCTCATCATCGCCTGGCTCTTCGAGTCCAACCGGCGGTGGCACGGCCAGCTCGGCGAGCAGCCGCAGCGGGTGAACATGACGCTGATTGCCGAGACGCGGCCCCGGAGTGGGTTCGACTCCTTTGCAAACCACCTGACGAGCTTCATCATCGACTTGCGGCTCGATCAGGTCGGCGATGCCGGCGCTTTGATGCTTGCAGCGCACCAGCAGCTCCGAGAGCAGGCCGCGCGACGGGCCCATCTACGGCGCTAC
>JGI12421J11937_10001226_pt1 | contig 10378 bp, 10 predicted proteins | sample LakErihyJuly2011_2_FD_11937 | JGI IMG/M metagenome (IMG submission 11937)
ATATCAGATCATAGCGATAATGAAAATACATTAGATGATATAGGGGTTATCGCGATATCTTATGGTGCTGTTCGTAAATTTCGCATACGCAATAAAATAACAAAGGATAAGATAATTGATATACCAACAACCTCTTATAGCCTGATACAAATGGGGGGAGATTTTCAAATAGAGTTCTCTCATGGAATTCCAATTGAAAAAAAAATAAAAGATGTAAGATATTCTTTAACATTTAGAAAACATATATAATAAAAATATTTATAATGTATAAGGGGATATAATAGGATATTATGGCTGAAAATATAACATATGACTGGTATTATGATAGTCGTGAGAAAAAAATATCATCTGTTATAAAAAATTATAATGAAATAATAGGAGAGTTTTCTCTAATTATAGGAAAAGGGTTTCCTCATCAATTATATGTCGANGTTGATGAAAATTTTCAAGGAAGAAGATACTCNAGTATTTTATTAAAGAATTTTCATGAATATGTATATTACAATTGGAATAATAGCNGAGGNATGTATATATTAACAGATAATAATAGAAAATCGCGTCCTTACATAGAATTNGATCAAGATATGCTAATTTATATAGATGCTGATGTTAGTGGAAATAGNAANGGNCCGTCTTTTTGGCGTAAAATAGGAATGACTCNNTCAAGATATGCTACAAAATCTTCGCATTCTCGTAGAACAGTAGATTCTTATGGTTATGAACTTTCTATAACACTAAGAAATCTATTACAAAAAATAAAAAATAATACTTAAAACAATTTACATAGTTAAGTAATAAACGTTTTTTAAGAGATTTTATAAAGTTGTTGCTCTTCNNCAGAATGTCCCATCATAGCNGCAAGATTAGATAAATAATTTATACTACGTGTCGTTCTCAAATCCCATATTATATATGAATATCTAATATTGCTTAGTGTTATTTTTTTGCTATATATTTTACTAAATATTCTCTTTATTGCAACATTGAATGTAGCAGAACTGCTAAATTTTCTAAATAATTTATCACCATCGTTTAAAGAATATCTATATATATAGTTTTTGATAATTTCTTTTAGATTATTATTAGTTATCATTATAGACTGTTTTCCATATATTTTATAAGTCTTATATTTATTATATACTATCTCACTTGGATTATTATCCTCATCTACTATTATATAGTTCTCTTTAGCATTTAAGATATTATAATTAACCTCTTCCCCGCTATTAATCTTTTTAATATTTATCAAAAAAACGTCATCATTTCTTCGAGGAGGTTGTAAAGTATAGAATAAATATATTAATCTGTCGTCTGTGCCTATATTTGCTATATTTCGCATTATTTCGTCTTCGTCAAAACTCTCTATATCTTTATCTATTTCGTCGGCAAATTCTGTATTTATTAATCCAATATTATCTTTTCCATTCTCTACGCAAACACCATATATTTCATTATTAATTTCTTCAAATTTTTTTCTAATTTTATCATAGTTATCTTTGTGTACTGTAGGTAAATATGAAACAAGTGTGATAAATGAAGATATATAGGCTTTCTTTGTTTGTAAATTATCATATTTATCATCAATAGTTTTAATTACTTGATCTATATCTTTAACATATTCCATATTATTTATTAGACTTGTAGGATCACCTAATTCTTCTTTACCTGTCAAAACTCTTTTTAATACATCTTTATCTAGAATATTTTTTGAGATTATTTTATGAATTATACTGATTTTACTTATATAATCGTTTGCTGTTTTTTCACTTACACCTTTTATTCCTGTTTTTTCAACTTTGCTTATTAATACGCCATTATTTTTCTCGATTTTAACTATATCTTTTTGTATAGGGATTTCTTTAGGCTTTTCTTCTTCTTTCTTAATTGCTGCCATAGCATCCTCAATTTCTTTTTTCTTTTTATCTCTATGTATTTTAGCATATTCTCTTTGCTTTTCTTTTAATTCATCACCACGCTTTTCACGCATTTTTTTAGCCAATTCATTTCTTCTTGCTCTTCTTTCCTCGGCCTTTTTTAATGCTAAAATTGCTAGATTCTTTTCCATGACACTTACTCTACTTATTCGTATATATATAAATATGAAACTTTTTTATATCAATTTTTAATTATATATAAAAAATGTCCAGTAATTTATACATCTTATCCTTTTCTTTTCTATCTATAGAAATGTCATTGATACTATCTACATTTTTTGATTTTTCAAAGATGGTTAACACTGTATTATAGGAACATGATTTAATATATAAATATTTATATTTATAATAACCTATTTTGCTATTAGTTGTAGTGTTGTTGATTAAATAGATAATTCCTTAAGAATATTTAAAGTATATTTTTCTGAGTCATTTTGTTTTTGTGACGATGAAATAGATAATATCTTAAGAATATTTAAAGCATAATTTTCTGCACTATATTTTTTTTGTGATGAAGAAGTATTATCTGTAGTAAGAGATGAAACCGTTCTAATATTTAAAATAGAAAATACACCTTCTAAATTATTTTTAACATTTGATAATACATTATTATTTTTAACAATTATTAATACCTCTTTCTTTTTAATTATTTTTTTAATTTCCATACATGTATCAATATCAATCTCGATAGTTTTCGAATTAACATTTTTATTAATGACTTGTTTTTTAAATTTTGGTAAATTATTTATATCATTTTCGCCTATATTTTTGTAAATAAAAATTAAATTGATAGATAAATACTCACTATATTGATATAAGGTTTCTAATGCGTCTTTTTTAAAAGCGTTTTTTTTAGAAATTATTATGATATCTTGATAGTTTTTATATATATTTTTTAATATATGTTTTAAATTATAATATCTTTTTATTTTAAATACTTCTATTTTATTATTAATTATATAGATTAAATAATTATAACTTTTTAATAAAGAATCATTAATATTAAATGGTGCATTATTCTTACCTTTGTCACTATCTTCGCCAATATCTTTATATAGTATAGTAATATTATTATCAGTATATGGATATGTTTTAAAAAAATCTGGTATTAATTGAGTTTGTTTAAAAAGAGAAAATACACTTTCTAAGTTAATTTTAACAATAGGTAATACACCTTGTCCTTTTGTTTCTTTTAAAATAGAAAATACACTTTCTAAGTTATTTTTAACAATAGGTAATACATCTTGTCCTTTTGCTTCTTTTAAAATAGAAAATACACTTTCTAAGTTATTTTTAACAATAGGTAATACATCTTGTCCTTTTGTTTCTTTTAAAATAGAAAATACACTTTCCAAGTTATTTTTAACAATAGGTAATACATCTTGTCCTTTTGTTTCTTTTAAAATAGAAAATACACTTTCTAAGTTAATTTTAACAATAGATAATACCATTTTACAAGCAGCCGCTTCTTCTGCTGCTTTTCTTGCTGCTGCTTCTTCTGCTGCTTTTCTTTTTGCTTCTTCTGCTGCTTCTTCTGCTGCTTTTCTTGCTGCTTCTTCTGCTGCTTTTCTTGCTGCTGCCGCTTCTTCTTCTGCTTTTCTTGCTGCTGCTTTTCTTGCTGCTTCTTCTGCTGCTTCTTCTGCTGCTTTTCTTGCTGCTGCCGCTTCTTCTTCTGCTGCTTTTCTTGCTGCTTCATCTGCTGCTTTTCTTGCTGCTGCTGCTTTTTCTTCTGCTTTTCTTTTTTCTTCTGCTTTTCTTTTTTCTTCTGCTTCTTCATCTGCTTTTCTTTTTGCTGCTTCTTCATCTGCTTTTCTTTTTGCTACTTCATCTGCTGCTGCTTCTTCTTCTATATATATAGAATTTGTTTCAATTTCATCACGATATTCTTGTTTCGTATAAATATGAAAAGCTTTATATATGTTATAAATTTTTATTGCTTCTTTCGCTTTTTCATTCGCGGCATTGAAGTCATCTGGATTATTTTCATCTTTTTTTATCAATTGAGAGAATTTATCATGTAACCTGTAAAAAAAAGTTTCTATTTTTTCATTCTCATCTTTAAAATCTGTTGATAAATTCTCATCTATCTTATCTTTTAATTTATCAAAAAATTTAATAAATATTCTAAATATACTATAAAATAAGTTGTGATTTTCTATATAGGTTACATTCCATTTTATTATTTCCAATTTTATTTCCTCATAATATTCATTAATTATACCATTATAATTGTCATTAATTTTTGTTAAATTTATACATATTTTTAAAGAATAGAAAACTAATCTATATAATATATATATCTTAACATAATCACACAATTTTACACCTTTTTTTTTTTTTTTGAAATTATTGATCATATATATTTTATAATTAAATACTAAAATGAATTCTTTTTGTAAATTTTTTGTTGCATTGTCATCATGTAAATATATTTTGGTAAAATCTTTTTCAATATTGGTATTATTATCATCACTAACATTAGTATTTGATATTATTTCATTTAATAATTTGAACATATTCTCTTCTTCTTTTTTTTTTTTCTCTTCTTCTTCTTTTGTAATTGGTGCGGTTGGTGCGATTTTTGATAACTTTTTGTTGTTTAGTGTTTTGTTTAGTGGGTTTACTGGTTTTACTAGTTTTAGTATTTCATTATTTTCTGTTATAAACTGTATATCACTTGTATGTATAAACAAGATAATCTCTAACATTTTTTTTTTTTCATCTTTTGTTAATACAACAGGATCAGGGTTTGTAGTTGTATCACTGTTGTTTAATCGAACATGTTTAGTTTTTATAGAATTGGTTTTTTCATCACTAAAACAATCATTAATTTGTTTTTCTGTTATATCTATTAACAGAAGATTTTTAAATAAATACTTTTTATCACTATTAAATTCGTCAGTTGCTCCATTAGATATTCTAAATGCTGAATTACTGCCATTCAAATACTGTTTGTATTCTTCATTAATATTTTGAAGTATAACACCATTACTATTAAATAATTTATTTTCAAATGTTTTTTTTAACTCATTTAATTTTGATGGTAAATTTTGAGGATCAGTAATAGCACCATCTTCTGCCATATCTATCGTGTCTTTATCTATTAATATATTAATAATATTAAAATATCTGTTTCAATTTATCTAGTGTAGATTTATATAAAATACTATAGCCTTCTTTGTCAAGATTTTTGATTTGTTCGTATTTGGGTGTAGATTGTTTTTCAGCAGTAGTTTCATCTGTCATAGAAAATATTGTTAAAAACTCATCGATTTTTGATTCAGTTTTCGGATACGAATCTTTATCAATTTTATTATCTCTTTTATATATAATATTATAATATTGTTTATAATTATCTATTTTAAACTCTTCAGTTTTGGTATATTTTTTAAAATGTACTTCAAAAACTTTTTGAGATGGTTTTTCCTTAATTATAAAATGATTTATATTTTTATCAGTACTATACTTATCTGAAAAAATTTCTTTTATTTTCTTATAACTTTTATTAAATATTCTTATTATTTTATCCTTTACAATATCCTTGTATGTTTTATCTTCATAATCTAAAATTATATCATTCATATCTATTTTTGCTTTATATTCTGTATATTCTGTAGGATCTTCTATGCTATCTACTTTATTATAAACATGTAATACAACGTCTATAAATCCTTCTTCTTTATCATTGGGAGCACCTCCTCGTTTTTTTTGTAGCGAATAAACACCTTTATATTTTTTAATAGGATAATATTTGTGTTTATCTTTAATATATTTTTTTTTATTTTCATCTAGATATATATATTTCCTATCACCAGAAACATGATCTATATGAGAACGTACATACATATTATGTTATCTATTATAATATAATAATATTATATAAGAAAATACTATATTATATTTATAAAAATATATAATGAATAATTATAGATTTACTAAGGAATGGTTTTTACAATCTGAAATAAAAAGAAATTTAGAATATTTTCTAGATAAGAATAAACAGAATAATATATTAGAAATAGGGTGTTATGAAGGAATGTCAAGTACATTTTTTGCCGATAATTTTTTAGACAATGAAGGATCTACTATGATATGCGTAGATCCATATTTAAAAATAGATGATAATGATCATAAGACATTATTGCAAAATAATGAAGAATTAAATTTTGATCATAATATGTCTATATGTAAAAATAATGGTAAAATAACAATACATAAAATTACCTCTGACGACTTTTTTTCTATAAATAAAAATACATTCAATTTTATATATGTAGATGGTTGTCATATGTGCGAATTTATAACAAGAGATCTAGAAAATAGTTTTAATGTTTTAGAAAAAGGCGGTATTATGTGGATGGACGATTATCTCGGTGGAGATGGTATTCAAATTAAAAAGACCATGGAAGAATTTTTAGAAAAATATAATGGACAATATGAATTAATCAATAAGGGTTATCAATTGGCTATTAGAAAATATTAAGCCCTCCTATGTAAACCCAATCTTTATAACCCAAGCGGTTTAATCCAAATGGGAACACATATATTATCATTTTTAACAGTATGTGAAAAGAAACAATTACATTTAAAATTACAATATTTACTACGTATTGGTTTGACAGCAGTAATATTTTCAACACTAGAAGATAATAATAGGCTTTGCGTTTGTTTTTTAAAATATGGGTTTAATCCACCAATATATATAGTGTGTATGAAAGATATATACACAATAAGAGAGATAATATTCAACATTATTATATATAAATAAAATTATATATTTATATATAAATATGCCAACAAAAACAGAAAAAACATATTTTATAATGACAAACAGTAAGGGAGATTATGGATGTATTACATTTACTGATTATGATATGTATCTACGATGCTTAGATACATATGATAAACTAGGATGGATAGGATAATATAGAAGTATCTTCTAAATATTCTATTGTTTATATAATAGATATGGAATATATTGATAAAAAGGAAAAATCAATAATGAATATACTTACAAATGATAAATTTACAAACAATTTTTCAAAAGCATGGGGGAAAAAGAGTAATACATACTTGAATACTAGTGAATGTATGAAATATATTAGAGACTATAAAAAATATAAAAAGGGATTAGTAGATTACATTATAAATCCCAAAACAGGAGAGAAGATAGGAAGAGGTACAGAAAAACAAACTAAAAACCGATTGAGACATATGTATGAACATTGTATGAAAAAATGGTTTTCTGATTCTAATTTTCCTAAAAACATTACATCTTCGCAGCAGAAAGATAGTAACATTTCTAAAAATGATAAATCATTAAAAACTGGTCTATTACCAATTCCTGAATTATCAAAAGAATCATCTTTAGAGTCGAGGTTAGTTATTAAAGAATTATCAAATGGAAATTTTAACATTAGAAGAATAAGGAAATTTTTTGGAAAAAACTATTTATTAGAGATAAACAACGAAAAATCTTCTAAAGAAATCGATGAATATGATTTATTAACTATTAAAATTTTTACTAAAAGAGGTCTTGGTGTCAAAATAATAGATATCAAAATACCTAAAATATTTAATAAAGGTACTAGTAGAGAGAAACATATTTACGAACATTCTTCGAGCAAAAAATCAACATATTTATATGAAATAAAAGATGTAATAAAACTAATATTACTAATGGCGGAAAAAAATAAGATATTTTATAAGTTAGGCATGCATTTAGCATTTAAGAAATATAGTTTTTCGCATTTAACATTAAAAGAGTATGAAGATTTTGTAAAATTATTATTTACTGAATAATTTATTTTTTTATCTATTATAATAAGAATGGCTACTATATCAACAACCAGAGAAACAAGAATAACAAAGGATAAGGCAAATATATTAAATATGAAACAATGTAATACATTTATAAAAGATTATAAGGATTACATAAATGGTAAGATATCTCAAATTAAACATCCAAAAACTAATAAGATAATAAGAGAGGCTGCCAAAGTTAAATATTTATATAATAAATGTATAGAAAAATATGATATAAAGACTTCTATGTCTCCAGCGAGTATATCTAAATTGACTAAATTATCTAAATTATCATCAACAGATAAGAAGACAAAGACATCAAAATCTATAGATTATGAGAAAGAGATAAATATATTAAATAATATAGACATAAGAGATATATTAAATTTACCGAATGGAACATTTAAAGATAATCGTGCTTTAATTAAAAGTTTATTCAAAGTTCCTATAAGTGAGAAGAGAGGATTTGAGGTATTAAAGAAGTATCTAAATGATCCTAATAATAATTCTAAATATGCTATTAGTTATCGCGAATATGTTAGCGAAATAGTAAAGTTAATTCCTATATATGATCCATTTATGAAGAAGAAGGATTTTAGAATATATGTATTTAAAAAATTCAATCCAATCAAAGAAGTTAACAGAGAAGCAATTTTTGCTTTTATAGAATATTGTCAAAAACTATATTTATCTGCTATTATTCAAGATTCGAGAAATCTAAATTTAGGTAATTTTATTTATAATGAGAATTACAGAGGAGTAACAACAACCTCAGGTTTCTACACGAGGTTGGTGGAAAATAAATATATTTATTATTCGTTTTATTATTGTTCTAAAATAATATTAGAAAGACTTTCGAGTGATACGGAATTAATACAGAACCTTGCTATAACAAAGATAATGATGAAAAATCTCGTTGATAAAAACTTTTTAATTGAAGACCCTAATGTTTCACTATCATTTAGTACAAGTAGCAGCAGTTCTAAAAGCGATGACATGACTGATAAGGATTCATCTATGAATACTATATACAAACAATTAGGTAAAAAAGAGTTTGTTAAATATATTATGAATAACGGAGAAAACCCAAGAACTGTTAATGATTCAGATCCTTATTTGGGAGTTAAATGGGAAAAATTATCATTAAATAAACTTAAAATGGTTGTTAAAATATCTCATGAGTTAAATGGCAGAACATTCACGTATGCGTATTATGCGATAAGTTTATATAAGGATTGGAAAAATTCTATAAGAAATAGAAAACAATTCATTAATCCTATTAACAGAATCCCATTTACTGAAGAAGATGAGAATACTATATTAAATGTATTAGATAAAAAATATTCTCTTATTGAAAGACCTACACAAAGACCTATTGGAAGACATGATATATATTATCAAGATACAGAGTTAATTCGTAATTATGGTATAGATTTTTTTAGATTAAATATATGGTTTAATACGGGAACGCAAGAACGTACTAATTATATTAGAATAGTTTCAATAAATATAATAGCAAACCTCCCGCTATATTATAGCGAAGGGAGTGATGTAGAGTTTAATCTAGCATTTTTATTTGAAAATATAGAACAATTGAAGTATGAAAATAAAATAATAAGTAAAAAGATACCATTTAAATTACACCCTGCATTTGTCAAGTATTATAATTCCTATATAACAACTGAAGAACAATATAAGGATTTTTTCACATTAATAAAAAGATCAGTATAATAGGATAATTATATAGATATGATAATTTTTTTTATAATATAATTATGTAATTTTATAATTATATAAATATATTAGTAAGAATGTATAAAAATTATTACTATTTTATAGAAGATTTAGACGTAACAAATGATAATTTGCCAGATGGCGTTTTAGTACGTCAATATAAGATTGATAAAAAACGAAATATATATCATTATATAAAGAATTCTTATATTACGGATGATAATTTAGTAAAAATACTAGATGATGTTGTTATTCAAAATAATGCGGATAAGAAATTATTAAATACGATACTTGTATCTAATTTAACAATGAATAAAATAAGAAATAAACATATACCAATTGAAAAAATACCACGAGTTGCTATTTCTAAAACTTCGCATTTTGCCCATTTAATAAAAGGGAAAAACATTGACATTAGTAAACTAATAAAAGATTTGACAGTTTTACTAGGGTAGGTAATAACTTTCTATAACTATAATAGATACGTAAGATAATAAGACGATACGATGATGAAGAAAAAGTTTTATTATTTAATAGAAGATATAGATATAAATGGTGATAATAACGCAGATGGTTTTATAATTACTAAATATAAAATTAATTCAAAAACAAATGATAAGATATTTTTACAAACTAAATATTTTTCAATAGAAGACTTTCAAAAAAAGATGTTGGCAATAAGATTAAAACAAGATATTGCGAAATTAAAAAAAGATATTACAATATCTAAAAAGGGAGGATTTATGGAAAGACACCCTTATGTTGAATTGGAAGTCGTGCCTCAGCGTGCACAACAGATAGATTCGCGGCAATTATTAGTAAAATTGGAAGAACTTCAAAAAATACAAAAGGATCAACAAGTTAACCCTCAAATATTATTAGAAAAATTACAAAAATTAGAAGAA
>JGI12421J11937_10001229_pt1 | contig 10367 bp, 6 predicted proteins | sample LakErihyJuly2011_2_FD_11937 | JGI IMG/M metagenome (IMG submission 11937)
CAGAAGGCGCTCTTCGAAAAAGAATACGCCAAGTATAATGCTGCTAACTTCGGCATCGGTGGCGACCGCGTCCAGCACGTCCTTTGGCGCGTCGAAAACGGTGAGTTCGAAGGTATCAAGCCTAAGGCCGTCGTGCTCATGATTGGTACCAATAACGCCGGCGTCGCCGAGAACTCCCCCGAGCAGATTGCGGCCGGCATCAAGAATATCATCGACGCTATCCACAAGCGCTCGCCCGACTCCAAGGTCCTCCTCCTCGCGATCTTTCCGCGTGGCCCGAATCCGGCTGACGCCAATCGCACGAAGAACGCTAAGGTTAATGCGATCATCGCCAAGTTCGACGACGGCAAGAAGGTCCACTACTTCGACATCGGCGCGAAGTTCCTGACCGCCGACGGCACCTTGGAGAAGTCGGTCATGCCTGACCTGCTGCACCTCAACGCCGCCAGCTACCAGATTGAAGCCGACGCGATCCGCGAGAAGCTGGCTTCGCTCGTTAAATAAGCCGCGGGCGGGTTTGCCTCAAGGTCGGCCCTCGTCGAGGGCCGGCCTTTTTTGCGCCGGACCCGGCTTAACGCCGGATCGCCAGGCGCATCTTGCGGAAGGCCCCCGCCTCGATCTGGCGGATGCGTTCGCGGGAGACCCCTTGGATCTGGCCGATAGCGTCGAGCGTCATCTCCTCGCCGTCGAGACCGTGGCGCAGGCGGATCACCTCGAGCTCGCGCGGCGTCAGCTGGGCCATGACCTCCGCCAGGGCGTCTTGGAAATCAGCGTCGGCGGCGGCGTCGGCCGGCGTCGCGGCGTCCTCATCGGTCAGCGTATCGCCGAACTTCGTATCGCTTTCTTCGCTGATCGGCGCGTCCAGCGATTGGCCGTGCTGCTGGTAGCAGCGCATTTCGACGAGTTTTTCCTGCGTCCAGTTCAGGTGGGTGGCGACTTCGACATCGGTCGGTTCGCGACCGACTTCCTGCCGCAGCGCGGCCTCGGCCTTACGGAGCTTCGAGAGCTGCTCGTGGAGGTTGCGCGGCAGGCGGACGGTACGGCGGAGGAAGTTCAGCTCGCGGAACACGGCGCTGCGGATACCCCAGAAGGCGTAGGTGCTGAAGCGGTGGCCGAGGTCGGCGTTGAAGGCGCGAGCCGCTTGGTGCAACGCCAAGTTGCCGGCCGCGACCAGCTCGAGGATCTCCTCGCGGGGTACGTGCATGCCCTTCGCAATGTGGTACGGCAGGCGGAGGTTACGGTTCACCAGTTCAGCGTACGCGTTGCAGGCGTCGGGGCTGAGGCCGCCGTCGGTATCCTGGCCGGCTTTGATCCGGTACCCAAGGGCCAGTTCTTCTTCGGCGCTGAGCCGAGGCCAGCGGGCGACTTGGTTGAGGTACTGCGTCAGGGTGTCGCCTTCGCCGGAGGATTCGGGCGAGATTTCGACGAAGCTGACCCGGATTGGGCTCAGCTCGGGGAGGGGAGAACGGAGGAGGGAGGTGAGGGCGTCGGGCTTGGCGGTGCGGGGGGTGATGTGGTTGATCATGTGGAAAAAGAAAGGGGCCTGTATATATAGGGCTAAAAAGGGGGGTGTTCGGGGGTCTAATTACACAAGTTACTGATTATCAACGAAATAAAATCGTATAATACTTCAGGATGGGCCTTCTGGGGGGGGTCCTTCAGGGCCTGAAGAGAGGGGCTGGGTTCGATTATGCCTTGGGGTCATGATTCGTCAACGGGAGGGCCGGAGATTGCCCCCCCGCGTGCGTCATAGGGGGATGAATTGGGATAACTTTTGGGTGGGAACGGAAGCGGCTTTAGAGAGTCTATTTCTGTATGCCCCGACTTCTCCCTCTTTGCGTTGTTGCGCTCACCTGCCTAGGCCTGTCCCTGCCCGCGGCCGACCGGCCAAATATTCTGATGATCGTCTCGGACGACCATGCCTGGTTCGACTACGGCTTCATGGGTTCGAAGGCGGTCAGTACGCCACACCTCGATAAGCTTGCGGCGGAATCGCGCGTCTTCCCGCGAGGTTATGTCACGAACTCCCTCTGCGGACCGAGCCTCGCCTCGATGCTGACCGGCCGGCACGTCCATCGCCATGGTATCACCGGCAACGACCCACGCATGCCGGCTGTCGAAGGCGTGAAAGGCGCAGGCAAGGCCGCCGCGGCGAAACAGAAGAGCGCAGCCTTCCTCGAAGGGCGCGCCCAGATGATCAAACTCTTCCAACAGTCGCCGATCCTGCCCCGCCTGCTCGGCGAGCAGGGTTACGTCAGCCTGCAGACAGGTAAGTGGTGGATGGGGCCCTATCAGACCGGCGGCTTCACTGAAGGCATGACCAAAGGCGGCCGTCACGGCGACGAAGGCCTCGACATCGGTCGCAAGACCTTGGCTCCCCTCACTGATTTCATCAGCCGCGCGAAAAAGGACGGGAAGCCGTTCTTCGCCTGGTATGCGCCGATGATGCCGCACGACCCGCACACGCCGCCGGAGCGCCTGCTCGCCAAGTATCGCGACAAGTCGCCGACGCCGCAGGCCGCCAAATACCACGCGATGGTCGAGTGGTTCGACGAGACCATCGGCGACATTCGTGCCCATCTGGAGAAGGAAGGCCTCACCCGCGACACGATCATCGTCTACATCACCGACAACGGTTGGATCCCGCGCACGGACAAACCGGTGGTCGACTTCGAGCGCTCCAAGCAGTCACCTTTCGACGGTGGGGTGCGTACGCCGATCTTCGTCAGCTGGCCCGGTCACATCAAGCCGGCCGTCATGGCCGAGGCTGCCAGCGCGGTGGATATTCTGCCGACGTTGCTTAAACTCGTCGGTGCTCCCGTGCCTGCCGACGGCGACGGCGTCGACCTACTCGATGATGTGGCCCTGCGCGCGCGTCCGTTCGTCGCCGGCCAGAACTCGACCCACGACATCCTCGATCTCGCGCGTCCCGCGGCCAGCCTACGCTACCGCTGGCTCGTCGCCGGCGACCTCAAGTTGATCGTCTCCAGCGGACTCAAGACCGGTACGACCCAGAGTGGTTCCATCGATGCCACCGAGCCGCCCCGCCTCTTCGACCTCAAGGCCGACCCGGGCGAACTTAAGGACCTCGCCGCTGAACGGCCCAATGACGTCAAGCGCCTCACGGCGCTCCTCGACGGCTGGTGGACTGGCCGCTGAACCCTCCTACATTTTTCTCAACAATATGAACACGCCCCGCCTCCTCCTCACCGCGCTCGCCGCCGCGCTCGTCGGCTGTCAGTCCGCCGACACCACTGCACCCGCGGCGAAGGCCGCCACGAAGGCCGCCCCGAAGCCGGCCCCCGCGCAGTATGTCTTCTACATCGGCACCTCCGGCGCCAAGGCGCCTGGCATCCTGCGCTGCGTGCTCGACGGCAAGACCGGCAAGATCTCGGTGCCGACCGTCGCCGCCGAAGCCAAGTCCGCTTCATACGTCGCGCTTAGCCCCGATGCGAAGTTCCTCTACGCCACCGCTGAGGGCGCCGAGGGTGCCGTCGCCGCCTATGCGGTTGAAGGCGACAAGCTGCGCCTGCTCAACACCGAAGCCTCCAAGGGTAAAGGCCCGACGCACCTCGTCGTCGACGCCGCCGGTCGAAACCTGGTCGTGGTGAATTACGGTTCCGGATCGACGACTGCCTTGCCGATCAAGGCCGACGGTTCCTTCGCGCCCGCGACCTCTTCGATTCAGCATGTCGGCACGGGCCCGAACGCCGGACGTCAGGCCGGCCCGCATGCGCATGGCGTCTACTTCCATCCGAAGAATGGGCGTGTCTACGTCGCCGACCTCGGGACGGACGACATCTTCATCTACCGGTTCGACGCCGAGAAAGGCCTGCTGACGCCGAGCAAGCCCAAGTCCGGCCGCGTCACCGCCGGCGAAGGCCCCCGTCACTTGGCCTTCCATCCCAGCGGTCGCTTCGCCTACGTGAACACCGAGATGGGCCTCAACGTCGTCGCCTTCTCGGTTGCAGGTAATGGTGGGTTGAACGAGATCCAAAGCCTGCCGACGCTGCCGGAAGGCGCGGACAAGAAGGGTGTCTCCACGGCGGAGATTTTCGTCCGCCCCAACGGCAAGACGCTCTACGTCTCTAATCGTGGGCATGATTCCCTCGCCGTCTATGCCATCGCCTCAGACGGACAGCTGACGCTCCTCCAGCACGTGCTCGGTACGCCCGCCACGCCGCGCGGCTTCGGCCTCAGCGCCGACGGCCGCTGGCTCGTCTGCGCCGGCCAGAAGTCCGGAACGCTCAACGCCTACAAGATCGGCCGCGACGGTAAGCTCACCGACACCAAGCAGGCGGTCGAAGCCCCCGCCGCCGCCGCGGTCGTGTTCGTGCCCTGAGTCCGCTCGATGGCCCGTCGTCTTCTTGCCGGTTTCCTCGCGACAACGGCGCTCGTCTCGCCGGCCGTCGCCGTGGATTTCGCGCACGAGGTCGTCCCGATCTTGCGCAAACATTGCGGGGAGTGTCACACCGGCGACAAGAAGAAGGGTGGTTTTTCGATGAACACCCGCGCGTCGTTGCTCGAGGGCAGCGAGAACGGCGCCGTGCTCGCGCCTGGCCGTGCGGACCATGGGCGACTCCTCGAGGTAATCATCAGCGCGGATCCCGACGAGCGGATGCCCCCAAAGGGCGATCGGCTCAGTCCGACCGAAGTCACTACCTTGCGCAAGTGGGTCGCCACCGGCGCCCCTTGGACCGAAGGCTTTGCTTTCAAGCAGCCAGCCTACGAGCCGCCGTTACGGCCCCGCCAACCTGTCTTGCCCGAGGCGAAGGCCGGCCGGACGCATCCGGTCGACCGCGTGCTGGATGGCTGGCTCGCGGCGAAGGGAGTGCCGACGCCCGCGCCGGCGGACGACGCCACCTTCCAGCGTCGCGTGATGCTTGATCTCGTTGGCCTACTCCCTTCCGCCGAAGAAGCCCGCGCCTTTGCGGCCGACCGCCATCCCGATAAGCGTGCGGCGCTCGTGCGCGCGGTGCTGGCCCGCGACGTCGATTACGCCGACCACTGGATGGTGTTCTGGAACGACCTCCTCCGTAACGATTATGCTGGCACCGGCTACATCGACGGCGGCCGAAAGCAGATCACCCACTGGCTCTACCTCTCCCTGCTCACGAACAAGCCCTATGATCGGTTCACCCGCGAGCTCGTCGCGCCGACGGCGGATAGCGAGGGCTTCGCCAAAGGCATCATCTGGCGCGGCGCCGTCAGTGCGGGCCAGGTCCCTGAGCTCCAGTATGCGCAAAGCGTCTCGCAGACGTTCCTCGGCATCAACATGAAGTGCGCCTCCTGCCACGACAGCTTCGTCGACCGCTGGAAGCTGAGCGACGCCTACGGCCTCGCCGCAATCTATGCAGACAAACCGATGGAGCTCGTGCGCTGCGATATCCCAACCGGTAAAGCCGCCGTCGCCGCCTGGCCTTTTCCCGAGCTCGGTCAAGTCGACTCCGCCAAGCCGCGCGCCGAACGCCTCGCCCAGCTCGCCGGGCTGGTCACCCATCCCGAGAACGGACGCTTTCAGCGGACCATTGTCAACCGGCTCTGGCACCGCCTCATGGGCCGCGGCGTCGTCCATCCCACCGATGCGATGGACACCCCGCCGTGGAGCCAGGATCTCTTGGATGTGCTGGCCGCCCGGTTGGTTGAATCCCAGTATGACCTGAAGGCCACGCTCGCCTTCATCGCCACTTCGCAGGCCTATCAGTCGCGGGCCGAAGTCCTGGCAGGCGACGCCGACGATAAAGGGTATGTCTACCGTGGCCCGCGCGCTAAGCGCCTCACCGCCGAGCAGTTTGTCGACGCCGTCTGGCGCCTGACGGGTACCACGCCGGCGAAGATCGAGCTCAAGGTACCGCGGGCGGCACCCGCGGTCGCGTCGGTCAAGAAACCCATCGTCGAGCCGCTAATCGCGGCACCGATTTGGTCGGGCGACATCGCCGCCGGACGTTTGCCTGCGGCGGGCGAGACGCGTTCCTTCCGCCGCCAGCTGGTGCTGGACGCCGACGTCGAATCGGCCGTCTGCGTGATTACCTGTGACAACGGCTTCGAACTTTACGTCAACGGCAAGAAGATCGGCGCCGGCGACAACTGGGCCGAACCGCAGAATTTCGATCTTTCCCCGGTCTTGCTGAAGGGGGCGAACCAGATTGTGGTCGTCGGTCGCAACGCTGGTGCTGGCCCCAACCTCGCTGCGCTCTTCTTTCAAGCCAACGTCACGCTCAAGGGGGGCGCCCGCGTGAAGCTGGCCTCCGACGCCTCTTGGGAGTGGACGACCAGCGTGCCGAATGCACGCGGCGTCTTCGGTGCGCCCTTCGCCGGCAAGACGAAGACCAGTTCGAAAGCCGTCACGATTGCTTGGCAGCCGGTCTCGCTCGTCAAGAGCGCGGCGTGGGGCGCCGCCTTGATCCGCATGGCCGAGATGCTCGCCGGTGTCGACGGCACGAGCAGCCTACCCGCGCGCGCCGGCCTCATGAAGTCCGACCTACTGCAGCGCGCGTTGGGTCGTCCGAACCGTGAGCAAATTGTTTCAATGCGCCCCAATGAACTGAGCACGCTCGAGGCCATCGACCTTTCCAACGGTCAGGCGCTGACGAACCTCCTCGCTGCGGGCGCCGCCAAGCTGAAGAAGCGAAGCTGGTCGTCGCCCGAAGATCTCGCGCGCTGGCTCTACCTCTCTGCGCTGAGCCGGGAGCCTGCGCCCGCCGAACTCAAGGTCGCCGCCGGCATCGTCGGCGCCGAGATGACCGAACAAGGCATCGCCGACCTCCTCTGGGCCGTCTGCATGCTCCCTGAATTCCAGACTATCCGCTGATCGCCATGTCCTCTCCGCTACCGCTTGACCCTTCCTTGCCCGAGCCGCTGGCTCGGCGCGAATTCCTGCGCATGCTCGCCGCCGCTGGCGCCGCGACACTCTCGATGGGCGCACCGCGACTCCTCGCCGAAAGCGAGAAGCTCGTGCAGCCCGCCGCCACGGCGGACTCCTGCATCCTCATTTGGCTCGCCGGCGGCATGGCCGCGCCCGAGACCTTTGATCCCAAGCGTTACGCTCCCTATGAGCAGGGGCTTTCCTACGAACGCGTGCTCAGCACGTTCCCGGCGATTCCCACTTCCGTCGACGGCGTCAAGGTCTGCCAAGGGCTCGAGAATATCGCGCAAGTCATGGACCGCGGGACGCTCATCCGTTCGGCGGTCCAGCCCGACCTGGGCAGCATCCTGCACTCGCGTCACCAGTTCCACTGGCACACCGGCTACGTGCCGCCGCAGACGGTGGCCTGCCCGCACCTCGGCGCCTGGATGGCCCGCGTGCTCGGCCCGCGTAATCCAGTGATGCCCGCCTTCATCAATATCGGCCAGCGCCTCGAGGGCGTCGGCGAGAGCGAGGAGCTCAAGGCCTTCACCACCGCGGGCTTCTTCGGCGGCGAATACGGCCCGATGAACCTCCCGTTCCCGGAGGAGGCCGCCGCCGCCGTGCGTCCGCCCAAGGGCATGGACGCTGGTCGCTTCGTGAACCGCGACCGCGAATTCCGCCGGCTCGTCGACGCGACGCCGGACCGCGACCTGCTCAGCGACCACCAGCATGCGTCGATGCTGCGGTCGATGGATAATGCCTACCGCCTGCTCAGCGCCAAGGAGCGCGCCGCGTTCGACATCACGCTCGAGTCGCCCGAGACGCAGAAGGATTACGATACCGGTCGGTTCGGCCGCGGCTGCCTGCTGGCTCGGCGCCTCGTCGAGAACGGCGCCCGCTTCGTCGAGGTCACCACGGAATACGTCCCGTTCTTCCAGTGGGACACGCACGGTAAGGGTCATGAGACCGTGGCCAAGCTGCACGCCGAAATCGATCGCCCGATCGCGCGCCTCATTCGCGACCTCGAGCAGCGCGGTCTGCTCGATCGCACCTTGGTCATTATCGCCAGTGAGTTCAGCCGCGACGCCATGATCGAGGGACGGCCGGGTTCATTGGCCAAGGACCAGGCCTTCAATAAGTCCGGCGTCATGACGAGCCCCGACCACTACGGCCTCCATCGCCATTTCACCGGAGGAACGAGCGTGGTCATGTTCGGCGGCGGCGTGAAGAAGGGCCATGTCTACGGTGCGACTGCCGATGAGCGTCCGCTCGTCGCCATCAAGGACCCGGTCTCAATCTCGGACCTGCATGCGACAATCTTCCGCGCCATGGGCATCAGCCCCAAGACCGCCTTCGACGTCGAAGGGCGTCCGTTCTACGCGACCGTCGATGGTAAGGGCGTACCGATTCCGATTCTCAAGGGCTAAGCGCGCGCAACGCTGCGCCCTGAGCGCGCACGGCGGTCTCGATGAGCTCGCCGGTGCGTCGCATGGCCTCGGCGAGTGGCGTGTCTACAGGCTTGATCGCGATGAGCAGGTCGAACTGCGCGCGCAGCGCGGCTGAGTCGTCGACCGAGCCGGCGACGCCGACGATCTGCTTGCCCAGGCGACGCGCGAGGCGGGCGACGCCGACGGGTCCTTTGCCTTGGAGACTCTGTTCGTCGAGGCGGCCTTCGCCGGTGACGACGAGGTCGGCGGCAGCGACGCGGGCTTCGAGTCCGACTTGCGTCGCGACCATGTCGAAGCCGCTGACGAGACGTCCGCCGAAGAAAGCCATGAGACCGAAACCGAGTCCGCCCGCGGCGCCAGCGCCTGGGACGTTGCGGGGGTCGACGCCTAAGTCGCGCTGCACGAGGTCGGCGAGATGTGTGAGCCGCTGTTCGAACCAAGCGAAGTCGGTGACGCCTTTCTGCGGGCCGTAGACGCGCGTGGCGCCACGGGGGCCGAGCAGGGGATTGTCCACATCGCAGGCGACGATGAGCTCGAAGGGGGGCAGGGAAGCCGGCTTCTCGACCTGATCGGCCTCCAAGATCGTCTCCAGGGTGGGGGCGAAGGGCAGGCCCGCTTTCTTGAAGGTATACCCTAGGGCGATGGCCACCCCCAGGCCGCCGTCGTTGGTGGCGCTTCCGCCGATACCAATGAGGATACGCCGGGCTCCCTTGGCGAGGGCGGATTGGATGAGAATTCCTGTTCCTAAAGTATTGGCCTTGAGAGGGTTAAGTTTGGCATCTTGGACGATGGCCAGGCCACTGGCAGCGCTCATTTCCATGATAGCCGTGGCCGAGCTGGCCACCCAACCGAAAGGGGCTTCGATCGGTCGTCCCAGGGCGTCTTGGGTCGTTGTTTGAGTCCATTCTCCGGCCAAGGCGGTTGTCATCGCCAAGGCGGTGCCTTCCCCGCCGTCGGCGATCGGGCATAGGTCGAAAAGTGCCCCTGGAAAGACGCTTTCAAGGCTATTTTTGAGGTGATTACCCACTTTTTCCGCGGTCAAAGAGCCCTTGAACTTATCGTTGGCGATCAAGATGCGCATCGTTCGTCTGAATGACCCTCGCCTTGGGGTCTTCTCTTTACAATCCGAATGGCGATGCACACTTGATTTCTGGGGCGACGCACCTAATTTCATGAACAGTCGCTAGTAGTAATTTTCACCCTAGTTTGCTCTCCGTAGTTACCCCTATTTCGCTGCGTCCCTCTCTCCAATCCCCTTAACCAACCTTCCCATGTCTTCGCCCCGCAATCCCGCCCTCGCGCTCGCCTTGTTCGCTGCCGCCTTCTCGCTCGCCGCCGAAGCACCCCAGCCCTCGAAGGAAGGACTCGAGTTCTACGAGAAGAATATCCGCCCGATTCTTTACGATCGTTGCTACGAATGTCACTCCGCCGACAAAAATTCCTCAAAAGGCGGCCTCATTCTCGATTCTCGCAGCGGCGCCTTCGCGGGTGGCGATGAAGGCCCCGCGGTCATCCCCGGCGATCTCGAGAAATCCCTGCTGATCAAAGCTGTTCGGTATACCGACCCCGAGTTCTCGATGCCCCCGAAGAAAACCGGCGGTAAGCTGCCGGACGATAAAATCGCCCTGCTCGAGGAGTGGGTCAAGATGGGTGCGCCGATGCCCAGTGGCGGCGCCGATAAGCTCACCGGTATGACCGGCAAGGCCCGTGAGCATTGGGCTTTCCAGCCGATTGCCAAGCCCACGGTGCCCGAAGTCAAAAACCGCGCTTGGGTCAAAACCCCGATCGACGCCTTCATCCTCGCCAAGCTTGAAGAGAAGGGTTTGCAGCCCAATCCCGTCGCCAGCCCCGAGTCTTTCCTCCGCCGCGTCTCCTATAATCTGACCGGTTTGCCGCCCACCTCCGAACAGGTCGATGCCTTCGAGAAGGCCATCATTGCGGCGCAGGCCAACGATTCGATGGCGCTTCGCGCCGGCAAGCCAGCCTTGGCCGTCGAAGCCGTCTACGCCAAGCAGGTCGACACGCTGCTCGCCTCGCCCCACTACGGCGAACGCTGGGCCCGCCACTGGCTC
>JGI12421J11937_10001236_pt1 | contig 10346 bp, 6 predicted proteins | sample LakErihyJuly2011_2_FD_11937 | JGI IMG/M metagenome (IMG submission 11937)
ATATGCTGCATATGCTGAAAACTATATCAATATTAGTGTATATATCATTTATTCACACCGTATATATCGGCAAATTAAATCCATATTTTAAAAAAGAAGCTGGTAATTTGTTAGCGGCGGCTACGGCGGCTATGCCTCTTGCTACGGCGGCTATGCCTCTTGCTACGGCGGCTACAGAGAATATTACAAAGGTCAGACCGATGCGAGGGAAACAATGTAATTTTAAATGCGATTGCTTCTTTTCGCATAGTGTCAAAAACGACAATATCTGTGTTCCTATATGGATTAGGCCGCTTGGATTATAGTAGAAATCTTATTTTTATTTAATATTATTATAATATAATAGATAATACAAAATGTATGTTCGTTCTCATATAGAAAATGTATCAGGTATTAATAAATATATATATATTGACGCAGAAGATGATACTAATAAGAAATATATTAGAGAAAAGAATATATATTATCCTGTTAAAAAATACAAGGGAGTTTTAAAAAGGGTTAAAAATGGAAAAGATAGTAAAATAAAGCGCGGTGGTGCAGGAAAAAATATTAAATTAAATGCACACATATATAATGGAGATATTATAGATAAAGATAAACTGAAATCTGAAATTATTCAAACTGGCGATATTGATATAACGGATAGCGTAGTAGATTTATTGAAAGCGGATAACCCCAATATAATTAGGGATAATAATATACTCATATTTAATAATAATATAGATAGAGATAAAATAGTTAAAGCATATAATAGCATTTTCAGCACATCTGTTATAGGAGGTGTTAATCATTTTATAATTATTAAAGTAGATGGCGATAACTATAACGAATATATAAGAAAACAACCAGAAGACCAGTCGCAATCTCAAAACGTAGAAGAATTGATTGCAGATAATTTAAAAGATTTTTATCATATTATGTATATAAGGAATAATAAAATTACTAAAAACTCTATTGATGAGTCCGATAAAGAGTTTTTAGTAATTTTTTCTATTTCTAATAAAAAAAACACAGGCGCTATAATTGTCCCTAATACAGATACAGATACATATACGAAGTCTTCTAAAGGACTTTATGATACTCTAATACAAAGATTGGATACTTTATTTCCTTAGTTTTTAGTTATTACTTAAATAATAAGAATAAAAAAATAATAATAGTTTATAGTAAATCATATGAATACTAATACATATGTTCATAAATCATCAATACTATTATTTAACAATGTAAAGGAATATAATGAAAGAGAATTATTTAAAAGTTATATAGAAAGTTTAAAACTAAAAGAATTAATAACTGTACTTAACGATGGTAATTTTTATACAGAATGTGCTAATTATATAAATCAAAAACACGGTGTTGAAATGCCAGACATTCAAGATGAGCGTATAAAAACATTAATAAGTGAATTAATTAAAGAAAAAATAGATACAAACTTAAAAGATATACGAGAAGAAAGTAGACAAAATGTAGATGAAATACTAAACAAATACAAAAAAATACTTAATAATATGGATTTAACTACTATACCATTTAATTTTAATGATGATGATGCTAACGTATTACAAGAAATATTAATTGAACAAGAAAAAGAACGACCAGTTGAACGACCAGTTGAACTACCGGTAGAAAAACCAGTTGAACTACCCTCCAGGGAAAAATTCATATCAAGTGAAAAATATAAAAATGAATTACAAGTTCAATTAAATAATCTATATAATATATCATCAAAAAATAATAACGAAACGTTTAAACAAACAATACTAGGAAATATAGAAAATATCAATAATATTGATGAAGATAAAAAAAAAGGTATTGAAAAATTAAAAGATTTTCTATCCTTACAATCAACAAAAGCTCTTGATATGAATAAAATTGCTGATTATATTATTACTATAGGAGACCCAAATATTGCAGAGCAATTATTAACACAACCCACTCCTGAGTTTCAAATACCCGTCAATACAGCACTGGATACAGTACTTGCTGGACCAGATTCAAAAATCAAGACTTCTTCTGTTGTTGTTAATACAGGTTATGGTCCAAAACCTACACAAAATGATAGATTTGGAGCAGCAAAAGCAGCAAAAGCAGCAGGAGCAGGAGCAAAAGCAGATAATGAAAAAGAAGCAGGAGCAGCCGGAACAGGAGCAGCAGGAGCAGCAGGAGAAGGCGGAGCAGGAGAAGCAGCAAAAGCAGATAAGGAAACAGGAGCAGCAGCATCACCAGTAGCATCACCCTTACTTGCGGATAAAACAACATTACTTCAAACATTATCACATCAAATGTTAAAAGAAAAATTAAAATCTATTAATGATGGAAACTCATCACCAGTATCTAATGACGATTCTTCTTCTGGTTCATCTTCCGCTTCATCTACGTCTTCATCTTCTGGTTCATCTACGTCTTCATCTTCTGGTTCATCTTCCGCTTCAGTTTCTTCTAGATTATCATCAGGCAATAATATAGGGTCAGCTCCTTCTCAATATACAGATGATTCAGCACAAAGTTCTGTATCAGATGATTCAGAACCTTCTGTATCAGATTATGTACCTTCTATTTCATCATCTGAAGATGAAGACGGCGTTCCAGTTAATGATAATAATTTGGGGCTGAATAAATTTCGGGAATTCTCGCAAAATTTTTTGCGAGAAAAATTAATGTCTCTTAAATCTGAGCAAAGAGAATCTTTACGAACAAGAAAAGGACATCATTCTCCCGAGGTTTATGAAGATGCGGAGGAGGAAGGAGCAAGTGATGCTTCAGAATCGGAAAATGAAGGATCTGTTCAGAAATTATCGCAAAAAATTTTGCAAGGAAAATTAACCTCTCTTAATATAGGTGAACCTGCAAGCCCACAAGGAAGCCGACCGGCAAGTTCAGCAAGTTCAGGAAGCCTAACACCAAGCTCGGTAGGCCTAAAACCAAGTCCAGAAGCTAACACACAATTGAATGTATGGCATCAACAATTATCGCAAAAAATTTTGCAAGAAAAATTAATGTCTCTTGCTTCTCAAAATCCATTAGGAAGCCAACTGTCAAGTCCGGCAGAAAGCCGTTCATCAAGCCCGGCAGGAAGCCGTTCAGGAAGTCCGGCAGAAAGCCTGCAGTCAGAACAGATTACGCCCCAAAGAGGAGTAAAAAATAGTAGTGATGAACCTTATTTATTTAAAAAATATAATGATCATAGAGATGAAGAATATGCAATATATTATAAGGACAATAATCATAATATGGATGGTAATAATGGTGTAAATATAGCTAATATTAAAACAGATAAATGTTTCAATTATTTTATATATAAAAAAGATGATAATATTATAATAAAGCCTGTTAAGAATTATTATAGTTTAACAGATATATTGACAATTATATACGATGAATTTCAATATATAATTATAATATCAAAGAATACAGAAAAATTATATCCCGGTGTTTTATATCAGTATAAGGATTATAATAAAATAAACTTGATATTTATCTATGATAATTCAGAAATAAATATTATATATGGTAATTTGTTTGATGATACAACAAATACCGAAGATGGTAGTGTTCATATTATACCTATAGGAGATGATGAATATCATCAAATAAAATATGAGATATATCCCTACGGACAAGACACCAAATCCCTTTCAAATATATCTTCTGCGCTTTTAAGTTTCAAAATCAAATCCATACAAAGAACACAATAACCGCGTATTTCATATAAATATTTTATTATTATAATATAAAGAGATAACAATAAACTAATGTCCGCCCCCCAGTCTTCGGTCACCTCCTTAGCGTCAAGCCGGCTTTCTACCGTGCCTACGGAAGAAGACTCCTTAGCGGAGGACAGCCATAAAGCTGCAATTATATATGGTATGTACGATGTTGTGGATGATAATAAATATAAAAATAGTATTGGATTTTCAAATCAGAATAGCCTTAGCCTACCACCCAATGGTTTAGGAGAAACAAAAACGTTTGATGGGATATGTTTAAAAGGTTTTAAATATGAGGATATAAACAACATTATTAATATGTCATTAACAAAAATAAATGAGAAAGACCAGCGAGCTGATGATGAATATTTATTCTCTATTAGAATAATTAGATATAGTGAATATGTATCTCTATATCCATCTGGTTATGACCAATCAGATATGGAACAATCATATCTGAGAAATTGTAAATATTTTCGTGGTGCTTTTTATAAATTTTTAAAAGATGGTGTTACTAAAGATGTAACAATATATGTGACTGATTTAGATAATATAAATTTTTTAAAAGTTACTAATATAAAAAATTTATTTAAGGAAAAAATAGATTTAGCATTTATATCATTTATAGGTAATACTATAAATAATGATATTAAATGGAGGAATGATACGGGTCAAGACGATGATATTCATTTAGATTCTTTAAAATATGACAAAATTATATTAACTTGTGAAAATGATTCTCCAGAGTTTACTAGTCTTGGCAATAGCACAGAACATGTTGAACTTAATAAATATGTGTTCTCTAAACGCGCTATGTTTTGTTTAAAATTTCTTAATTTTATAACTTTTACAACGGATCTGTTTTTCAATCTTTATCCTTACTATGAGGATGACTCCCAAGTGGACCAACAGGGCGGCAATAAAGTAGTTAAGAAAAAGCGCAAGAATAAATTTCCGATTCCGAAAAAATAAATAGGTTAGATATATGCGTGTTATGAGATGTTCGTGGTAATTATAAACAGGCAAATTTACAAGATACTTATCCAGCCTTCTTTGTATTTTTTGCCTTATTTCGCTGTTTCTTTTCCTTTTTCTTTTTCTCTTTCTCTTTCTCTTTTTCTCTTTGAATCTTTATTTTAGTAAATAGATTTTTTATTTGCATTCGTTTTGTCAAGATTTTACTTTTATTCTTTTTCTTATTATCATTAAGCTCTTTAATTATACCTCTAATTTCTTTAATTTTATCCAAATATCTATTTATAACTTTAGATACATTTTTTGAACCACCATAACGCTGTAAACCTTGTATATCTTTTCTAATATTATTAATATAATTATCTAATAAAGAAATATCATTATCAATTTTAAAAATGTCATCATATATAATTTCATCATCAAATGAATTTGATGTTTTTGTTTTTAATATGTTTACATTTTGTTGTCTAATATCTTGTAGCATTTTCATTCTAATTTCACTAAATTTAAGTATTTTTAAAAGCTCTTGTAATTGCTGAAACTGCGGAGGTAATTGCTGAAACTGTGGAGGTAATTGCTGAAACTGTGGAGGTAATTGTTGAGAATGCCAATACTGTTGAGACTGCTGAGGTAATTGCTCAGACTGATGAAACTGATGAGACTGATAAGGTAATTGCTCAGACTGTTGAAACTGTTGAGACTGCTGAAAATGTGAAGGTAATTGCTCAGACTGATGAGACGGTTGAAACTGACGAAGCTGCCGAGACTGTTGAGACTGACGAAGCTGCCGAGACTGTTGAGACTGTTGAAAATGTGGAGGTAATTGTTGAAACTGCCGAGATTGCTGTGTTATATCTTGATGATACAAAGGACGCTGAGGATATATATGAGGATTTAATAATTCATTTTCCGAATCGTGTTTCTCTTGAGGATACCGCGGTGATACTTCATATATGGAGGGTTGCTCTTGAGGATACCGCGGTGATACTTCATATATGGAGGGTTGCTCTTGAGGATACCGCTGTGATACTTCATATATGGAGGGTTGCTCTTGAGGATACCGCTGTGATACTTCAGATATGGAGGGTTGTTGCGATGACTCGCGAGGAGATATAGCGAGTGGTATTTGTAGTTCTGTTTTGTATTTTTTCCATTTTATTAATATATTTTTAAGATTAACAAATATTTTTTTTAAGTGTATTACATCTTTATATTGTTCTTTTTGCATATCCATCATAACAAATATTTCATCTGATAATTGCAATAGAAATATTATAGATTCGTTAGCAGATATTGTATTTAAACCATCTATTGTATCTATAAACGCTTTTAAGGCAAGATTGCCAAATAAGGCAATTACATTATCTTCAGCCAGTATATCTACGACATTACCCATAATATCCTTTGCTTTATAATTAGCTGCTTCACAATCTGACCTTTTATTATTGTAATATTTGTTACAATATTCTAGAAATGTTTGTTGGTTTGAAAAAAATGTTCTTAAATTTTGAAACTCTGTATCAGTACGAATAGTACCATCATTACCTCTTATTAATCCAGTATCATAAAGAAATGTGTTGATATCCTTAAAGCCTTCAATACCAAACAAAAGACTTTTAATATGTCTTCTTATATCATTTATATTTGCTACTTCAATAAAATCTATGACACCAGAAATAGAGTCTAATGAATTATATAATTTGTCATTTGTGCCCTTTATTTTAATTTTTTCTTCATCTATATCTCTTTTTACATCTTCAATTATTTTTTTTATTTTTTTTATATCTAATTTCTGCCCGCTAATATCTAATCTATTTAATTTATCATCTATTTTTTTTACTATTCTGTTTATAATAAAAGATGATGTAAATAAATATACTAAATCATAACAAAAGCTCCCTATAAAAACACCTGGTATTATAGTGTTTAAATAGAGAGATTTGTCATATCCTTCTGGCATTAATTCTATCAAAGAATGAATTAAATCATCAATTCTTTCTATTGACATATAATATGATCGGTGTTTTGTATCGCTTGTTAAATGTATAGGGGTTAATATAGATTTATTATCTGAAAACATCATTTCTGTGTGCGATGAAGTCTTAGATATATCACTTATACCCGTCATTACGGAGCCCTTAGCGGAGCCCTTGACGGAGCCCTCAGTTTGTTCTTGGGATATTACGGATGCTTTTGAATGTCTAACATTATCGTATTTTCTGTTAAAATGAATTGTAAGATGTAAATGCAGGTCTTTAAAATTAATAATTATATAATATATTAGTAATTTTTCATTGCTATTATTAATAACTTGTAATGTTATTGAATAGCCTAAATATTCAAAATCTAATTTTAGCATATTATTAGAAGAATCAAAGCAATTCAAGATATCTATTGTATCAATTGAAAGTTTATTAATAATCTCATTTTTTTTGCCGGGTGTTTTATTATATATTTTTATAAAATACTTCCATAAAGCGCTAAAATATTGAACTCCTCTAACACCTTCTATTTTTTTTTTCCCAGCATCACTATCCGGATAAGTTTCATATATCAAGGCACCGCCTTTTACAGTAAGAATCTTACGATTCTTATTATATATAATAGATTTATTCATAATTTATCTATATATTGTAAATATTATAAATACAGAGGAGTTTCGGTGTGTATGGGGGAGACATAGATGCATAAAAGTATTTTTTGTTTTTCCTAACATTACATAATAAAAGCACACATATTTTATATAAATATATAATATAGAATAATAAATTACATAATATTATGTCGTCTCCCTTAACAATCACACTAAATAAACCTTATATAGATAGTGTAAAAGAAATATTTTCTGAGCCAAATGATATATTTAAAACCGTTGGTTCAAGATTCAATATAAATAAGATTGAATCCAGTGGTACTAGGTATGAGCAAAATAATGGTAATGGTAATGATAATGATATATATAGTTATACTATGGTTATATTAAAACAAGATAGCGAAGGTACTATTGATATAGCTATAATATGCCAATTTAATAAAAATATATTAGGTGGTGAAGAATATAATTATTCCCTTGATAATGATACAATATGTCAAGTTATATATAATGAAACAGATAAAAATAAAAATAAGGGTAAAGAATATTATATATATAGGCCTGATAATAATTATGGTGTCGGTAATTTATTAAAGACGAGATATGATACGAAAAAATCCAATAATGACGTATTATTTAAAGTATTTATTATAAAGGGTGTTCCAATAATGAAAGGTGATATCTATTTTACAATTACAATAGATGGTGATAAAATTGCTACGATTGATAGATTTGATATTGTTAAAAAAGATGTTTCGCCCGCCACGCCCGCCACTTCATCTGATCTAAATAAACTTGATAAATCATTGTTTTTATTGTTATATTATATAAACTTTCATAGTTTTAATGTACGCTTTTTTTCACAATTAAATAATAAATTCTTCGGAATGACGACAGGCGGTATAACAACAGCAGAACCTCTTCAGCCATCTCCTAAACAGCAAAAAAAAACTCCCGTTGAACCGCAACCTGAATCGCAACAAAAAACTCCCGTTAAACAAAGATCTGAACGAATAAGAAAAGCTATCACTACCACATATCCAATAACAGGAATAGGTAGTAATGAAAAAGAAGAAGTAGTAGCCGAAGAACCAGGTAAAGAAGAAGCAGAAGCAGAAGCAAAAAGAATTAAAGCAGAAGCAGAAGCAAAAATAAATAAAGCAGAAGCAGAAGCAAAAATAAATAAAGCAGAAGCAGAAGCAAAAATAAATAAAGCAGAAGCAGAAGCAAAAATAAATAAAGCAGAAGCAGAAAGAAATAAAGTAGAAGCAGAAGCAGAAGCAAAAAGAAAGAAAGCAGAAGCAGAAAAAAAAGCAGAAAAAGAAGCAGAAGAAAATAATTATAAACTTGAAGATATAGTTGATAATGAAAAAGATGATGATCCTTTCGATCCTAATATTTATAATAAAGCTACCAAAAAATTAATAAAATATCTATTTAAAAAATACAAAGGGACATCGGAACAAAAATTTAGCAATCTGTTAGAATTTCATAAAGATAAAACTATAACAAAAAATAATTTTATAGATTTATTTTTAGACAAAACTTCAAAAGAATATGCTGAAAGATGGTTCAATGCTGAATTTCCTAATAAAGATAATAAAGATAATATATATAAAGATAAGCTTTTAGATGCTATAAAAAAATATAGATATAAAGTAATATATAATAAAGTAGCAGGAGAGAAAAAGAAAGAGGAAGAATATAAGAAGAAGCAGTTAGAATTAGAAGCGAAGAGAAAAGAAGAAGAACTACAAAAAAAAACAAGAAGAAGAGAACTACAAAAAAAACAAGAAGAAGAAGCAGCAAAAAAAGCAGCAGAAGAAGCAGCAAAAAAAGCAGCAGAAGAAGCAGCAAAAAAAGCAGTAAAATAAGCAGCAAAAAAAGCAGTAAAAGAAGCAGCAAAAAAAGCAGTAAAAGAAGCAGCAGAAGAAGCAGCAAAAAAAGCAGCAGAAGAAGCAGCAAAAAAAGCAGTAAAAGAAGCAGAAGAAAAAAGATTAGATTTTCTTCAAGCCTTGCTAAAACAACAAGAAAAAGAAAAAGAAGAAGCTGAAGCAAAAAAAAAAGAAGAAGCTGAACGACAAAAACAAGAAGAAGCTGAAGCAAAAAAAAAGGAAGAAGCTGAACGACTAAAACAAAAAAAAGAAGCTGCAAGACAAGTTGATGAAATATTAAGAGAAGAAAAAGAAAAAATTTTAACTGTAAATAAAAAAATACAATTGCGTTACAAAAGATAAGAGAGGAAGAAGCTACAAAAGCGATAGAGCGCCAACAAGCCGCACGGAAAGAAATGGACACTAGTTATCCTTATAGAACGACAGGTATTTGGGAAAACCTAAAATGAGCAATAGATAGCGATGATGTGATTGCAGATAGCGAGAAAAAACAAACACCATAACAAAATAAACTTGTAGAAGAATTGTATAGAAAACTTCAAGATAATCAAGCTAATCAAAAAGCAGCTAATCAAAAAGCAGCTAATTATGAAAGAGGAATTGATGCCTTTATTTTCGTTTAATCGTGGTCTTCTTTTTTCCTGCACCGGTACATTCTATATCTACAGGAGTCTTATAAGTAAGTGTTGAGACAGAGGTCTTGTTATTATAATTTATTTCGGCAATGCATTCGCTGTCATCAATGCTGTCCTGAATTAAGTCTATGTGCGATACAATAACAATTGTATCAAAATATGCCAAAAGTGATTTTAGGAAATTAGGAACGATAGATAAATTATATTTGTCAAAACTTACAAATCCCTCATCAATATATAACTGCTTACATATCGCCTTGTTATTTCCAAACAAACACAACCGTAATGCAAGAGATATCACGAACTGCTGGAATCCCGAAGCTTGATTTATAGAAATAATCTGCTTATTATTATCGCCGCCGCTACCGCTACCTCCTCCGCTACCTCCTCCGCCACCACTACCGCCAATATTAACATTTTTAATTAACCAATTAATATGTATCATATCTCGCGATACATTTGTTATGTAGTCTAATTCAAAGGGTTTTGTGATAGAATGGCAGATATTTTTTAGCATCTTATTCGTATTGCAAAG
>JGI12421J11937_10001238_pt1 | contig 10340 bp, 10 predicted proteins | sample LakErihyJuly2011_2_FD_11937 | JGI IMG/M metagenome (IMG submission 11937)
TCTCCTGCCATTCATTCACTCTAGTCATTTGAAATAATGTGAACACACTTCCTGCTATAGTTAAGATTGAAAAGAATATCCCAATTGCAATAAATAATAGTACATAGGCAGTTGATAGTAAAAATGTGGTTGGATTGAAATCCTGTTGATTGATAAATCGTATTGCATTTACGCCTGGATCAATTACTGAAGATAGAATTAAAGCAGTACCCAATATAATACCTACTTGAAAAATTGCATAAGCAATATTATTTTCAGCAATATCATACTGGCGTCTCAAATAAGTGTTTAATAACTTGTAAACAATTAAAAGTGAACTTATTCCAACAAAATAGGCTAAAACTGTTTGTATAATAATTATTGTTTTCATTTGATTAGTTGTTTTTATATAATGTGATAGTCCAATTATTCATATTCCTGTTACTTGCAGATATCATTCCTAAACGATATCCCTTCGAAGTCAATTCAACTGCATAATGTTTCATTCCATCAATCTCTTTATAGGACCCCGTGCCAACTGGTAGTCCCACACCAAGTACCGAATGTCCATATGCCCCACTAACCCAGACTGAAGCAGGGATATGCATTTCTGTTAAAATACTATACCCTAAAACTGATCTCGTATCACAATCGCCTTTTAGATTATGTAAAAATTCATAAGGGCTTTGTACCCCTGCAAAAATATTTGGCATACAAGGCTTACCCTTACGATGATAATCATCAAGAAATCCACCGGGGTCAGTTTTTCGAGCATCTGCACAACTCATATCGTGAACTAAATAGTAAGGTATCTCCTGAATAAAAGTAACTACCATTTCGGCTTTTTGAATAGGATTTAATTTCTTTTTTTCAGCTTGAAGATTGAGTAAAGTTATTACCGAATCTAATCCATTATTGTCATAGTTTACCATACTCCGATAGGTTTGAGTAAAAAATTCTATCTGATCTTGTTTAATATAATTTTTAGCTTTTTCTCTGTTGGCTTTAGAATCAAAGTATTTAATTGCAGAAGTTGAAAAATTGAGAAAGTAATTTTTATCAAAAAAGTCCCACCACTTAATTTCTTTAGCAGAAATATAATCTTTTACATTAGAAGAGCTTTCCGTTTCTTTTGGAGGATAGGTTTTTATGCTACCATTCTTAGTCTCTTTAGGTATGAGGTCTGTTTGAGCAGTTTTATAATTTTGTACCCAAAAGTAAATTACTGCAAGCATAAGAATCCAACCCAATCTGTTAGACCAGACTCTCCATTTCAATATTCTAAAAAGTAGCCATAGAACTCCTGAAATTAATAGAGGCCAAAAGAATTGAGGAAAGGAAAACCAAAGATAGATCAATGCTAAACCCCATAAGGAGGCGAAAAATAAAGAGGAAAGAAGTGAGAAAAATCCGAACTGCCTTTTGGGTGTTTGACTTGTGGGGTCTAGTAAAGATCTTTCTTTATTACTATTTATAAAGTTCCTCCAGCAGCCATTCTGTTCGACAGGCTTCAAAAAATTTGTATTACGATGCTCTATCGAGGAACTTACATCTCCCAAAATATTTATCCCTTGTACTCTGCCTAACAATTGATTGTCAACATTTTTTTGAGGAGCATCCGTGACTAGGGGAGAGGTTGGCTGAACAATTAGCGGAGGCTTGGGTAACCCAAAGTAGATAGTACCTCTAACCAATAAAAGGTCTTGCGAAATTTCTTGAATGAAGGGAAGTTTATTAGATGAATCTAGTTCAAGATCTTTAATGATCACATGCTGCAGATCACCTGAAAAAGCTGTGTCTTCATTTTTAGGAATAAAAATATCGGAACTTTGTATAAGCCATGCCGGTAAATACCATTTTTTTTGCCGTATTTTCTCTGAATACCAATAGTCTCCAACTTTGTGTTTATCTGGATTGAAATTCGATACCTGTTTAACTTCAGTTATGGTGATATGTTGCCAGTTAATTTCCGAAAAAATTAATGAACCAATCTGATTTGAATTTCGCTTTCTGAAAATCCCTTCAAAACTGCCGCTGTAATAGTCAAAGTTTTCTTTTAATTCCATGCTATTTTTTAGGCAATTCAGTTCGTTTTTGAGTTACTTTTTGGGTGTTAGTAATCTGCACTTCAACCCGTCTGTTCATCAATCTACCCTCTTCCCTTGCATTATCTCCTTTGGGCTTGGTATCCCCTAGGCCATTGGCTACTAGCCGCTTACTATCAATACCTAAATTTTCTAAAAATCGCTTAACACTCTCTGCTCTTTTCTGAGATAATTCTTTATTTAGTTTTGAATCTCCGGTATTATCAGTGTGTCCCATAATTGTTGCTAAGGACTGATCATTTTTAATCAAATATTCTGCTAATTGCTGTAGTTCCTTCACCGAAGAAGGTAATAGCAAATCACTATTAGTATAAAATTGCACATTAGGAAGACTAACCATTTCATATGTATTGGTTGTTGTTGAGTCAACGTATGAAACGGTATCTGTCTTGACAATTTTAAGAGTATCCTTAATTTCTTTTAAGACTTCTACATATACGGTATCAGGTACTTTAGTGGAGCTATTAGAGTCATTTACTCTATTAAATGCACCATTAAACAGTGACCAAAGTAATCCGATCAATAGGAGTAAACCTATTAATCCACTTAAAATCCCACAGCCTATCCTCTGCCCAAAACAACCCAATCCGTTTTGGAATCCTCCAAAACACCCGTTACCACCTGGCATGAACCCATTGAAACACCCTTTAGTTGAATTGGACGTATCGGTGGTATAATTGCCATCCGACGTTCTGGAATACGGGGTTCCGAAACAGCCCTTTCCATTGCCAGCCCCTAGGTAATTTGAGTGTATTTGACAATATTTGTTTCCTTGAAGAGCTTGCTTTGTACATAATCTCCCAAATCTATTAATGTGTTCACAATTTGAAAAATACTCAATATTTGGAGAATCACTGGGTTTGAAATTTTCACTCTTAATAAGTTCTTCTTCAAACATTCTACAGTAACACATCCCATGAAATCTTCCAAATCTACTCTTGTCTTTTGCGGCTAAAAATTGATTCTTCGGCAAAGCAGATGGAATATTTAAAAGGTCTATATTATCTCTAAGCAATTCACCCCAAATTGTTTCGGAGGTTTGATTTGCATCGGCAGGCTGAAATGCAACATAAATTTGATCTGCCAGCAAGCTTTTTCCAGATTTATTGGTCAGGCTAGGGTAGCATTCGATATTTTCAACTTCGTTGTGCATAACATAAGGTGTGCTATAATCACAACTAGCAATAAACTCCTCTCTAGTAATTTTCTTTGCACGATACAGTTTAAACCTTGGTTGTAGTTTTATTTGATGCTGAAGATCTTGACTTGTTCCGAGTTTAGATTCATGTGTTAACTCGAATTGGCACTCCATTACCCCAAGGTAGTAGGTATAAATCCTTTTCTTCATGCTCATTTTTTATCGTTTTTAACACTTATGGGCAAAAGATGAATAGGTAGTAATTGTTTCCTTGACGGTATAGACTTATACCGAGTATAAAATGGAGGATCTTCCCAAATAGCGTCGTATTCTTTTTTTAATCCAAATTTATTCAGTTCCGATTCTATAAAGTTTTTCGTTTTATCATAATCGTTAAAAACTATTGACCTATATCTTATTTGGCACTTTTCTGCATAATGGAATTCTTCACGGTTATTCAATCGTTTCATTAAATAGAAGGGCAAGAAAACGAATGCGCCTATAACCAATTCCCACAAAATAAAATCTGGCAATCTTGACATGGCTTTAAAAGTGAGAATCGGAAAATATCTTTTTTCCAGTTTTTGAGAATATCTGGCTAATTGATCCTTATTTTGTTGTTCAAAGTTTGAACGTAATTCAGCAATATCATTTTGTAACCTTCTTTTTTCAAGACTTAAATTTTGATAAAGCTTTGATCCATTAATAGAAGTTTTTGATAAATCAATCAGCTTTTGATTAATTAAAAGCAATTCATCTTTTTTATTAGAGAGGGTAACTTTTAAAGCTTCTTGTTGATTGCGATCTACTTGTTGTATGAGTTGGCTTCTATAATTTTTTGTCATCTCATAACTAGTTTGCCAGTGTATAAGCGTCATCCATGGGAAAACAATAAGTTGAATTAATACAGCAAAAATGAAGGCTCTAATTAAAGTGCCTAACCCAAAAGCATTGTTCTTCTTTATAGAGGCTTTAAACATGGTCAACCGTTGTTTCATTGAAACAAAATTTGGCGATGTGCTTATTTCTTTATGCTCAGTACTAACCAAATTAGCTTGCTCTTTCTGGAAATGAAGAGGTCTAACTAGATTTAGCCAGGCAAACCTGATCATGTTGGAAATCGCAAAACTTAGCACAATTGCACCTAGAATACTAACAAAATAAGAACTACTAACCAGCCACATAAATGTGGAGGTTGCCACTATACTCATTAGTAAAATCGTTAGATAACAGAAAGTGACTAGCCTGAACAATTGCTGTTCAGCTGCTGAAACAGATTCAAACAGATCTGCCTCCATTCCTAATACCCTTATTGTCAATTGGTTTGAGCTCAAAATCTTTAAGCATTATTCTCAGTAATACTTTGATCACCTTCTGTGAAAAAAGCAGTAGGATTTTTTTGTATCGCGGACGATTTCAATTTACCCCATTCTTCAATTGCCTGATCATTAAGTTTTTGTTGCTCCTGTAATTTTTTAAGTTTTTCTTTCTTTGCAAGTTCCACTTCCATAAACTGCCATTTCTCCATATGAATTAGTCCTTTTTTACCCTCATAGGTATAATGCTCTCTCCATATCCCATTTTCCACTTCTTGCTTTTTATTATGATTTTCAACTAAAAAGTCATAAACACCTTTATTCATCATCATCTTAAAGACAATAGGTCCAGTTTCTATGCTTAGCAACACAAAAAGTATTACCCAGGGAATCAGCCCCCCAACTTCATGGCTAATTTGTATACGCTTCAAAATCCCACTATAATTACCTGCAGTAAGCTTATTTTTGGCATAAGCTTTATCGAGATTTACTTTGTATTTATCTATTTCAGAATTAACACTGGCTAACTGTTTATAGAGTGCTTCAACCTGCATCTTCTTCTCACTTACAAATTTTTCTTTTTCAGCTCGTTTAGTATCAATATCAGCTTGCATTTTTTTAGCCACTGGGCCAAAACCGTAGGCTCTCTTATCCTGCATTTCTGCCTGTTGAACAGCAATTAACTTATCAATTTGGTCATCGTATGTTTTTAGTTCTTTTTGATAATTCGATATTTTGAAATTAAATTCATCCTTACTTTTTTCGAGCTCTGCTCTCTTTTTATTCTCTACCTTTAATGTTAATTGATCCAAATCTTGTCTAAAGTTTGTTTGATACATCTGTAGTTCCGCATCTATCTCACTTTTTAGAATCTGGATTTCCAGTGGTGCCGAAATCGCAAACCCAAGAATAACTGCAATTAAAATACGAGGGAAGGCTTGTCCCCATTCTTTTAGAGTAATTTCATCTGTTCCATCTCCTTTACCGGTACTTGAGATTATAAATCGATCCAAATTGAAAATGACCAAGCCCCACACGACTCCGAATATGACACTTGAGATTGTATCGGTAAGTGTCGTCAATGCACTGATTTCAAGGGCCTCTCCCTTTGGACCAAATATGGTATGGAAGGCAAATCCACCGGAGAATGCAGCCAACACCCCAGTACATAGTACAATGCCGCCTATTCCTGCATATTTAACACGGTCTTGCATTGGCGACCGGGAGAGGAAATAGGCATCAGCACCAGCACACCACCATAAAAATTTGGTTATTATATTGGTTTCATTATGCTGATAATTGGATTCTTGAATATCGTATTTCATGTTTTTATATTATAAAGGTTCAATGTTTAATTTCATTCCTATCGATACCAATTGAAAATGATGACCTTGGATTTCTTTCAATGTATATTTTTTACTCAATTGGATTTCAGGAATATTTATTAGATGTTTTAGTTGATGATTTATGATTCTAGGGGGAGTACTTTTAATGGAGGTATCTTGCTCTAGTAAATTAAAAAAATTCACTTTAAGAGAAACAACTAACTTTTCTGCAAATGGATTTAAATAGGCTTTAAATCCCCAGCAGATAATCTCAGGATTATAGGCGTTACTAATACCATGATATTCTCCTTTTGTCTTTTGCAAAGAAAAACATCTCCCAAATTGCCACCAGGGCAACTTGAGCTTATTGTAAAAGATTAGAAATTTGTATTTATTGAAAGAGTATGTAAGAATAAACGGTTGACCGTGGATTAGATATCCTATTTCATTTCCATTCAATAAGCTAAATCCATTTTTCATTAGAATTTTTATAACAAATAGTTATTAATACGTATAACAATAATACATATTTTCTTTGAGAAACAAATGATTGACATCATTTAAGCACCACTCTAATCTATGAACATTATGCTGAATGGTGTTCCTGATTAGGTTACTTTAATTAATAATCGAATTGCAACAAAAGTCCCCAATGGTAAGTAGATATAAAATCTACGGTCTCAGGGTCCCAATCATCTGACAGGTATAAATCTTGGCTTGGTTTGGGTAAGTATTTCTCACGAACAAGTCTGGTATCAGTATCCTCATCATACAAAAGATATTCGTTCCAAATTTTTTCAACCATTTCCTGTACGATTAGCCGATCTACTTTTTCAATGAGTACCATATCTTCATTGAGCACTTCATTCTCAAAAACTTCTTTTTCCCATTCATCTGGATCGTGGTAGTAAGAGCAAAAACCCTTCATTCCATCTAAATCATCATCCCAATAAAATTTACCACAGAACTCTTCAAATACCCCGCCGCCGCCATATCCTATAGCACAGATATAGGTAAATTCATCATGCTGTTCTTTAAGAATAATGGTGTGTAATAGATTCTTTTCAGTAGTAGTAATGTAAAACATAGTCGATTATTTAATAGAGTAAATGCCTTTTTTCATTCTTCAGCCATCCTGCCTGATTTTCATACTTTACAAAGTAAATTTTCAAATCTGCCTGATTGGGGTAATTAACAAAATATATAGTCTTATCAGCCTGATTAGCATATTTAGCAAAGAACCATTTTCCTTGATTACCTGTTGCTTTATTTGCATAATTGACTTTGAATACTTTCAAGTCGGCCTGATTTTCAGAATTAACCACAAAAACTTTAATATCAGCTTGACTTGCATAGTTAGTAGAAAATATCTTTTGTGCCTTTGCTGAAGTAAATATGAAAGACAAAATGATGAATACTGTTTTTTTCATAAGGTAAACATACGTGTTATTGTTAAATTTACTTTAAAGTTTGCATTTGCGATTAGACATTTTTTCAAGGCATATATACTATATATGTATTTATAATTTGGCACATGACATAGGTGCCTAACAATAATTAATAATTATAAGTATTTTCGTTTAATTCTAAAATAATCTAATAAACTTGAAGTACCGCTATATAATTTTACTTGTTCTTCTCACTCCTAGTATTCTAATCGCTCAAATTATCAATATAGATAGAGAGAATAGCCAGGATAGTATAACTAAAAGGTGGGAAATTTCAACTCTGATTGATTTCTCATCAGATAAACAAGTGAAAGATCTTTTAGACCTATCCCTTAAAAGTTCCTTGTTAATGAAATATAGCAATAAATATGCTATCAATTTTATTGTCAATAACGATATTGTATTAGATGGAAAATCTACTATACAAAATGAAGGCATGCTGCATTTACGTTATAGAGATTTAGACTCTAGAAAAGTAAGCTCAGAGGTGTATTTACAGTATCAATGGAACGGAGCTTGGGGTATGATTTCACGGTATGTAATGGGGTCAAATGTCCGGTATAGAATATTTGACGAGACCTCTACAGACCTTTATGCTGGATTAGGGCTTTTTTATGAAAATGAAAGATGGAACTGGGAAGGTGTGGAACCAGATATAACCCCTGTCGATGCTGGCGAAGAAACTCGTCAAGTGTTTCGGTTAAATAATTATTGGAAAACCTCAAAGAAACTATCTGATTTTGCAGATATAGCAGCAATCACTTATTTTCAATTTCCCTTTAATCAGAATTTTTTAAAACCACGTTGGTACTTTGAAGTAAATACGTATTTTAAAGCAAGTAAGCATTTGAATTTAGTTATTCATTGGGATCATGTTTTAGATTTCGCTCCATTAATGCCAATTGATCATTTCTACTATAGTTATTCCACAGGCTTACAACTAAATTTTTAAAATGGAACAAATAAAAATCAATAACTCAGTTATAAAAATTGTTGGTTTATTAGAAGCAACCCCAGCAAGGTCTATTTCAAAAGTAGAAGACAAATTTACTAAAGCAGGTTTTACTCTAGATAAATTTCCTCTAGATGAGAATGGTTTAAAGAATGAACGCTCTATCAAGTTCTTACAAGATGCTTTTTATAAAGAGTTCAGAGAGATTATGTTTCTCGATAGTTATTCTATCAACCCTAAACGTCTATTTAAGAAAATCGGTAGTCAAGTTTCATTGATTAAAAAAGTTAAAGTTAAAGATGACTGGATAGAAAAGGTTTTCCCGGTAAATATTTCTAATGTCGAAGTGTTTTTATTCCCAGGACAAATTGGGCTATTCTCTCTTACAATCAAACTCGATCAATTGTCAAATACTTTACAAGATCTTAGTGATGTCCTTTTTTTAGTTCGGCAGTTTGATTCATTAACCGCTGATGGAGAGGAATGGCATTCTTGGATAACCAAGAATTGTATTGCGGGAACAAATTTAAGGGGTGATAACGTTAAAATAGATGATTTCTCTGGGTCTAAGTTTAAACTTTTCACGGTTCTTGACGCAGAGGTTTCTACTAAGGAACAAGATCAATTACTGTACGAACTAGGGACTGTGTCACCTATTGGATCTTTATTAGCTGACCAAACGTATGCTCCAAGTAAAGCCTATTATGAACTTCTAATGGACCAAAATACGATTAGTGCGTTCAATAATTGGAAAGTGTTGTGCTTGTTTGACACCTTTACATGTGTAGGGCAAAACCAACTTCAAAATCCAGCTGCAGTAACTACTTGGGAGTACACCTATTTTCGGATTTATCTTTACAGACTGTTTTTGAAATTCAATCTTTTTAGATATAATTCAGATTTTGACAATGATACCATTCAAATCCGAGATCAGTTTGAAAATTTCCTGAACTCTTATAATATTAGTACCATCTCGTTTAATTTTTTGCCGAACTTATTTTATGATAAAATTGGTAAATCACTAGACCTAGATACAGAACTAGCTTCGTTCCAAGCCAGGATCAATAGAATATCTCAGGCTATTCAAGAGGAAAAACAGGCTAGAACGAATAATCTATTACAACTTGTATCAATTCTTGGAGGTATTACATCATTAGGTCCGGTATTTGAAATCCTTACAAAGGTTAAATCATTCCTAGGCTGGAATGATATTCAATTATATTCAACACTATTTATAGTTTCTTCAAGCATAGGTACAGGACTTTTAATTTATTTAATGCCAGATAAATATCAAAAGTTTAAAAGTTGGTGGAAATCGAAAAAATAGTTTTTTCTTCAGAAACTGAGTTTCATATGCTACGGCATTTTGAAAAACTTAATACGGAGCAACTGACGTACTTTATATCTAAAGGCTACGATATAAAATCCATACAAGAGCAATTAGACCTACCTGGTTCTAAATTTTTTCCCGCTTTTGCAGAAAATGTTTCCACAATCTTACAAAAAATAAAAAAGTGGGATTATGTAGTTATTGAGAGTTCTAAAGATAGGATAGTGGTGAGAGTAAAAACACCAGAATCAGTTGGATCTTTAGCTGTCATTCCAATAGCTAACCTATCTGAATTAGAATTCAAAGCTATTTATAAAAAGAATAATAGGGGAACTGAGCTCTTTCATTTAGTAGTAGATGAATTACCCGTTACCCATGTAATCACCCTCATTTTAAAACCAAGCAATGATTATTTACAACTAATCACCGCATTTCCCGGAGAGGCAGGTACGCCAATTCCAAACAAAAAAATGGATATAGAGTCATTTAATCATTCAAAGAAATACTGGTCTGAACATGTTTTTTTGGAGAGAAGGGGGGGACCTATTGAGTTGAGTTTTAATCATATATAAAGGTCTAATCCTAGAATTTTTATCAATCTTTAGGCCTTATTCAAATTAAGCAATATCACAAAGCAAGTAATGGAAATGAGAGGGTGGATGAAGGCCCAAATCCCACTAAGAGTAGTCCTACCAGCAAGAAATGAACCCGAGCTAAGTATTGTCAACGCTGCAACTATTTTTTGGA
>JGI12421J11937_10001244_pt1 | contig 10317 bp, 7 predicted proteins | sample LakErihyJuly2011_2_FD_11937 | JGI IMG/M metagenome (IMG submission 11937)
CTTCAGCGGCGCAATTTGCTCAGCCAAAACCAATTTCAAGAACGCAGCATAATCCTTCGACACAAAGGCATTGATCCTACCCACAACACGATTGGTTTCCCTTTGTGCGGTTTTTAATGCAGCCAAACAATTCTCGCCAGGCATTTCATTCCCCTCAATGAGTCCATTGGCAGTTTGCAAATGATCCATCAAACGCACCGTAGCTTCCTCATAGGGCCTATAATCTTCAGGCAACATATATAACAACTTCAACGCGGCAATGCTATCCAGCAATGGCTTTTCCAATTTCTTTAATTGCGCAACAAAACTGTCGTTGACATACTTTCTTCCCAACACCTCACCAATCGATTTTTCTGCCTCTTTCAATCCTTCAAATGCCAATCGAGCGCGTTCCACAGAAATCCGCAACGTGTCCATCAGCTCAGCCTGCCNCGCATTTCCCGCTGCATCAAACGCCTCACCCAAAGGCATTCTTACTGTCAGCCAAACCGAGTCNGAAACCTTTCCCGATGAAATAACCAATTTGTATTTGCCTGGTGCCACATTTCTGCCCGAAGGAATTCCATCATCTGGTTTGGGCGTGTAATGCGATGGCCAACGAAATCCATCTTCTACCATACGATAGGGAATACGATAGTAACCNGAACTATCAAAAGAGAATTTATGCGTCCGTATTAACTTACCTCCTTCATTATAAACCTTGCCCACGCAATCCAATTTTTTCCAATCGCCCGATTTGACATCCTTCTCTGCAACCACTTTCAAATCCAACATCGCACCATAAGGCTTGTTCGCTACGCTCCAAGCCTCATCGGCAGAAAACCTCGCTCCGCTCGGTTGCTTATACCTTGCTAAAACCCCATCGCCCGCATGCAAAATATCAATGTTAATAGCAGCAGCGCCCTGAATCTCTCCCTTGGCAAACTTTCTCAAAACCGCAATGTCATCCATCACCCAAATACCCCGACCAAATGTGCCCAAAACCAAATCCCTCTCCCGCGCCTGAATCTTTAAATCCGCAACCGGAACACTCGGAAAACCCTTCCATTTATTCCAAACCAAACCCCCATCAACACTCACATATAACCCATGATCAGTACCCAAAAACACCAAGCCTTCGGCCTCAAAATCCGGCAAAACACTCANCACATACCCCGTAACCTTATCCCCCTTGCCCTGGCTATTTCCAAATCCATCCGCCGTCACTTTTCGTGTCCACGTTGCCCCAAAATCCTTCGTCGTATAAACATAAGGCAACCAATCGTTCTGTCGGTAATTGTTCACAACCACCCATGCCTCAGCCGAATTCTTGGGATTTGTCCATATATAAGGTACCCAAGCACCCGAAGAAGCCAACGAAGAAGAACTCCCACCAATGCCAGTGATCCCTGCACCCACCATCGACCAAGACTTTCCTCCATCTTTGGTCACATGGACACGGCCATCGTCCGTAGTAACATAAATTACATTGCGATCCGCCGCCGATGGTGAAATCGCCAAAATCGTGCAATGAGCTTCGGCTCCTGTAGCATCCACCGTAAGTCCACCGCTTTTCGCTTGCTCCATCTTCTTGGGGTCGTTGCTTGTTAAATCGGGCGAAATGATGCGCCACGAAATTCCCTGGTCTGCACTGTAATGTACAAACTGACTTCCAAAATACAGCGCATTGGCATCAAAAGGATCTATCGCAATCGCCGCATTCCAATTGTATCGCAAATGCAAACCCTCAGGATGCTGCGGCTTGATAAATGTATTGCGATGCTTATTCAAATCGTAATGATATACATTGCCCCCTTGGTACATCGCATAGCCCTCACCCGGTTGTCCAGGGATCGGAGCCACATCAAAACCATCGCCAAACAAAACCTCTTGCCACTCGCTATTCTTTATCCCACCATCAATCCAATGATACGCCGGACCTACCCAGCTGCCGTTGTCTTGCAAACCGCCGTAAACGTTGTACGGCTCCTGATTGTCCACGTCAACGTGATAGAACTGACCCACCGGAATATTTTCCGCATAACGCCATGTCTCGCCACCATCGTAAGAGATATTTAATCCGCCATCGTTTCCATTGATGATGTACTTTGGGTCGTCTGGATGCACAAAAAAGGCATGGTGATCCGGGTGAATATGCCCCCAATCGGCCAATACATCCCAGTGTTTTCCGCCGTCTTCGCTGCGTGTGATCTGACTCCAAACGCTATACACTCGATTCTCGTTAGACGGATCAACATAAATCTCTGAATAGTAGAACGGTCGGTTCCCCGCATTTGCCTCCGTACTCACTTTACTCCAATGGAGTCCGCCATCGTCACTGCGATAAACCCCTGTCTCCGCCGATTCAACCAATGCATATACACGATCCGGTTTTGAAGCCGCCACTGCCAATCCGATTCTACCCAATTCCCCCTTTGGTAACCCGATTTCTCTGTAGACCGCTGCCAAGTATTTCCTCCATCCAAACTGATATACAAACCACTTCCCTTTCCACCACTGCGGAATGTCCAAGGCTTGCGCTCATAATCCCACATCGACGCGTACAACTTCAAAGGATTCATCGGGTCGATCACTAACTCAGCACATCCGGTGGTCAAATTGACATACAACACCTGCTTCCAAGTGCTACCGCCATCGTCACTTTTATAAACGCCACGCTCCTTATTTCCGCCCCAAACAGAACCCATCGCCGCCACCCACAATTGAGCTGGATTCTTAGGGTTAATTACGATACGATAAATCGTTTTTGTGGCCTCCAACCCGATACATTTCCATGTTTTTCCGCCATCCAAACTCTTGTAAATTCCTTTGCCACTGTTGTGACTGTTCCTTGGATTGCCTTCGCCCGTTCCCACATAAACCACACTCGGATTTTGAGGGTCAACCGCCACTGCACCGATGCTCTGCACATCCATTTCATCAAAAATGGGCGACCAAGCGATCCCTCCATTCACGCTTTTCCAAACGCCACCGCTGGCAGTTCCTGCGTAGATCACATTGCGATTCACCGACTCCAAAGCCCCTGTTCTAGGCATCGCCAAAGCGGTAACACGACCACTCATTGCACCGGGACCCAAATTGCGTTGGGGAATAAAGTCCATCACCGCTGTTAAGCCCTGAGGCACCATCGGAATTGGATCCGTAGCCGCCCCTTTCTTTTGGGCATTTAATAGCACAGAAGTGCAACACACTGATAGACATATCAATCCGTTAACCATTTTGCCCATAGACGCAGCAGACGAGCTTTGAAATCTAAAAATACGCATGTTTCAAACCTACAAAAAAACTCCTNATTTTCCGCTCAATTCAACGGCATCACAGTCTAGTTTGTCGAACATTAATCCATATCTTTTGTTATTCAATCTATCTTTGCGTTCTAAATCGCCAAAAAGCAAAAATGTTCAAACAACAAATCATCGGTTTCCTATTTTTTACCCTGTTTTTCTTAGCAATCGATACCTACGTTTGGCAAGGCATCAAAACGATTACTCCCCATTGGAGCAACAAGGCCAAAAGCGTCCTAAAATGGAGCTACTGGGGCTATGGATCCGCGGTATTTATCTTTTTCGTACTCATTCGATTCGAAATTTTTACGCTTTCACCGTCGGTAACCAAACTTATTTCGGCCGTCGTTTTTGCCATCGTCATTGCAAAGATTTTTTGGGTCGTCTTCCTAATTATTGATGATGTAATTCGTTTGTTTCGTTGGATATATCAGTACTTTTTTACCGACATCCCTTCTGCGCCAGATCAACCCAGTGGCATCAATCGTTTAAAGTTCNTNCAATACACCGGTTTGGGTATCGGCGCGGCGTTNATTGGNNCTGCCATTTGGGGTATCTTCAAAGGGGCTCACAACTATACCATTCATAGAAAAACGATTAAAATTGCCGGTCTTCCCAAAGCNTTTCAAGGGCTGAAGATTGTTCAACTGTCCGATATCCACTCAGGCAGTTTTTGGGACCGCGAGGCCGTTGCCGCGGGAATCAAATTGGTGAATGAGCAAAACGCCGATATGGTTTTCTTCACCGGAGATTTGGTTAACGACCGCTCCGATGAAATTGTCCCTTGGATGGATCTTTTTGGGCAAATCACTGCACCGCTAGGCGTCTTCTCAACCCTTGGAAACCACGACTACGGAGATTATGTCGCGTGGCCAACCCCCCAAGCCAAAGAAAAAAATCTAGCCGACCTCATCGATCATCATAAATCAATGGGATGGGACATCCTTATGGACGAACATCGCGTGATTGAAAAGGACGGCGAACAACTTTGCATCGTGGGCGTTCAAAACTGGAGCTCAAAAGCGCGCTTCCCGAAATACGGAAACCTTGAAAAGGCATTGGCAAATGCGCCTGAGGATTCTGTAAAATTGCTGTTAAGCCACGATCCTTCGCATTGGCGTGAGCAAGTGGCTGGCAAACAAACTGATATCGCTCTAACATTCGCAGGCCATACACACGGCATGCAGTTTGGCATCGACACCAAATTTTATCGCTGGAGTCCAGTGAAATACGTGTACAAGGAATGGTTGGACCTTTATACAGAAAACGACCAACATTTGTATGTGAACCGCGGTTTCGGATACCTCGGATACCCCGGTAGAATGGGTATTTACCCCGAAATTACTGTCGTTACGTTGGCGTAAACCGCCTCAATTATAAATATACTCAAATCCTTTGGCGTTTGCGAAGGAAAACCCTAAAACTGTTGTCTAAGCGCCCAAACGAACCAAAATTTGCTGAAAAAGTTCGCCGTTGCTGCGCACTATTTGCAAATAATTCACTCCCTCTGATTGCGGAACAAAATCTTCGATACGACCAGAAAAAATGAGCTTGCCCGATAGATCGTAAATCTTTGTATCACCTGCAGATATTGGCGATGCAGCATAATCTCTGGCGATTTCCCATTTCGCGCCGTTCCAGTAAACAAAAGGCCTAGCCATCATTGGCGCATCAGTGCCAAGGAAATCCAGTGCTTTAAAATCCATCGAAAACTTAGCCCACACGGGATAATGATCCGAAGTATTCAATCGATAACTACCAATGTAGGCATCACCCACCATTACTCCACTTTGATTGAGAAGCCAATTGGGTTTCATAGCGGGCAAACACGACATATGATCAATCATCTCCGAGTAATTCGCCGTGCTCTTTTGCTTAGCTAGTGTGAGTCTATAACTTGGAAAAACATAGTTGGTGTCGTTGCGCCATGCCAAAAATGGACTCGCTTTTCCACTGACAATTGAAACATCCAAATCATCGTTCCAATCGCCCAAAACCCAGCCTTTCAAACGTTTTTTGGAATCCAAATATTTTTTTAATTCCTCGGCAGCCTTGGCCCTGCGGTCGTACGATGCCAACTTCTCCGAAGTACTTCCCGTATTGGCTTTCAAGTGAATCACCCAACAATACACGGTATCTTTCTTTGCTCCCCATTGTGTTTCCAGAGCAACTTCGAGGGGGAAACGACCGCTGGCAAATTCGTAATCATAGGCCAACAAAATCGACTTGCTATATAACAACTTAAACATCGATTTTCGATATAGTAAAGCGGTCTTTTGAGTCTGATTGTAGGTCGTAATTACCGCACCGTATTCCGTTAGATTGTTCTGTAATTTTTGCCAATACCCAGGGTTAGATACCTCGCACAAGGCCATGATATCCATATCCATTGAGGTAATCACTTCCGTTACATTCTTCAACTGGGTGACCTCATTGTTGGGGCCATTTATACTATCGCCAAACCATTCAATATTCCAAGTGGCGACATCCAATGTGGAATCCGAGCCAATTTTAGGTACTTGGGAAAAACCCGCTGTGAAAGAACTCACAGCAATAAGAATCGCAACAATCAACCTTCTCAATAATCCACCGTTCTCACTCCGCATCAATTCCGTTTGTCAAAGCCCCAATGAAGCTTACTTCTTAGTGTATCTAGGAAATGGATATTCGAGAGTCGCATTAAATTTAAACCATGATCGGCCTTGCGGATTGCCATATTTACTTCTCCAGAAATACTCTGACTTCGCGAATCTAAACTGGCCAAATAACTACTTGCACGGCCTTCAATCTCGAAACTAATAACCACATCATCACTCACAACAACAGGCCTCACGTTTAAGTTGTGCGGTGCAATGGGCGTAATAACAAAACTGTCGCTCTTGGGGAAAATGATCGGACCACCACAACTCAACGAATAACCCGTACTTCCGGTGGGCGTTGAAATAATAAGACCATCGCTCCAATAACTGTTTAAAAACTCCCCATTTAAATAAGTGTGAATCACAATCATACTTGAAGTTTCCTTCTTATGAATCACAAAATCATTGAGCGCAAAAGTATAGTCAAATAACGCATGCGAAGATTCAAGATGTAACAAAGACCGCGTTTCGATGGTGTAATTTCCCTTTTCGATATCGTCTAGCGCAACGCCTAAGTTCTCCAACTGCACATCAGCCAAAAAACCCAAACGACCTGTATTCAACGCTAAAACGGGCACACCAGAGTCCCTAACGATGCTCAAAGTGTCCAAAATTGTACCATCACCCCCCACACAAATCAAAACATCAGCATTTTCACCGCCCACAGAAAAATGATCAAAGACCCTAACCGGCATGCTAGACGCAATGTTCATGTGTACGTGATCTTCTAATGAAGGTGGTAACCAAATTTCATGTCCCCTTTGTGATAAGGCCATTAACAATTCCCCAAAGCCTGCTTGGTGTTTTGGGTCTCTAACCGACTTGGCGTAAACTGCTATTTTCATGTTATTCAATACAAATATACAATGGGGTGCTGAAATCAGGCCTTGAAGACCCACCCAATTATCACTGCTGGTTTTGCGTTTTTTCCAAAATTTTAAAATCAAAGGCAAATTGATGTCGTTCGTCTACCTCATGCGTCTCCGTAAATGTCTCATTCCAAACCGCATCGTCCCATGAAGGGAAAAACGTATCCGCATTATCGAATTTCGCCTGAACCCGCGTAACGTAAATCCGATCCGCAAATGAAAGTGCCTGCTTNTAAATCTCTCCTCCACCAATGATCATGATTTCNTTTTCCTCAGGCAGCGATTCACCCATCTCTATTGCGTTAGCCCATTTCAAATCCAACGCCTTTTCNGCCATTTNCAAAGCCTGCTCCCANTGGCTCGCCAATTCAAAACCTGGCAATACCTCAGNCCCTGATGTTAGTACGATGTTGGTCCTATTCTTCAATGGTTTACCCAAACTTTCCATCGTTTTTCTGCCCATAATCAACGCCTTTCCTTTCGTATGTTTGATAAACCAGGAAAAATCATCGGGTAAATGCCACAACAATGCGTTGCCAGCTCCCAATTCTAGGTTCTCGCCAACCGCAGCAATCATAGAAATAAGCATATCACAAATATACAATCCACAGCGCGTGGTTGTATCTTTGCGGGTTCATGAGCAGAATTGTAGCCATAGTAGGTCGTCCCAACGTAGGCAAGAGTACCCTTTTTAACCGATTAACCGGCGAATTCAAAGCCATAGTAGATGATTACAGTGGCGTTACCCGCGATAGACATTACGGATTTTCCGATTGGAATGGCATAGATTTCACCGTAATTGATACCGGTGGATTTGTTCCCGAAAGTTCCGATACCTTTGAAGCCGCCATCCGCGACCAAGTGCATATTGCAATTCAGGAAGCAGCTGTCCTCATATTTGTTGTTGATGTGCAGACCGATGTCAACCCACTCGACGAAGACTTCGCACATATTCTTCGTAAAAGCAAAAAACCCGTAGTCCTTTGCGTAAACAAGGTTGATAACGACCGCCTTCGCATGGAAACATCGTCGTTCTATAAACTAGGATTCGACCACTTTCATGAAGTTTCTTCCGCCAACGGATCAGGAACTGGTGAATTGCTCGATGAAGTTGCTTTGTTCTTGAAGGACGAAGAGCCCGACCAACAGAATATTGAAGGATTGCCCCGCATCGCCATCGTTGGACGTCCGAATGTTGGAAAATCGAGTTTGATCAACGCACTAATTGGTGAAGACAGAAACATCGTTACAAGCATCGCTGGAACCACCCGTGATTCCATTGATACCCGCTATAAAGCTTACGGAAAAGAATTTGTACTTGTGGATACCGCAGGTATCAGACGTAAGAGCAAAGTAAACGAGAATATCGAATTTTACTCGGTGATGCGCAGTTTACGTGCCCTTGAAAATGCCGACATTGTTGTCTTAGTACTGGATGCAACACTAGGCATGGAAAGCCAAGATCTGACATTGTTTTGGATGGCTCACCGACAAGGAAAAGGGGTTGTTATTTTAGTAAATAAATGGGATTTGGTAGAAAAAGAATCGAATACCCACTTAGAATATACCGAGAATATCCGCAAGGAAATCGCACCATTTACAGACGTACCCGTTATGTACGTTTCAGCCCTTACCAAACAACGCGTATTCCAAGGTATGGAAACCGTATTGCAGGTNTATGAAAACCTCAGTATAAAAATCCCAACCCGCGCACTTAACGACTATATCCTTCCAATTATGGAAGCGACTCCCCCACCAAGTAAAAAGGGCAAATTTGTTAAAATCAAATATGTNACTCAGNTACCGAGCAAGCGTGTNGCTTTTGCNTTNTTCTGCAACNTGCCGCAATACGTGGCTGAGAGCTANACCCGATTCCTGGAAAATAAAATGCGCGAGAAGTTCCCATTAACGGGCGTCCCAATCAGTTTGTTCTACCGTAAGAAGTAATTTTTATCTCTCATGANCAAAACCACGGACATTCGCGACCTAGATGTGTTGCAAATCACCGAGGCCTTAAAAGCCATGGGAGAACCAAGTTTTCGTGCCAAACAAATCTATCAATGGCTTTGGCAAAAAGGAGCGCGTAGCTTCGAAGAAATGACCAATCTCTCCAAGCCGTTGAGAGAAAAACTGGCCGAAGCTTTTACGTTTCATGTCGCCAAAATTCACACAGCCCAACATTCAAAAGACGGGACCATCAAAGTGGCCTTTGAACTCCACGATGGCAATAAAATTGAAGGCGTATTAATCCCAACCAGCAGCCGAACCACAGCATGCGTGAGTTCTCAAGTGGGTTGCTCCTTAGACTGTAAATTCTGCGCCACGGGCTACCTCAAACGCATGAGGAATCTCTCAGCCGCTGAGATCTTTGATCAAGTATGGATCATCAACGAATTGGCCGAAGAGCACCACGGAAAACGCCTAGATAACATCGTTTATATGGGGATGGGTGAGCCGCTGTTGAACTACGTGAATGTACTCCGCAGTGTTCAACTAATAACATCGCCCGAAGGGTTAGGAATGAGTCCACAACGTTTAACCATCTCTACCGCCGGCATCGCCAAGATGATTCAAAAACTGGCAGACGATGGCATCAAAACCAATCTGGCACTGAGTCTACACTCCGCCAACAACGAGAAAAGATCGGCTATCATGCCTATTAATGATAGCAATAATTTGGAGATGCTCGCCGAGGCCCTCAATTACTGGTACGATAAAACTGGCATCCGCCCAACCCTCGAATACACTGTCATAGAAGGCGTAAACGATGGCCCAGAAGAAGAAAAGGAACTCGTCATTTTTGCCCGAAAATTCCCTTCAAAAATCAATCTGATCGAATACAATCCTATTTCCCTGGCCGATTATCAACCTACAGAAAGGTTAGACGCATTTGCCGCAGCCCTAGAAAAGCAAAAGTTAATCGTACACGTAAGACGCAGCCGGGGTAAAGACATCGATGCCGCTTGCGGTCAGCTCGCCAATCAACTCGCGTAAGTTTTACACCCTACATCATCGGCAGGGGGCATTATGAAGTCGCCGTTCTTATCTACAGTCCGGGACTATCTTAAAAATCCAATGAGTTAAACGTTCTTCACGAAATCACGGTGATGTGATTCTTCGTACAAGCGCTCCGTAGGCAAAGATCTAAAATACTCCCAAGTAATTCTCAAACCTTCCTCACGATCCACCTTTGGACCCCAATTCAAAATCGCCTTGGCTTTTGTAATGTCGGGCTGACGTTGCTTTGGATCATCCGTAGGCAAAGGCTTATAAATTACCTTCTGGTCGGTGCCAGTTAATTTGATAATCTCCTCCGCAAACTGACCGATAGTGATTTCATGGGGATTCCCAACGTTCACTGGATCAGAACAATCGCTTAATAGCAAACGGTAAATTCCTTCCACCAAATCGTCTACATAACAGAAGCTACGAGTCTGACTGCCATCGCCAAATACAGTAAGGTCTTCACCGCGTAGGGCTTGTCCCATAAATGCTGGCAACACACGACCGTCGTTTAGACGCATT
>JGI12421J11937_10001245_pt1 | contig 10314 bp, 10 predicted proteins | sample LakErihyJuly2011_2_FD_11937 | JGI IMG/M metagenome (IMG submission 11937)
TCGAAATCGTTGGTAAAGCTGCTAAACTTGCTCCCGAACAAATTGGTGCAACTGCCGTAAATGTTGGGGTAACACTTGGATTAACCGTTATAGTTAACGTGGTTGCCGAAGCACATTGTCCAGCGGTTGGTGTAAAAGTATATGTTTTCGTTACCGTATTATCCAAAGCAGGAGACCAAGTTCCTGCAATCGAATTATTCGAAGTTGTTGGTAAAGCTGCTAAACTTGCTCCCGAACAAATTGCTGAAACTGCCGTAAATGTTGGGGTAACACTTGGATTAACATTCACAATTATAGTATCAGTTTTGTCAATACTACAAATATTAGTTGCTTTTAAAGTTAAAGTTATTGGACCTGTAGCAGCAGGATCAATTGTATAATTAGTTCCTAATGTGTTTGGAGATGAAAAACTTCCACTTGATGCAGACCAACTTACCGATTGTTGCCCTTCAGCTAATCCAAGCAAGGAAATCGTTGCTCCTAGGCAAGCAGTGATAAGCGAATTACCCGCATCAACCGAAAAAACTTCTACCGGAGCAACACAGCCATTATTGACATACGATGCTGTTCCAGATGGCGTGAAATTTACAGTCGCTCCGTCATTCAATGCATTAGCTAATGGATCAGGAAATGCTGGCCCAGATCCTCCATTGATATTTTTCAATAAAGTTCTTTGATAAACGACACTATCGCTGCATCCTCCACCAAAAGTCATTGTAAGCGTTCTTAAACCAGTAGTGGTATTATAATTGGCAAAATGACCACCACTTGTTGTGGAATTATTTTGAAATAAAATATAAATATTATCCGAAATAGCCCCAAAATAATTCGATGCAACATTAAAATTATAGCTTGAGACTAAAATTACTTTTGCATTCGCAGGCAGTACACCTCCAAGTGGTTCTATCAATTGACCGCAACCATTAGCTGCTAAAATTTGCGCATTTAAAATGGCAACTTTTGAAGCTGTAGTAGGATTTTGAACCAGACCTTGCCACGAATTTGCAGGCCAGTTAACCGATAAATTACTGGTATTAATTGCGGTTGTTCCCACTTTAAATCGTACCATTTCGTTAAATCCTTCATCAGATCCGGTGTCGCAAGCATCAACTAAAATACTTTCGATTTGAGGACATTGTGAAAAAGTTTTTTGAGAAGAAAAAAGAGCAAGAAAGATAAAAAAAAGTAAGTGTAAAGTGATTTTATGTTTCATTAAATATATAGTATTGAAAAAATTGTGCTAAATATAATAATTTAAACCCTTGATACTGCAAATATATAGTATCAAATTATTAAAATTAGATAAGCTCTTATTTTTTTGATCTACATTTCAACTGCTCCATAATACTACTAAAACAGTACTGCGAGCGAAAGATTGCGAGTCTTTTTATCAAAAACACTTCATATTGAATAAAGAATAACGATATTTGCAGGTTGAAATTTTTAAATACATCAAAAGCAAATGACATTACAAATAGAAACACCTGCCCTACTCTTCTCCGCAACTTCATTGATTTTACTAGCTTATACGAATCGATTTCTAACGATCGCGCAAATCATCAGGAAACTTAAAAAAACCTATGATGACGAACATAATAAGAGTGTTTTATTAGAAATTAAAAACCTAAACTTGCGCTTGACGCTCATTCGTTACATGCAAATGTTTGGTGTTTTGTGTTTGTTCCTTTCCGTTTTTGCAATGCTTTTATTGTTTGTAGAACAGCAAACATCAAGCATTTATCTGTTTGGATTAAGTTTATTGGCGTTGCTCATCTCGTTGGGAATTTCATTTTGGGAAATCAGCATTTCTATTGATGCGCTGCGTTTGCATTTAAGCGATTTGACAGAGAAAAAAGAGGAAAATTAAAAACTTAGACTTCAGAAAAAAAATTCGCTATTTAATTAAACCATTTCATAAAATCTAAGTCAAAATACAATAGCACTGTAGATTATGGACAAAAACACACTATGGTCATTGCGACTCGGATATTCAGCAAAACAGGCAAAAACAATCGAAAAACTTGGCTTGGAAAACTTTTTAGCACAATCTTTTGAAACAAAAATTGATTATAAAATTCCTATTTTTCTAGAAAACAGTCCTAAATCATTAAACGAGTATAAAGAAATTCGGAAAAAATATAAAGCAGCAAGTCCAGAAGAAGTAAAAGAAATACTCAAAAAAGAAGGACAAACTTCTTTTGCAATGAAAGCCTGGTGGATTGCTAAAATGAATGAAGATGAATTTCCACTTCGTGAAAAAATGACTTGTTTCTGGCACAATCATTACGTTTCCACGTTCCAAAAAGTGAAAGTCAATTATTGGGTTTTTCAGCACAATCAAATCCTTCGAGAGCATGCTTTTGGCAATTTTAAAACCTTGACCAAGAAAATCATTCAAAGCAATGCGATGGTGCGTTATCTGGATAATGTTGACAATCGAAAAGATAAACTCAACGAAAATTTAAGTCGGGAATTACTAGAACTTTTCACCCTTGGCATCGGAAATTATACGGAACAAGATGTAAAAAACGGCGCTAAAGGTTTGGCAGGATTAGGCCTTGGAGAAAAAAATGCTATGTATAGAAAATTTCTTGAGGATAATGAAAATTTTACTTACCTCGGAAAAAAAGGCAATTTTAAACTGGATGAAATGGTGGATGTCATTTTCGAACAACCTAACATTCCGTATTTAATCACTCGAAAGCTATTAAAATGGTTCATTTATGACAATCCAAAGGAAGAATTGGTATATTATTATGGCAATTATTTCAGAAAAATAAATTTTGAAATTGCACCATTATTGACCAAAATTTTTACCGAAGAGTTGGAAAAAAATAATCAAGGTTCTAAAATTAAAAACCCATTAGAATTCAGTTTGCAATTAATGAATGAACTTAATATTGAAAATCCTAACGAAAGATTAATTGCGCTTTTTCTCAAAGACCAAGGAATGGATCTCTTCAATCAGCCCAATGTCAAAGGTTGGGATGGCGGAAATTCTTGGTTGACATCACAGGTTTTTTTACAACGAAATAATGCCGCTGACTTGCTGTGCAACGGAAAAAATTTAACCCGAGGAAAACAAGAAATGGATGAAAATTCAATGATGAAACAAAATCCAAATCGACAGCTGAACGTAAAATTGAATTGGAAAAAAGAAAGCAACAACAAGGAAATTATTGCCGAACTCACAAACCGACTTTTATTTCAAAATGACATAAATAACCAAGCTGATTTCGAGCAAATCTTAAAATACGATTTCGACAGCACAACCGAAGGCGCGGAAAATGCGGTAATGCGATTGTTCAATTTTATGATAAAAACTCCTGAATTTCAGCTCATTTAAAGCCATTGATATGAACAGAAGAAATTTTTTAGCACTCACAGGAACTTTCACGGGCGGTTCACTTTTATTACCTGATTTTTTATATTCATTTGGTACACAAAACAATTTGGTTTTGGGCGAACAATGCATCGTTTTTGTTCAATTGAATGGTGGGAACGATGGTCTAAACACCTTTATCCCTTTTGAAGACGCACTTTATTATGACTTGCGTCCAAAGATTTCACTATCAAAAACAGATGTTTTACATTCAGCTAAAGGAATGGCATTTCATCCAGCCCTGAAAGGATTTGCAGCGATACAACAATCTGGTAATTTGTCTGTAATACAAAATGTAGGCTACCCGAATCCAGTTCGTTCACATTTTAGAAGCCAGGAAATTTGGCAAACTGCGCCAACCCAGCAAGAATACTTAAATGATGGTTGGCTGGGACGTTATCTTGATTTGCAATGCAAGGAACACCAACCTACTGCGGGAATCAATATCGATAGTATTGATAATTTAGCTTTAAAAGGTGATGAACCAAATTCGATGACTGTAAAAGACCCAAACCGATTTAGAACCACAAATACAACAGAAAATGACGGTCAGTTATCGAATAATCCGCAACTGGATTTTGTCCGAAAAATAGCCGCTTCCGTGGTGGAAGGTTCTGATGATATTGAAAAAGCATTGGCAAAATCTCCAGTTTCAGACGTGGTTTATCCCAAAACAGGTTTGGCTAAAAACTTGGAATGGATTTCGAAATTGATAAAAGGAAACTTAAATTCTAAAGTATATTATACTTCGCTAGCTGGTTTTGACACTCACGACAATCAATTGGCCATTCACAAAAACAAATTGACCGAACTCAACGATGCCGTTTATAGTTTCTATGAAGATTTGAAAAAATCACAACAATTGCAGAACGTGACGATTGTCGTTTTCTCGGAATTTGGTCGTCGTGTCAAAGACAACGGACGAGGAACTGACCATGGAACTGCGGCTCCAATGTTTGTCATTGGAGGAAATAACCGCGGCAAAATCATCGGACGAAATCCCAATCTGTCGGATTTAGAGCATGGCGATTTGAAACATGAAATCGATTTTAGAAGTGTTTATGCTTCACTTTTAGAAAACAAATTGGGCTTCAATGCTTCAAAAATTGGAATTCAAAACAAATCCTTGCAAGGATTATTCTGAAAAAAACTAAAATTATAAACCATCCGCTCAAAACTATAACCTACTTTTGCCCTCCACTAAAAACAAAAAAATGTTTGAAATTTCATTAACAGAATGGGTAGGTTACTTAGCTTCTTTAGTATTAATGATTTCGTTTCTAATGAAAAACATCAATACTTTACGAATTATAAACTCCTTTGGCGCGATATTATTTGTTATTTATGGTGTTATGTTGGCTATCTCTTGGCCAATAGTTATTACAAACATCTTCATACTAGGAGTCAATGTTTATTATTTAGCACATCATTTTCGGACTAAATAATTTCTTTGATTATCTTTACAAAATAAATTTTTTGCTTTTCACTTTATATTTATAAAATGAATTCATTATTTCAATTGGAACCAATAATCCTGCATTTGCCCGATGCAGAAATTATCTATTATTCTCATTTTTTTGACAAAAACGAGGCTGATTCAATTTTTGACGAATTAACATCCGAAATCCCTTGGCAACAAGATGACATAAAAGTTTTTGGAAAAATCCATCCCCAACCTCGTTTGACTGCTTTATTTGGCAACGATGGCAAGCCCTATTCCTATTCAAATATAAAAATGCAGCCCCATCCGTGGAGTTTGCTTTTGCAAAAAATAAAATTGCATATCGAGAGTATTGCTAACACAAATTTCACGACAGTGCTGCTCAACCTCTATCGCGACGGAAAAGACAGCAACGGCTGGCACGCCGATAACGAAAAAGAATTGGGAATAAATCCCGTAATTGCATCGGTGAGTTTTGGAGCTGAACGCAGTTTCCATTTGAAGCATAATACGGATAAATCACTAAAAAAAACGATTGTTCTCGAACATGGTAGTTTGCTTTTAATGAAAGGAACAACGCAACATTTCTGGAAACACCAAATTCCGAAAACTGCAAAACCAATAGGTTCCCGAATAAATCTAACATTTCGTTTCATCCAATAAGATAATTCTAAAAAAATCATTAGATTTGAAATCTAATATTTTGAATATGAATGAAATTGTATCTTATTTTAACAGTATTCCTTCTTTACATAGAAGCCTAATTTTAGTAGGCGGAATTACTATTTTTTGGCTGGTCGAAAATGCATTCCCACTCTTTAGTTTTACCTATAAAAAATGGCATCATGCTGGAATTAATTTTTTCTTGACTTTTACAACGATACTAATCAATTTTTCTTTGGCCTTTGTTTTGTTGCTAACTTCGGAATGGACACTAGCCCATAATTTTGGCGTATTACAATGGCTTCCGCCGCTCTCGTTAGGATTATATACCTTAATTGGAATATTACTTTTGGATTTGATTGGCGCATATTTGGTACATTTAGTAGAGCATAAAGTCAAATTTCTTTGGCGTTTTCATATTATACACCATAGCGATACTTGGATAGACACCACATCGGCAAACCGGCATCATCCCGGCGAAAGTATCATTCGGTTTGTTTTCACAACTATGGGAATTCTAATCGTTGGAGCACCAATGTGGATGGTTTTTATGTATCAAACTTTATCCGTTGTTTCTGCTCAATTTACGCACGCCAATATTTCGATGCCCAAAAAATTAGATTATTTTTTGAGCTATTTTATTGTTTCGCCTAATATGCACAAAGTACACCATCATTATATAATGCCTTATACAGATAGCAATTATGGTAATATTTTTTCGATTTGGGATCGACTTTTTGGCACCTTTACCTATCTTCCAAAAGAAGAAATTATCTATGGAATTGACACTTACATGAAACCCGAAGAACACAATTTGTTAAAAAGTTTATTAAAAATACCATTTCAAAAACCTGGTTCTCCTGAAATCAAATAAAATGAGTAAAAAAAAATGCTTTTTAATTCAAAGTAATTATTTTTTTTATTAATATTGGTTTATAATTATGAAGCAAAATTATTAACAATAACCCTTACCACTGAATTAATTTTCACCTAATGAAGAAGAGTAACCGCACAGAATTAACTTGGGAACAAACGGAAAAACTTGTTGCGTTTGCCTTGGAAGAAAAAAATCCTTTTGAAATCATAAAAAAAGAATTTGGCTTAGCCGAAAAAGAGGTTCTAGAAATTATGAAAAAAAAGATGCCCACAGAAAAATTTGAAATGTGGAAAAAGAAAGCTGCAGCTAATAAACCAAAACCAAAACCCCTAAAAATAGATGATTTTGACGAAGATTTGGATGGTAAATATTATATAAAAAACAAACTCGATTAAATTTTTGAACTCCTTGATAACAGGAGTTTTTTTATATTCTATTTTTCAATATAACCTTTAACAATTCAATATTATTAAATACTAATTCTTTAAAAAAAGAAAAAAAATGAAAAAACTAATTTTCGCAATCGCATTTGCCTCCGTTTTATGGAGCTGTAAAACAGCAAGTGCATTGACCTCATCATCTATTAAAGAAGATATTCAGGTCAACATCAATCTCACCGAAATTAAAGATGATAAAGTCTTAGTGACTATTAAATCACCAAAAATCAAAACAGACGAAGTAACCTATTATATTCCAAAAATGGTACCGGGCACCTATTCAGAAGATAATTACGGAAAATATATAGATGATTTGAAAGCTTTTGACAAAAAAGGAAATGTTTTAAATGTAAAACACCCAGATGCTAATTCTTGGATTATTTCTAACGCAAAGGCTTTGGACAAAATAACGTATTTAGTAAATGATTCCTTTGATACCGAAGAAGGTAAAGGTTTTGGCGGTGGAGAAATTTTCTCACCAGCGGGTTCAAACATTGATGAAGGGAAAAATGTAATGCTAAACACCCACTGTTTTGTTGGTTATTTTTCAAATTACATGACTCTTCCATACAAAATTAATGTTTCGCATCCAGCTGAACTTTGGGCTGCTACTTCAATGATTGACCTTGATGCTAGTGTAACTAACGACTTGTTTGTAACTTCTCGTTATGCGGATTTGGTAGAAAACCCTATCATGTATTCAAAACCAGATTACACCTCATTTAAAGTTGATGACATGGAAATACAAATTGCGGTTTATTCACCAACAGGAAAAATCACCGCAGAAAGTATTACACCAGAAATGAAAACCATGATGATCGCGCAAAAAAAATTCTTGGGTGAAATAAATGCTACAAAAAAATATAGCGTTTTACTCTATTTATCTACAATGAAAAATGATGCACAAGGTTTTGGCGCTTTAGAACATCCCACTGCGACTACAGTTGTTTTCCCGGAAGTCATTCCTCAAGACGAATTAAAATCCGCGCTTAAAGATGTTGTTTCGCACGAGTTTTTTCATATCGTGACACCACTGACTATTCATTCGCAAGAAATTCAAAATTTCGATTATAGTAATCCAAAAATGTCCCAACATTTATGGATGTACGAGGGTGTGACAGAGTATTTTGCAAATCTTTTTCAAATTAATCAAGGTTTGATTGATGAAACTGAGTTTTATTCCAGAATTTCAGAAAAAATAGCAAATGCTAATAAATTGAATGATACCATGCCTTTCACCACTATGAGCAAAAATGTTCTAGTAGAACCTTACAAAGAACAATATTTAAACGTGTATGAAAAAGGAGCATTAATTGGCATGTGCATAGATATTATAATAAGAGAAAAAAGTCAAGGAAAAAAAGGCATTTTAGATTTAATGCAAAAATTATCAAAAGAATACGGGGTTTCGAAAGCATTTAACGATGAAGAACTTTTTGCAAAAATAACCGCACTAACTTATCCAGAAGTAGGTGATTTTTTAGCTAAATATGTTTCTGGACCTGCACCAATTCCGTACTACGAATACTTAGCAAAAGCGGGACTGACTAAATTAAATACAAAAACTCCGGGCGGAATATTTTTGAAGGGTCAAGAACCGTACATTGGCGTAAATCAAGCAAACAAAGAGATTTTCGTTGACCAAAATAAAGAATTATCCATTTTCTATACCACACTCGATTTAAAAGGAGGAGATATTATACTAGCGGTTAATGACACCGCATATTCTTTGGATAATATTTATGATATGATTACCGAAAGTATGAAATGGAAAGAAAATGATCCAATCGCCATAAAAATAAAACGAGATGGAAAAGAACAAGTTCTAAAAGGAGTTGTGAAATTCCCATTAATCGATACCGAAGGTATAAAAGCCACAGATGATTCTAAAGCCGGATTAAAAGAAGCGTGGTTGAAAGGATAGACTAGTAAACAAAACATGCAATCCCAATTTAGCAATAGATTGGGATTTTTTTTATAAAAGCATATGACTTTACAACAATTTTCTTTATTTTGCAGTAAAACTTAAAACAATGAAAAAATCTAGTATTGCATTCCTTAGTCTTATGCTCCTGTGCGCTTGTAACAAGCAAGAACCAACGACAAATTTACAACTTACTGGAATTATCAAAGGATTAAAAAAAGGAACTTTATACATTCAAAGATTTGCTGATACAAGTCTTGTCGCAATTGATAGCATAATAATTGACGGTACTTCTGCATTTGAAACTAATCTGCAACTAGATTCTCCTGAAATGCTCTATTTATTTTTGGACAGAGGTGTAACGAATTCAATGGATAACAACATATTATTCTTTGCCGAACCAGGAAAAATAAATATCGAAACCAATCTTGAATCCTATATCGTAAGCGCAAAAATTACAGGTTCAAAAAACCAAGAAAAATATGAAGAGTACCAAAAAATTAATTCTCGTTTTAGAGACGAAAATCTGGATATGATTGAACAAAGGTTTAATGCTATGAAAAATAACAATTCAAAAATCATAGATAGTTTAACTGCAAAACAGAATAACAATACAAAACGTAAATATTTGTTTGCCACAAATTTTGCTATAAACAATAGAGAATACGAAGTAGCACCTTATATAGCCTTATCTGAAATTTATGATATCAATCTAAAATATCTAGATACCATTCAAAAATCAATGTCTCCAAAAGTTGCCAAATCTTTGTACGGAAAAAAACTCACTGATTATGTTGCTAAAATAAAGAGACAGCAATAGACAGAAAAAATCCATTTTTTAGAATATAAATCCGCCTTGTTTGAATAAAAACTAGTCGGATTTTTTTATAAGAAAAACAGGTGCAACTACCTTATCCTAAACCAACCGCTACTGCTGCAATGAAAGCGACAACGATAATTATCGCATATAAAGATAGAATTATCAACGACAAAATTCCTATGAATTTGTAATGCGATTTCAGATACTCAAACGAAGTAGCAAGCAATTTAGAATCATTGCTTTTCAAAGCAATTTTTATATTTGAAGCAAACTTATTCAAATAATATATTGGAAAAAAGTAAAGAAAAGCTAGCAACAAATAGAAACCAGATATAAATGAACCTCCAATAGCTCCAAAACTATTCATTTCCCGATTCAGATTACCAATAAATGCAAAAATCGCTCCTGCAAAAATCGCCATCAAAACAATAAAACCAATTCCAATATAGCCGAGAATAGACAAAAAATAGGCCCATTTAGCAGTTTCTTTTAAAAACCCTTTCGCAGCTTCATTCAGCTGTAATTCAACTTCTTCAATTTCAGAATACTCTTCCATAATATGTATTGATTGTGAATAATGTATCAAAGCTAAGGAAAATTAAATAAAAATGGGAACAAATAAATATTTTACTTTTTTAATTTTCTGCCCTAAAGTATTTCAAAACAAATAACCGCAAGCGATTAACTTACGGTTTTATAAAAGAGCCGGCGGAGGGACTTCCCGATTTGCTTCGCTCGGGATAAACTTCTCGTCCCATGAATTTCAAAAC
>JGI12421J11937_10001258_pt1 | contig 10266 bp, 11 predicted proteins | sample LakErihyJuly2011_2_FD_11937 | JGI IMG/M metagenome (IMG submission 11937)
AGCCAATGCACGTCGCTTAGCGCGCAAATGTGGCAAGTTAGGCTTGATTGTGGTTGACTACTTGCAGCTCATGACCGGTTCTTCTAGCGGAGATGGTGAAAACCGCGCCACTGATGGGCGAAATTTCCAGGGGCCTCAAGATGCTGGCCAAAGAGCTTCAGTGTCCTGTCATTGCTTTGTCTCAGCTCAACCGCGGCGTGGAGCAAAGAACCGACAAGCGGCCCATGATGAGTGACTTGCGAGAGTCGGGCGCCATTGAGCAAGATGCCGACATCATCATGTTCATTTACCGTGATGACTATTACAACAAAGACTCAAAAGATCCAGGCGTTGCAGAAATCATCATCGGCAAGCAACGAAACGGCCCCACCGGCGCCGTTCGTTTAACTTTCTTGAAACCTTTAACGCGCTTTGAAAGTCTGGCTTCAGGCGGTGGCAGTGGTGATTACTAAACCACCGCGCCACAAGTCTTAAAGCACTTCGCTTGCAAAGTCGGCCAGTCTTGAACGCTCACCACGCGCCAGCGTGATGTGGCCACCATGAGCCCATCCTTTAAAACGATCGACGGCGTAGGTTAATCCTGACGAGCCTTCTGTGAGGTAGGGCGTGTCAATTTGCGCCAAGTTGCCCATGCAAATGATTTTGGTGCCGGGGCCTGCTCGTGTGATCAAGGTTTTCATTTGCTTGGGCGTTAAGTTTTGCGCCTCATCAATGATCACGTATTTGTTCATGAAAGTTCGGCCGCGCATGAAGTTCATGCTTTTGATTTTGATGCGGCTTCGAATGAGCTCAGTGGTGGCGGCACGGCCCCATTCGCCGGCATTGCCGCCATCACCCTTGGCCAAAAACTCCAAGTTATCGTCTAAAGCGCCCATCCATGGGCCCATCTTTTCTTCTTCAGTACCTGGCAGAAAGCCAATGTCTTCGCCCACACTCACTGTGGCGCGGGTCATGATGATCTCTGTATAACGCCTGTCGTCTAGCACTTGAGTGAGACCCGCAGCCAAAGCCATGAGTGTTTTGCCTGTGCCTGCCGTTCCAGCCAAGGTGACAAAGTCAATTTCTGGATCGGTGAGCATGTTCATGGCAAAGTTCTGTTCGCGATTGCGAGTCAGCACGCCCCAAATGGCATTTTTGGCATGCCCAAAATCTTTGAGTGTTTTCAAGACCGCTGTTTTGCCCCTAATTTCAGTGACGCGGGCATACAAGCTAGGCTCTCCGGGTGCTTCTAAGTAAACAAATTGGTTGATGAGCAAGCTAGGAACCAAGGGGCCACTGAAGCGGTAAAAAGTGTGACTGCCTTGTTGCCAACTTTCAATGGCTTTGCTGTGACGATTCCAAAAGTCGGCGGGCAATGCCAAGGCACCTGAATACATCAGGTCGCCGTCTTCCAATACTTTGTCGTTTTGATAATCCTCTGCCGCCAATCCCAAGGCTCTGGCTTTGACGCGCATGTTGATGTCTTTGACACCAACACCACTTCTCTGGGCGTGTGCATGTTTACCAAGGCTTGGACCACGCCCAAGATTTGGTTGTCTGCTTTGCCTTGAGGCAAACTCATGGGCAAGGTCACGTCCATGATTTGGGTCTGAAAGAAAAGCTTGCCTTGGGCTTCGATGTGACCCGTGCCATTCAAGGGCAGGCCTAGTTTCATGTCAGAACCCAGTGTGGCTGCCAACGCATCCAGGGACCGGCTGGTTTGTCTGGCATTTCGGGCCACTTCGGTCATGCCTTTTTTATGGCTGTCCAGTTCTTCCAGAACAATCATGGGCAAGTAGACGTCGTGTTCTTCAAACAGGAACAGGCACATGGGGTCGTGCATGAGCACATTGGTGTCCAGCACAAACAATTTGGTGGGGCCGTTGTTCTTCTTGGTCGCTTTTGGTTTTTTGGAAGCTACAGGCATTGGCGCGCGTTTGCTGGGCTCTGGACTTGCAGGCGCAAGTTCAGAGGGGTGCAGTGGGGCCAGATTCAAAGGATGCTCATCCAACGGCTTTTTTGCCGCAGGTTTTTTGGCAGATGCAAGCTCACTGCTTAGGGAAAAAGGGGGCTCCGATTTTTTTTCAAATTTAGCAATATTTTTAGTGGCGAGCAAGGATGCGCGCTGTGTCGGTGCGGGTGGCAGTGGCATAAATCAAGGCCTCAGTAGAAATGTGAAAGGTGTTGACGCAAAGAAAAAGCCGCCTTGAGGCCGAGGCGGCTTTGCTAAGGTAAAAATAAATGGGGCTGTTATTCAGCTGCATGTCGCAATTATGCGGCTTTTTTCAGTGCTTTGACGGCTTTTAAAACGTCTTCAACGTGTCCTGGCACTTTGAGGCCGCGCCATTCTTCTTTGACCAGGCCGTCAGGGCCAATCAGGAAGGTGCTGCGCTCAATGCCTTTGACTTTTTTGCCGTACATGATTTTGTTTTTAACCACGCCAAACATGTGACACATTTTTTCTTCTGTGTCTGCAATCAATTCGAAGGGCAGCTCAAGTTTGGTTTTAAAGTCATCGTGTGACTTCATATTGTCACGAGAAACACCAAAAACTGTAGCGCCAGCCTTGGCAAAGTCTTTGAATTTATCGCGGAATTGCATGGCCTCAGTGGTGCAACCAGGCGTGTTGTCCTTCGGGTAGAAGTACAAAATCATGATTTTGCCATTGTGAGATGTGTTTGAAACCTTGAGTCCGCCCGTTGCGTTTGCTTCAAATTCGGGAAGGGGTTTGTTAACAACGATCGCCATAGAACTAATCTCGCGTGACTGAAATGAACCGCATGGCCAATGAACCCCAGAGGGAGCATCACTGCGACGGCAATCGCGTATTTTAAACCGAAACCCTGTGAGTTTTTTGGATGACCTGAAAACAGTTCATTTAGGGGTCATTGCGGGGATCAGGACCAAAACCACATGCCGGCCCTCCCCAGCCAAGACGTTGAAAGTACGGCAAGCAGCCCCGTTGTCCATGGTTTCTAACCCGATTCGTTGCTGAAATAGCCCTTGGAGCAAATGGGGTGCGGGAAATTGAATGCGCTTCCCACTGCCAAATAAGACCAACTCTGGGGTGAAAGGCAGGAGTTCGTCGAAAGACGCCTGGGTGAGAGACTCAAAGCTTTCAGCAGACCATTTTTGAGGGCCTTGAATTGAGCACAAAAGCAAGGGCCCAGTCTGGCATTTTCCGTTCACAACCACGCCTTCTTCGCCGTAGCTTTGGATGGAGAAGCCATTACTGGCATCAGGATGAAGTTTCATGCTTGTGAGTTTCTTAAAAAGGGCCAGTTCTGTGGTCAAATTATAGGTTTTCCCAAGCGACAACACCCCTCGGAGGGATTTTGAAAACTATCCAAAAATCAGCCAAACTTGCCAACGTTTGTTATGACATTCGCGGCCCCATCATGGACCGCGCCAGACAAATGGAGGAAGAGGGCCACAAGATCATCAAGCTCAATATTGGCAATTTGGCCGTGTTTGGTTTCGATGCGCCTGAGGAAATTCAGCAAGACATGATACGAAACCTGCCCAACTCTGCAGGTTATTCCGACAGCAAAGGTATTTTTGGTGCCCGCAAGGCCGTCATGCACGAGACACAAAAGCAAGGCATCAAGGGCGTTACGCTAGATGACATCTATTTGGGCAACGGCGCCAGCGAACTGATCGTGATGGCCACCAATGCTTTGCTAGACAACGGCGACGAACTTTTGTTGCCAGCACCCGACTATCCGTTGTGGACAGCGGCGGCCAGTTTGTCGGGCGGAACGCCTGTGCATTATGTGTGCGATGAAGACACAGGATGGACACCAAATTTAGACGACATTCGCGCCAAAATTACACCAAAGACCAAGGGCATTGTGGTCATTAATCCCAACAATCCCACGGGCGCTTTGTACTCAGACGAGATTCTCAATGGCATTGTAGAAATTGCCAGAACCCACGGCTTGGTGATTTTTGCCGATGAGGTCTACGACAAAGTTTTGTACGATGGTTTAAAGCACACCCCCATTGCCAGTTTGAGCCAAGATGTTTTGACGCTGACCTTTAACTCGCTGTCTAAGAGTTATCGGTCATGCGGGTACCGCGCTGGCTGGATGATTGTCACTGGCGACAAGCAACCTGCACAAGACTATATTGAAGGCTTGAACATGTTGTCCAACATGCGACTTTGTGCCAACGTGCCAGGTCAGTGGGCCATTCAAACGGCATTGGGCGGCCATCAAAGCATCAATGAGTTGGTCAACGAAGGAGGGCGTTTGCGCAAGCAGCGCGACTTGGCCTACGAACTCATTAACGCAATTCCAGGGGTGTCGTGCATGAAGCCTAAAGCTGCGCTTTACATGTTTCCAAAGCTAGACCCCAAAATTTATCCCATCAAGGACGACCAGCTGTTTTTTCTTGAAGTCTTACAAGAAACCAAAGTCATGTTGGTTCAGGGCACGGGCTTTAATTGGTCAGCACCAGATCATTTCCGAATTGTGTTTTTGCCCCATTTGGACGATTTGCGCGAGGCCATTGAACGCTTGGCCAAGTTTTTAGAAAAAGCGCGGCAGCGTTTTGGTACAGCCGTTTAAGTGAGTAAACAATGAAACCGATTCAAGTTGGCCTGTTAGGCATGGGCACCGTAGGCAGTGGTACTTTCAATGTGTTGCAGCGCAACCAAGAAGAAATCAAACGACGTGCTGGCCGCGGCATTGAAATTAGCATGGTGGCCGATTTGGACATTGCCAAAGCCCAAGCTTTGTGTGCCCCCCATGTCAAAGTGGTCAGTGATGCGCGCCAAGTCATTGCCAATCCAGATATCGACATTGTGGTGGAACTTATTGGCGGCTACGGCATCGCCAAAGCTCTGGTACTTGAAGCCATTGCGGCTGGCAAACATGTGGTCACTGCCAACAAAGCATTGTTGGCAGTTCATGGCACCGAAATTTTTGAAGCCGCCCGTGCCAAAGGTGTGATGGTGGCATTTGAAGCTGCCGTTGCGGGTGGCATTCCCATCATCAAAGCGCTGCGTGAAGGCTTAACAGCCAACAGAATTCAATGGGTGGCGGGCATCATCAATGGCACGACCAATTTCATTCTGTCCGAAATGCGCGAAAAAGGTTTGGATTTTGATGTGGTCCTCAAAGAGGCGCAGCGATTGGGTTATGCCGAGACCGATCCCACTTTTGACATTGAAGGTGTGGACGCTGCTCACAAAGTCACCCTGATGAGCGCATTGGCCTTTGGCATTCCTGTTCAGTTTGACCAGGCTTACATCGAAGGCATTACCAAGCTTGGGGCCGCCGACATCAAATACGCCGAGCAGTTAGGCTATCGCATCAAGCTGCTGGGTATCACCAAGCGCACCGAAGCAGGCATTGAGTTGCGTGTTCACCCAAGCTTGGTGCCAACACAACGCCTCATTGCCAATGTGGAAGGCGCTATGAATGCCGTGATGGTGCAAGGCGATGCAGTGGGCACCACGCTTTATTACGGCAAAGGTGCCGGCTCAGAACCCACAGCCAGTGCGGTCATTGCCGACTTGGTCGACATCACGCGGCTGCACACGGCCGACCCATTGAACCGGGTGCCGCATTTGGCCTTCCAGCCCAATGCCATGAGCAACTTGAAGATTTTGCCCATGTCAGATGTGATCACCAGTTATTACTTGCGCTTGCGTGTGGCCGACGAAGCAGGTGTGCTGGCCAAGCTCACAAGTCTGTTGGCCGACGCCAACATCAGCATCGATGCCGTGCTTCAGCGTGAGGCAGACCAAGTGAGTCAAGCCGGAGAAAATCAAACCGATGTGATTATCCTGACGCACGACACCGTTGAAGGCAAGATGAACGAAGTGTTGGCGCAAATGCAAGCGTTGCCAACCGTGATGGCACCCATTACAAAAATTCGCAAGGAAGAATTGAACTGATGCGTTATTTGTCAACCCGCGGTCATGCAGACCGAAAAAGGTTTTGCGAAATTTTGCTAGAAGGCTTGGCCCCTGATGGCGGCTTGTACCTGCCTGAGGCTTACCCGCAAATATCGGCGGCACAGTTGGGTCATTTGCGTCAGGTGCTCAACACACAGGGCTATGCCGCTCTGGCCTATGAAGTATTGTCTTTGTACATCGATGACATTCCTGCCAAGGATTTGCGCGCCTTGTGCGAAAAAACCTACACCGAAGCCAGTTTTGGGACCCCTGAAATTGTTCCCATTAAGGCGCTCAAAACCAAAGCCGCACTTGGCGCAGTTGTTTATTTAGAGGCCCTCTCCAACGGCCCCACATTGGCCTTCAAAGACATGGCCATGCAGCTGCTTGGCAACTTGTTTGAGTACGAACTCACTCGGCGCAATGCTGAACTCAATATTTTTGGTGCTACTTCCGGAGACACGGGCAGTGCCGCCGAGTACGCCATGCGCGGCAAAAAAGGGGTGCGTGTCTTCATGACCAGCCCAGAGGGCCGAATGAGCCCTTTTCAGCAAGCGCAAATGTTCAGCTTGCTCGATGCCAACATTCACAACATTGCCATACAAGGCGTGTTCGATGATTGCCAAGACATCGTCAAGGCGGTGAGCAACGATTTAGAGTTCAAGCGCAAGTACAAAATTGGCACGGTCAACTCCATCAACTGGGCGCGCTTGTTGGCGCAGGTGGTGTATTACTTTGCGGGCTATTTTCAAGCCACGCAAAATGACACTCAAAAAGTCAGCTTCAGTGTGCCAAGTGGCAACTTTGGCAATGTGTGCGCAGGCCATGTGGCCCGCATGATGGGCCTGCCTATCGAGCATCTCATTGTGGCCACCAACGAAAACGATGTGCTCGATGAGTTCTTTAGAACGGGTGTCTACCGTGTGCGTGGCTCTGCCGATACCCATGAGACATCCAGCCCCTCCATGGACATCTCCAAGGCCAGCAACTTTGAACGCTTTGTGTTTGACTTGCTCAATCGCGACGCAGCGCGTGAAGCATCTCTTTCACGATCAATTGAACCAAACAGGCCAATTTGATTTAGGGCAAGACCCCCTTTTTGCGAAAGCCAAAACTCAATTCGGTTTTCTGAGTGGCAAGAGCACCCATGCCGATCGACTGCAAACGATTCAAACTATTTATGCTGACAATCACATCATGGTGGATACGCACACCGCAGATGGTTTGAAGGTGGCCGTGCCTTTGGCAAAACCCGGTGTTCCCATGTTGGTGCTAGAAACAGCATTGCCCATCAAGTTTGCCGCCACCTTGGTGGAAGCTTTAGGCCGCGAACCCGATCGCCCCGCAAAATTTGAAGGCATTGAAGCCTTGCCTAAGCGCGTGCTGGTCATGTCCAAATCGGTCGATGCCGTCAAAGCCTACATTGCGAAACATTGCGACTGAACTTATGACTGACAACAAGGTCACCAAGCGTCCGCCCTTAATGTCTTTGGACGAAGCTTTGAGCTTGGTCCTGAAAGANGTTTCTGTCTTGACTCAAACCGAATGGGTCAACACATTTGAAGCNGATGGCCGTGTTTTGTCGCATGACCTGGTGTCTGGNTTGCAAGTNCCACCGCAAGATAATTCTTCGATGGATGGCTACGCTGTGCGGGTTGAAGATGTCGTGCATTCGGGCNCAAGCTTAAAAGTCACACANCGCATACCTGCGGGTCAGCACGGTCATGCTTTGAACCCGGGTGAAGCCGCGCGTATTTTCACTGGGGCACCCATTCCACCGGGTGCCAACGCGGTGGTCATGCAAGAGGATACGCAAGTGACCTCAACTGAAAATGCGGCTGCAGGTGTGCCCGTCATTGTGGTCAACACGGTGCCTGGTTTAGGGCAATGGATTCGCCGCAGTGGTGAAGATGTGTCCCAAGGTGCCGTGGTTTTGCCTCAAGGCACGCGACTCGATCCTGCAGGCTTGGGCTTGGCCGCCAGCATTGGTTTGGCCCAACTGGAAGTCACGCGAAAACCACGCGTGGCTTTATTCTCTACTGGCGATGAATTGGTCATGCCCGGCGATGTTGCGCCCGAGAACATGCGGCCCGGTGCTATTTACAATTCCAACCGATTTTTCTTGCGTGCCTTGCTGGTTCGACTGGGGTGTGAAGTGACAGACTTGGGCATCGTGCCCGACAAGTTTGAAGCAACTTTGTCGGTCCTGCGTGATGCTGCTTCGCACCACGATTTGGTGTTGACCAGCGGCGGGGTTTCGGTGGGTGAAGAAGATCATGTCAAGCCGGCGGTGGAGGCATTGGGCGGCTTGAATTTGTGGCAAATTTCAATGAAGCCAGGTAAGCCTTTTGCATTTGGTTTTCTCCAATCACAGGCTTCCGATCACTCGGCCTTTTTCATGGGGCTGCCTGGCAACCCTGTTTCAAGCTTTGTCACTTTTCAACTCTTGGTCAGACCGTTTTTATTGGCCCTTCAGGGTGTTCGCAAAGTGCATTTCGAGCCCCTTCGGTTGCAGGCTAACTTTGACATGCCCAAGCCTGACAAACGCAGAGAGTTTTTGCGAGTGAAACGAAATTCACAGGGTGGCTTAGACCTGTTTCCCAATCAAAGCTCAGGTGTTCTCACCTCGGTGGTGTGGGGCGATGGAGTAGTTGACAATCCAGGCTCTAACGCCATTCAATCGGGTGACTTGGTTCACTTCTACCCTTTCTCTGAGTGGCTTCAATGAAGATCACTTTGCGTTTCTTTGCATCATTGCGCGAGGCCATTGGCCATTCGCAAGAAGAGTTTCACACCACAGCACTCAATGCGGGCCAAGTGCGCGATGAATTGCTGAATCGAGGTGGGGCCTACGCTTGTTTGGGCCGTGAGCGTTCTGTTCGCTTGGCCTTGAATCAGGTCATGGTCAATGAAGATGCCATGCTTCAAGAAAACGCTGAGTTGGCATTTTTTCCACCTGTCACGGGAGGATGAAAAGTGATCGCACGTGTTGTCATTCAAACCGAAGACTTCAATGTGTCTCAAGTGTTGGATCAGCTTCGGGCAGGTGATTTAAGGGTCGGTGCCATTTGCAGTTTTGTAGGCACTGTGCGCGATACCCGCATGCTGTCGGGCAATGCAGCTGACCAAATTCTCTCGATGGAGCTTGAGCACTATCCTGGCATGACAGAGTCTGCCATTGAGGCCATGATTGACGAGGCCCATCAACGCTTTGACTTCTACCAAGCCCATGTCATTCACCGGGTGGGCGAGTTAAAACCTGCTGATCAAATTGTCTTGGTGGCGGTCTCTTCTGCGCACCGCGGCGAGAGTTTCAAGGCCTGTGAATTTCTCATGGATTACCTGAAAACGCAGGCACCCTTCTGGAAAAAGGAAGCCACACCAGAGGGCGCAAAGTGGGTGGATGCTAGAGTGACTGATGACGCTGCGTTGGCACGTTGGGGTATTCAATCGCGCAACGTGGCTTGAGTTTTGACTGCAGGTCAGTGCCTGTAGTTTGGGCGCTCTGACTGCGGTGATTCAAGGTGCTCTGAGCGTTGCGAGAAATCGGGTTGCTGCCACTGTGCCTTCTTGAGAGACTGCTCAATGAGGTGCAACAAGCCATGCAACAAAGCTGCTTGTAAATTGAATTCACACGATGCACCGCTGGCGCTGTCGCCGCTTTTATCTTGAAACAACAAGTTCAGGCCGCCGCTGTTGTGCAAATTGAGTTGCACGTCTGTGACCAGCATGGGAGTCTCGCCAAGGGGCAAGTTGAGATTTTCTGAAACGAAGGGGGTAGAGAAGTCGGCTTGCGCCAGAAAATTCTCGCGCTTCAATTCAGCCAACATTTGTTGGGCGGTAGTGTCTATGGCCATGACTTGAGGGTCGCGGGCTTCTAGTTGAACCACTGAGGCTTGCAAATGCGGCAACAAACGCAGCGTCATGGCCCGCGTAAGCCAGAGCCTGAATTCTTGGTTGTCTTGGTTGCTGACCCTGAGCGCCAAGCGATCTTGACGTTCGTCATATTGGACCGACATTTGGTGAATGTTCATTCGTCCATTTTAGGGCCTTAGTGGGCTTGCCAGACTCAATTACAGGTGGCTCTTGAAAAATAGCCTGATCGGCCCAAAATGTCAGGCAACAGGAGTTTTCGATGCGAATGGACAAACTAACCACTAAGTTTCAAGAAGCACTGGGCGATGCGCAGAGCTTGGCCTTGGCCAAGGATCACGCGTACATCGACCCCGCGCACGTTTTGTTGGCCATGTTGCATCAGCAAGACGGCCCCAAGGCCTTGCTTCAGAGGGCCGGGGTCAATATGACAGCCCTGATGTCAGCGGCCAGTGCCGCGGTTGAGCGATTGCCACAGGTCACAGGTCAAGACCAAGTTCAGGTTGGGCCAG
>JGI12421J11937_10001261_pt1 | contig 10238 bp, 12 predicted proteins | sample LakErihyJuly2011_2_FD_11937 | JGI IMG/M metagenome (IMG submission 11937)
TGTGTAAATGTTATGTATATGTTATGTTTTTTATAATTCTTTTTTATCTAAATAATATAGAGTTGTTAGAGGAATTCTATGTCTATGTTTAAGGATATATCGCGCTTTAATAATACAAATGATTATTTACCTATATTAACGGCTATTCTTATTGTTGATATCATAGGTATTATTTTGTCAAATGCTGATATAATAAAAAGCAAATTTTTAAAGTCTTGGTATCAACGATTTCATTTATCAGCAGTTTTAGCAGACGTTCTAGTAATATTTATAGGTGTTATCTTTGTAAGGGCAATATACCCCTTCATATTTGATAAGTTTTCAATCATTAATTTTATATTATTGATGGTTGTTATACAAGTAATTCACGATATACTATTCTATATAATGCTTACCTTAATTCCTAGAGGGTCAAATCAAATGATAGATATCTTTAAGGATTTTGCGGATGATAGTTCATATCAGGTGATTATAGGCGATAGTATAATGGTTATATCAGTAGGTTTGATTGCATCATACCTCGCAAATTTCGACACAAACACTAATATAATTATATTCGCAGTATTACTATATTTATTGCAGTATCTGCTGTATAACTAAAATATTAATTTGATTTATAAAAATTGATTAATATATATATAATCTATCCTTATATATTACAAAGTATATACATTGGAACATAATGTACGAATGCGTTATGGCTGAGAATATTCACGAGAGCATCTATGATTTATGTGAAAGCATCTATGATAATATGTGCTATTGTGAATGCAATAGTAATGGCGACCACCTAGCATTAGTTGAAGATTTAATCAATTTTATAGATGATAGGATTAATTCAATATCAACATATGATATGAATAATATTTTGATATGGTATGGTATTGATAGAGCGGTTATTGAGTATAATAATTATTATCTTTTAACAAATATAGATGTTAATAACTTCTCAAAATCTCTTCTAACATTCCTAGTCATACTATCATTTAGAGTAGAGCAAAACTAAGCAAGTTATTCATTATCATATTCTATAATAACATATTCTTCACCATCTATACTATCGCTATCGGTATTTGTATTATCCGTGATAGTTTCCTTATAATCCTTAGTATCATCATTAATATCAAAAGTGTTTAATTCTATTATATTTTCTGCTACAATATCATTGTGGGTTTTATTATTTATTTTATCAATAACACCTATATTATTTATATTAACATAATTGTTATTTATTTTTATTAATTTGACACCTTTTTTCGTTTTATAAATTTGAAATTCTTTATCGTAATACATAAATTTTTCATTCGTCAAAGTTTTCTGGGATCCCATAACTATATAAAATATTTATTTTACAATAATATACATTCAAAATTATTATGGTAGTAAAAAACTTAGCATTACTTAAAATATACAGAGGAGATAACTAGGATAACTCAGATAACCCAAACAACCCAAACAACTCAAACAACCCACATAAATATATTAACTATATTCTCGTCGTAAATATTTATGTAAATATAAAAATTTATGATTAAAAATATAAAAATTGATAGGTATCCCTAACTTATATAAAGATTAAACAAGTAATATAATACAATAATGAACGTCCTCCTCCCTAAGAATTTCAATGTTGACAAGGTCAAGTATTCGGAACTCAAGGTAATGAAATCAGGTGCAAAATCAATCTATATTAACTACAATGGTGCAAAGGTCAATATCCAAACACCTATTCTCAGCATTCCCTATGGTGTTAATGATAATATGCAGTTTATTAAGAAAGATGAAGGTAGGAAGGACGAGGAGCGCAAGTATGATATTACATTGTCATTTAAAGGAATGGATGAAAATCCCAAGATTAAAGTATTTCACGATAAAATGAAGGAGTTGGAGCAGAAGGTTATTGATGACGCGTTTGCTAATCGCCTTGTATGGTTCAAGAATAACTTTAGCGGAAACAAGGATGTAGTATCTAATATGTTTACCCCAATTGTAAAGCACGATAAGGATAAGATTACTGGAGAATATGCCAATAAATATCCTCCTACTTTGAAGGCGAAAATCCCTTATAATTCGCTTGAGAATAAGTTTGATTTCGATTGCTATGATATGGATAACAATGAAACCAACTTTCACGATATTCTGGCAAATCTCAAAGGCGGAAAGGCGCAGTTTATTATTCAGCTGAGTGGTATTTGGTTCTCTGCTGGAATGTTTGGGTGCAGTTGGAAGATTGTATCTGCTAAGTTTCAGCAATTAAATACATCAAAACTGACCTTTGTTGTAGATAGCGATGATGAATTGAACAATGTAGATGAGGATGATGATGACATTTCAGTAGATAATGATGTAATTGCAAAGATTTCTCAAAAATCTAGTGCGGCGAATGCGGCGAATGCAGTATCAGATAAGAAAACGCTTGTTGAGAAGCAGCCTGTCGTGGTTGCGGTAGCAGCTCCTGCAACTCTAAAGCCTGTTCAAAAGGTTATTCCACAAGAGGAAGAAGATGATGATGAAGAGGAAGACGATGATGCGCTTGAAAATGTCGATGAAGAAGGCGAGGATGAGGAAGAAGAAGAAGAAGAAGAACCTGTAAAGGTTGTTGAAGAACCTGTAAAGCCAGTGCAGGAAACTAAAGTAAAGAAGGCTGCCGCAGCTAAGAAGAAATAAGTTATAAAGTTAGTATAACAATACCAATACCAATTATTACATTGTAATCTATATATATTATTTTTATATTTGATATGATATTACATAACATCATATATTACATTATTATTTCATTTTTTTACATTTATAATAAGAAAATAAAGATACCAAATATGATAGACATAATTAATCTACCGAGAGGCAATGCTTCTTCGCATTCATTATCAATCAAATCAATATTATTAGATACTAGTTTTGCCAGCATATCTAATATTTTATACGTGATAGGTAAAGACAATATAATAAATAGTATTGAAGCATATACGGCAGTTTTAAATTTACAAATATAAATATCAAAAAATCCCTTGCTTTGCTCATAAGGCTGAATTCTTTCAGGAGGTATATAAAGGAAATCAGGCGTATTCTTTATTAAATTATTATTATAACTATTCATTTACATATATTCTACATAATAATATAATAAAAAATTATTGCTTGGGTTAATTACAGGTGTTGTTGGATTAACTTCTAGATTGTTCATACCCATATTGCTGATTATATCACTATTCATATTCATACCCATATCACCGCTTATATTCATATCGCTGCTTATATTCATATCGCTGCTTATATTCATATTCATATCGATATCCATTAAATTACTATGGTTATTATTGTTAATTAAGGTAGATATAAAGGATGCAAAGTTATTAATATTTGATATATAAGATGGCGTTTCATATGTTGACAACCAATCGGGGATATTGTTATAAAAATCGTTAGAGCATAATGCCAGAGACTTCATATAATTGCAGCATAATATATATAGGTCATCATTGCATTCATTGAACAATTTAATGCTTTCCTCGCAAAAGTCATACGTAAATCTTTCTTCGCTAATGTTTATAAAGTATTTTTTGCTTTCTTCTATATTACTAGAAAAATCTCTAAAAAGTTTAATACATTTTAGGAAATCGGCTCTAGACATTTTTTTGAACCATTCGGGATTATTATAAAAGCCCCTTTTCTCAACCTCTATAGATAAATCCGTATATGCATTCATTTCAGTAGTCCAGATGCATTCATCCTTTTTTCTTGCTATATTATGATATTTGAGTTTCATATTCAATCTCCAAATAATTTTGTCATCTAATATCTCGCGCGTATAAGGATTATATGGCGCTACATTATCTTCTAAACATTTTCTTACAAAATATTCTAGCGCCACTATATCAAACCCATATGTTCCTTTAGTGTCCTTAATAGTAAATAGACGACGGGGGTGTATATCACTGATGTTTGCAGTAGTAAATAAGTCCTCGTCATTTAAAAAATTACTATTAACTCCTACGCGGGTGCAAAGCAGTTTGTATTTAACAATATTTTGAAATTGTATTAGATTGTTCATATTACACTTATTATTGAACTGGTGTGTTTTGTTATTTAATATATATATTTGAGTATATACCTCGCTCTTGGTAATGGTATAATTATTAATATAATTTTTATAAATATTACTTAGTTTCACCATAGGTATCATTTTAAGTAAATCAATAAATAATATGTTTATAAATACATCATCGTTTTCAAGTGTGTTATCTACTATATATTTGAACATTATGTAAATATCTGAACAATTTAAATCGTGTTTTTCTTCAAACAATTTAAAAAATATTTTACATAAATGCTTCTTTTTAGAATGTATGTGATAACAACAATAGAAGGTATTTTTAATCGTCTTTTTATTACATAAATGAAAACATTTTTTTTTCCTATGTATGCATCTTATTTTTTGCTCCATAAAATTAATAAAAAATAAAGTATCTCTTATTTAATATAATAATTTATATTTATATATTGTAGGTTGTCGATGTTGATATGTAGTTGAAACAAATATCCTTATCATATGTCATCGTGTTTTATTAGTATGTATTATATATACTATGGAATACTATGGAATACTATGGAATACTATGGAATGGTAGCAGGTAAAAGAATACCTGCGTTTATGTAGCTATAGTAATCGTATAATTTATTCTTGAGAACCACGTATTTTTTGCCATCTTTTAATACAACTTGCCCCCTATCTTTCCTTATATGCTGTTTATTTTTATATAGCAATATCTTCTTATCCGCATTAATATTATTAGTATAAGATAATTCGCTATTATTAACATTGATGGGCCAGTTATAGCATTTATAACCATTTGCCAATGGATTATTAACATCCGATTGTATAATACAATCTAATGATGCGGCTTTAAGCATCTTTAAGAATGAATTGATGAGACCTTCCTTGCTTTTAGCAATATTATAGATGTGCTTGTCTGTAGTTATTTCCTTGTCTTTGCTGCGTAATGTTGGGTTATCGTTCAATTGTTTTCTAGTAAAATTCATCAAATATGTGAAAACTTGGACATTCTGATCCTTATCGGGTAATGCTTTATGACTGCACGTTCGCACCGCTCGCCCGATAACCTGATCAATTCGCACAGAATTCCAGAAATATTCAGTAATTAATACGCGCCTAACGTTTTTCAAAGATATACCTTCAGCGCCCGATTGTGTTATCATCATCACTTTCACAATCTTCCCATATAATTGCTCAGTGTCTATATGGACGAGTTTTAATTGCTCTTGTATATTCTTTGGTAATGCCTTGCTATTGCCATTAAATATATTCATAAGAATGTTGGTTTTAATCCTATCTGAATTAAATACAACGTATCTTTTATTATCATATTTTTTATCAAATACGTCCATATCATCTAATATATATCCGAAGTCTTCGTTATTCACAATATTTATCTCGGCGTATCCTTGTCTATTTAGAACCTCTTTAAATATCCCTAGACCTTCTACCATACGAAATTGCGAATATACCAACACACTACCCGGCGACGCTTCGATATCTTCATACATCTGTGCAAATTTAGGGCTATATACATCGCGCAATTTGTCAATATCTAGATATTCGCTTTCAACTAATTTATCCATCGCGGCATCTAATTGGTTGCTATAAGCAGCTGCAACATCCTTATTAAGTTGCTTCGCAGCATCCGCAGCATCGTCTGATTGCGAACTTTTATCACTATCAACATTAGCGACTTCCTTTTTCATTATTAGCTTTATATCTTGCGGGAATACACGATTAATTTCGTCAGGGAATGCGAAATTGCATATCATTCTACTAAACGCCCTATATACTGACCCAAAATCATCATTGGCACCTCCCTTCTTGAAGAGTTTCTTTTTGTCGTCCATCCTAATCTCTATCAAACGCACTTCTAAATACTTCTTTATTTGATGGTCTGACATATAGAGTTCTCGAGATACAGGTGGCAGCATCTTGGGAAACAACTCAGACCCTGTAGTTTTGTAATAACTTATTGTCCCCAGTATTCTTCTTTTAAATAAATCCTCGTTTTTAATGGTAATATTCTTATCGCCGCCGGCTCCGCTACCGCTTTCATCTATAAACATCTTATTAAAAACCACTTTATCCGTAGGTAGCGCCTCGTTATTTATTATTTTACTTCGGATAGACAATTTAACAATATCCGATTTATTTAATATATCAACAATCTTCTTTATTAAATCATCCGCGCTGTCCGCCCATTTATTCTTGGCGATATTAGTGCTATCGTCATTAACCCGCTTATAATTATTAGGTAATAGCGCGATTGATATAATATTTTCATTATAATTAATGGTATCAATATAGCCATATAACTTCTTTTCTTTTAATAGTTCAATTGCAGCATTCAAATCGGGCACTTTGGATTTCTTTAATAACTCTACATTATATTCTTTAATTGGTCCGCGCACAAGATTGATTAATGTAGCAATTTCATATGGCTGATTTATTATAGGTGTCCCCGAAAGTAATATTAATTTTGCATCAGACGCGTTCATTAAGTGATTATATATTGATTTGGCAAGGCGAGACCCATTAACAATTCTGCTAATTAAATTATGTATTTCGTCAATAATGATAAAGGAATTGTCGAAAGGTTTTGTGCCTAATTCCTTTATCATTTTCGCAGTAAGCCCGTTGTAATTTATGAAGGTGTATCTATTCCTAATTATATGATTAATCGCTACGTCAATCTCTGCTCTATGCACGGCTTCCTTAGCGTCGGTTGAATTATATTTCATCTTTTCTATTATAATCTCCGCGCCGTCAATGTCGTCTTTGTATTGCGGTATCCAAACTAATCCATTCTTTTTTACGAATTTCTCTGAAATCGCATATTTCTCTAATTCGCTCATCATTGTTTGCGATTTCTTATTAACTTTTATTTGCGTCCACGTTTTCTTGAGGTTGCGCCCTATTTTTGAGGCGATTAGTAATTCATTCTCGTAGTTCTGAGACAGGGACGCTGGTGTCATTATAACTATCTTTTTATGATTTACATATCCTTCGGAGGCTGCTATAGATGCTATTGATTTACCAGAGCCCAGTTCGTGATATAAAAGTATTCCCCTGTAAGGGCTATCAATTTGCATATAATCTTTGACTATTTTTTGCTGTCTCAAAAGTTTAATATAGTCGTCATCTACCTCGCAGCTATCACTTTTGCATTTACACGGCGCTGATAGTATAGCCTTGTCTGATACGCTAGAATATTTGGAAGGATTGAATGTATCATATATCTCCTTATTATATCCTATACGATTTGGTAAAATCCAATTATCTGGTTTTACTATAATATCCATATCTTCTATTATAATAATTCAAATTAAAAAAATAATTAACTGCTAAAAATAAATGATGCATATCCATATCCATACATCCTATTTATACATTATTAGCCAACTCTTGAGCACGAATTTGATTTTTTATTAGAGGCTCTAATATATTTACTGCGCGTTTCATACCAATTTGTATTGCCAATTCTACAATTTGGTCGCAAAGTAATATTATTGCAATACCTATTATAAGAAGAATAGATATATTAAAAATAGCATTATATATGTAAGTGGTATCTGACTTCTCTTGCTTCCTTTGCTTCTCTTCTTTATCATCTTTATCTTGCTTCTCAGTCTTCGCATTCATCTCAGTCTTCGCATTCATCTCAGTCTTCTCAGTATTATTTTGAGTTTTAAAACCGCCCGGTCCTGTATTCTCGGGTGGTATTGTAGGGTCGAGAATGGACGTTTTATTGTAGCCGCTGCTGTTTATATTGCCATTATTAATCTTGTCTTCTATGCTTTTTAAAAATATTATAGCATCTTCTGCGCTCTTTTTTTCTTCGGGTGTCAAATTATACCCGCTATTATTTAATAGGTTATTTCCATTTTTAGGAATATTATTTGTATTTGCATAGCTAGACGTATCATTATTTGAGTAGGGTTGCTTATTTGTATTTGGCATATATGAGTATGAATTATATTTTACCTCGTCATTTAAGTTGCTAATATTAAAATATTGCTCTAGGTCTTCGTCATAATACGGCATTACATTTTCATTAGAATTTTTAATATTATTAAAAAGGCTTGTAGAATAATTCATAGCGGACGCTGATGATGCAGTAGGGGCTTGTGTGGATTGCTGAGGTGATACTGAAGGAGGCTTGTTTATACCATTGTTCATATTCATTGCAGGGGTATTCATCATATTCGGATTGTTATTGGTTGCGTTCAAATATACATTCATAGCATCATCGTGGTCTTTCTTACATTCGTTAGATATAGGAATGTTATAATTGGGTGCTTGTAGGGGCGAACAGGAACTCCCGTGATTATTGGGATAGTCTGAAACCTTGTTTGAACTTAGTGCTAATTTGCTTGTCTCCACAAAGGATGGGTTAGCATTAGACGAAGAAGAAGACAAAGATGAACCATTTGCTGCGCTATTTTTATTCGACTTTTGCGATGGTTTGCTTTTCTTCTCAAAAGTATCTATATTATATGCTTCTTGTAATGTTGAATAATTCATTATTAATTATTATTTATATACTTCTATTATACAAAATGAAAAGAAAAATTAAAATAAAAATATTTATATAATATAATTGTAAAGAAGAGTAAAGAAAAATGGATAATAATATGTATATCGAAGATATATTTAAAGGCGTTTTAACAGGGGTTTTTGCAACCTATTTAATAATACTGGGAATGCGTCCAGCTGCAATATATCCAGATAATATCTTAGATATTATAGACAATCCTTGGATTTTTTTAATATTATTTATACTCAATTATTATATATTATTCTGGGATTTTACGATAGGTTTGTTATTCTTCTTAACATTAATAGCTTTAATACTTGACATAATCATATTTACGGATGGCGATTTTATAAAAGACAATATGGATATAGTAAATACCAATTTTTTTAATACCGCAGCCATAAATGATGCATTAAGGGATGCTAAGGATACTCGTGATACTAAGGATACTCGTGATACTCGTGATACTAAGGATGATAGCAAATCATACAAAGATGTCAATGATATTATACTAGAACAACTAAAGCATTATAATAAATTAAATGAAGGTTCAGATAGTATAAAAGCACACAATTCATTTCTATAAAAATCTTCTCAAAAAATAGATTATGACTTTAACATTAATACCTAGTATCGAAGGTATAACTACATTAGAACCATTATCAATGATATTCTTAATTCTTGTGCAGGTCGGGGGGAGATATCTTAAAATCGAATTAACACCAGCGCAGCAGAAAATAATTAATAATGTTATTATACAATCCATTATATTGTTTGCGATTATTCTGATGGCGACAAAAAACATCGTTAATAGTTTAATAATTGTTTGCGTTATATATCTTTGCGTTAAAATATTATTTAATGAAAATCACAAATACAACATTCTTTCCAAGAAATGGCTAATGGAAGAGAACATAATATCAAGCAGCAACTACAAATCATTAAAGGATATATATATCAAAAATGTATCAAGTATATTATGATAATATGATATTATGATATTATGATATTATGATAATATCATATAAATAATAAATAATACAATAATATATATAAATTTATTTGCAGAAGATGAAGAAATTAAATAACACCTTTCTAATTGATAAGAATGAAGGGGTAGATACTACAAGTATTATGAATAAATTATTTAGTTGCGAGGATGGCACTAGTGCGTTTGCTAATGTATATTCGATTATTGAATGGAAAATGAGTGATTGGTTTGTTAAGAAGGGGGTTAAGCAAAAGAAAGAGGATATTTATATATATGTCGATACACTTCCTGACTATTTCAAAGCATATACGATAGAAAATGACAAGTTTTTGCGTGTATGTATCAAGCATAAAATTAAGACAGATAATGTGGGTTTTAAAAAAATCAAAAGCAGGTTTATTATTAAAAATTTCAAAGCCAATTATAGGAGCCTAATTAATGGTCTTGATTTAATCAAGGTTATTAATTATATGGAGATAACAGACATTGTAAATACGAAACTTATTAATGTTAATTTGAATACGGAAATCAAGTTATCTATCCCGTCTAAAGATGAATTCGAAACGTATCTCATAGGAATGTTTCAGATTATCAATGAAAATTTAAAGAATAAACTATCAACAATATAACCAAGAAAAATATATAAG
>JGI12421J11937_10001262_pt1 | contig 10238 bp, 10 predicted proteins | sample LakErihyJuly2011_2_FD_11937 | JGI IMG/M metagenome (IMG submission 11937)
GTCTGATTTTCCAAACAATGATTTTTTGGGTGGACTATTTGATTTATAAACTTTTAAATAACCTACTTGCTCAACATAATATAAAAGTTTATTTATAATAGTAATTCCGTGTGTTGGAATAGGATAATTCAATAATAGTTTATAATCAATATAAGATTTATAAATTTTATCGTAAATTGGGATTGAATTTTTGGGGGGGACTTTCCCATATGTTCCATAAAAAAAACAGGTAGGGGTTTGTGCTTGATACAAAAATTCTTTTTGCGTTTCATTTGTTGAGAGACAATGTAAAAAATTTATTGTAAAATTATTATTTACTAAAATGTTGTAAAGTCCTGCTTTGTCTGGTTTCATCCATAATGCCGGTATTATTAATGCTAAGTGTCCATTTGTTTCTAGCAATGCCAGACTTTTTTTAACAAATTCAACATATACTTGTTTTCCATCGTCTGTTTTCTTTAATGAATTATTTGTAGGAGTTTTTAATGCTCCATTAATATTATATGGCGGATTGCCAATAATAATATTAAAATATTGATTGTTATTTAAGACTTCATTAGCATTTAAGACTTCATTAGCATTTAAGACTTCATTAGCATTTAAGACTTCATTAGCATTTAAGACTTCATTAGCATTTAAGACTTCATTAGCATTTAACATAAGAAAATCTGTTTTTATAATATTTGTTTTGTGAGAAAAAAGGGTTTCTAATTTATTAATGTGTGGAATATAAATTTCACACATATAAAGCATATTTTCTAATATATGTGCTTTTCGTGTTTCATTATTTGGAATTGCGCTAGATAAATTATTCATTAGACGATTATAAAGATTTAAAGAAAATGCTCCATTTCCAGCACCAATATCCAACCATTTTAATGTTGGGTTTTTATAATGTTCTAATGGTATTAAATCTAATATTTTGTCAACTAAAGAATTTGGTGTATAAACTATGCCATAATTATTTTTATCTTCTTTTGAAATTGACATAATTATAATAATTAATATATACTAATTATTATACTATAACATAAAAGATGTGAAAAAAATATTGATTTATTGATTTATTGATTTGTATCCATTGTTTCAATATACTTAATAATAAATTGTTCGTTTTTTAATACTGAATCTAATACTGGTTTATAATGCTCTCTAAACATAGCACGTGATTTGTCTTCTTTAAATTTTGATAATGGAAACCATTGAATTTGTTTTTTCTCAAATAGCCCATTATGTTGTGTTTCAATTTTGTCTCGTAAATGGAATTCAGCAAACTTATTTACATTTGTAAAATACATAGGCAGTTTTTTATCATAATTTGTTCTAAAAATATAACTTGTATATCTATCAAAACTAATTGACAATATGAAATTATTGTTAACATTTGTTTCAAAATCATTTTCATCTCCCAAAAACCCATTTAATTCTTCGGTTCCTTCTCTAATTGCTGTTTTATATGGTTTTTCTCCTTTATGTGGACTTCCGCCAAAATCACACCATAAATTATTATTTCTTTCTTGACCTAATAATAAAAATAATGTGCCTTTATATAGTGCTACTGGTAAAACACCTGCTCCCATAGTAATTAATTACTTGATAAATGGTTTAGTATTAAATAAAATATATTTCAATTTTTTATTTTTATAATAAAAAATAAAAATAAAAAACTAAAATAAATTAAAAACTAAAAAAAAAATGTTTTCGTTTTTTTGTTTTCTTGCTGTTGCTTTAGTTCTTTATAACTTTAGTTGCCATTTTTAGTTTACTTTAATACATTTGTTTTGAAATTGTGGTTGTGCTTGGGCTTTAGTATGCTTTGTAAATGGAATCACAAGGGACGACTTGTAAGCGTTTTTAACTTCTGTTTTGTTTAAAATTTTATAATTAGGATTTTCAACACGCTTATGCGCATTTTTATTTACCAAAAGTGGCCAATAATTTTCTCCTTGATACTTAAATCGCGCCATAGTATTAGGATCCAAAATATCCTCTTGGAGTTGCTTAGACTCATCACTAGTAAACCACTCATCAAAATGGATGAACGCTTCACGACGATTTTTAATTTTGTTGAAAACGAAGTCAACACGCATTACTTTTCCAATATTATGTGTGTTGAACATCTTAATAATATATTCTTCACTTGCGTTGCGAATAATCGGAATATAGAGCGAAAGAACCGACATTTGTTTTGCTTAGTTACTGGTTAGTAATTAACTTATATTATCTTTAAATAATATTTAAAATGAAATCAATTTTTTTTTACTATAACAAAATTATAAACAAAAATATAAATATTGTTTATAATAATTTATAATAATTTATAAAATTGATAAAAATTATTATTACATTGTAAGGTTTTAATAGAAAGACTTTTATAACTAATGAACAATAATAACAATAATAACAATAGCAAGCGAAAAAATAATAATTTTATTAATACTTATGTGCCAATTTTGTCTAATAAATATAAATTGTATGATAGTTATAATAATTTGTTAAATTGTGATAAAATAGTGATTATTGATAATCATGTATGTTTTGATGCTCTTATTAATAAAGAAAGCATATGTGCTTTGATTAATTTTATTAATATTATTGTTGCTAATAAGCATTTGTTTAGTGATTTTAAAATTTACATACATATTAATTGTAAAGGTGGTAGTTTTACAGAACTTTCAAATTTTATTAATTTTAAGAAAACTTGTGCTTACGAAATATTATCTATTATTGATAAAGAATGTTATGATAGTGGATTTATTTTGGCATCATTATGTAATTATAGAATTATAAATAAAAATGCTAAAGTTTATATGTCCAAATTTATCATTAGTGCTAAGGGTGATTATTATTGGAACTATTTTAATCAATGTACTAATGAACAAATAATTGACTATAAAATATTATTTTATAGTATTTTATGTGATGTTGTCGAGTCTAATATAACACGTGAAAAATTAGATAGTTATTTACAAAAAAATATGATTATTGTTTGGGATTGTAAAAAATATAAAAAATTGGGTTTTGCCGATGAAATCATTTAATTATATAAACATTCAAAAGTTATAATAAAACTCCAATCCATATTGTTTAAACTAAATGGTCTGCCGTATTCATCTAATAATTGAACTTTTAATTTATTTATACTTGTTGGACCAAAATATTCTCTAATGTGTTTATTATTGTAGTAAATATCTCCAGCATAAGCACCTTGTTTATATGCTGTTTTTTCTTCTAATAATGATAATATGTTAATACGTGTTATAATATTTGGAGCAACAATAGAGTCAGAAGCGATAGCAAAATGATTTTGAGAACTTGATTGAAAATCGTCTAGCGCTATATAAATATAACGCGGATAATTTATATGACATATTCCTGTTGAAACAGCCAACAAATCATCGGCATCTATTGTTATTGAGTTGCTTCTAAAACCTAGTTGCCATCCTAATTTTTGATATAATTCATTTGAATAACAATTACTTGAATTAGCGTTTGGATTATTTACATTAAAATTAATTCTTACTTTAAAAGCGCCCAAATTAATTCCTGAATTATCATATTTAAAGCAACCAAAACCTGATTTTGGATCTATAACAAATTGTACCAAATTTCTAATATTTCCAATAAAACTACGTTGTGTTATTTTATCATTAATTTCTTTTTCAATATCGTAACATATTATTTTACGAACATCATTTGGAGCATTTGGAGCATATGAAGAAATGCGCGATTCATATAAACCAGGACTTAGTTCTATCATTATTGTAGCTAGTGAAGTAGTGCCAGTGGAATCTAATTGTTCAATGGTGAAAAAATTATTATTATAATAATTTGAAATATTGTGGTATGTAAGAGGTATTTCTATTGAACTTATAGACATTGTAATTGCTCGTGAAATTGTTTCGGGTAATTGTATTACATAATTATGACTTTGATTATCTATTAGTTCATAATTTTGTCTAAAAATACTATCTATTGTATATATTTTTTTAAGTAATGATTTATTTGTTTGTTTATAGTTTCCAAGTGTATTTTCACCATTATTTGTTATATATTGATTGCCATTGTATTCTTTTATAGCGTATATGCTATTATTATTATTATTATTTGTTGCTAATAAATTAGTAATTAATTTATTTTTTATATTATCAAGAAAAATAAAGAATTCTGTTTTTTTTGATTCACTAATATTGCTTTTGCTTATGCTATTTGCTATACTTTCTTTTGAATAGTAAATATTTTCGCTAGTATAATTTTTTGGTAGTTTTAATAATTTTTCGAGTTCACTAATAGTATAAGTATTAATGTCCAAATTAATATTGCTCATTGATTATAAATTTATAATAATATAATAAATTATTATTAATATATTAAATTGTTAAAACATTATAATATAATAAATTATTATTAATATATTAAATTGTTAAAACATTATAATTTGTTAAATTGTTAATTTGTTAAATTGTTAAATTGTTAAATTGTTAAATTGTTAAATTAAAAATTGAAATATAACTTTGTTAAAATAATTAATAATTAAGTGTGTAATAAATGAATACGCAAATAGAAGATTTTATTGCTACTAAGAATAATAGTGGTGCTGAGAACTATAATAATATTGATATTTCTCAATGGAATGTAGAAGGTTGTAAAAAAATACTTGAAAAGTTATTATTGTGGATTAGTACTAATGATGAACTAGTAAATAATCTAGATAATAATGAATTATATAAAAAATTCGAAATTGAATTTAATAAGCAAGTTCGTCTTTCTAAAATTACAAATATTAGAAAATCTATATTATTAAATGTCTTGAATAATGTTTTTAATAGTAACGATTTTGATGATGACGTGAAAATTTATTTGCCAGTTTTAAAACTGCTTTTGCGGAAAAAACCTATGCGTAACATTTCAGGTATTACTAGCATTACAGTTATAACTGCTCCCTTTCCAGATGGACAAAAATTTAGTTGTAAGCATAATTGTTATTATTGTCCCAATGAACCAGCACACGAAGGCAATAATTGGCAAGCACAACCAAGGAGTTATTTATATTATGAACCTGCCGTTTTACGAGCCAATCAACACAAATTTCAAGCAATTGGTCAAATGTTAAGTCGTTTGGATACATATTTTAATAATGGACATGTTATTGACAAGTTAGAAATTATTATTGAAGGTGGGACATATACCGAATATCCAGTTACTTATTTACAGCGCTTTCATCGCGATTTATTTTATTGTGCCAATATTTATTTTGATTTACGTAAAACTTATGCTAATTATGACAATTGCTTGAATAATAAGTTGGATTTAGAAGATTTAAAAAATATTCGCACTCCATTAACTATTGAAGAAGAAATCAAAATAAATAAAACTGCCAAAGTTCATATTATTGGTATATGTATTGAAACGCGACCGGACGCTTTAGATGATGACTGGTTAATGCGTTTTAGACTATGGGGTGTTACACGAGTTCAACTTGGCGCCCAACATGTTGATAATGCTATTTTAAAGAAAATTAATCGTGGTCATAGTGTGGAGCAATTATTGTGGGCAATACGTTATTTAAAAGATAATTGCTTTAAAATAGATATTCATATTATGCCTGATTTGCCAGGTGCCAGTGTTGCCATTGATAAAGCTATGTTTGATTATGTGTATAGTGTTGTTTGTCCAGATCAAATGAAAGTTTATCCTTGCCAAACAGTTCCTTGGACGGTGATAAAAAAATGGCATAGCGAAGGAAAATATGTTCCATATTTTGACATTGATCCAAAATTATTAATTGATGTTGTGCGTTATTCTATGGAAACTTGTCCAAATTGGATCCGTTTACCGCGTGTTATTCGTGATATTCCGTGTTCTGTTTATGTTGAAGGCGGAAACAATATTGGTAATATGCGACAAATAATTGATTCTATGCTTGAAGGCGATGGTGTTTATTCTAATGATATACGTGCGCGTGAAATTGGGCGTCATACTAAATATTATAATAAGATGGCTAATTATAATAGTTATTATTATAGAGGAAATGAAGGAGACGATTATTTTATTGCTTACGAAAGTTATGATTGTAAAGCGTTGTTTGGTTTTATTAGATTACGTATTGTAGACATTGCTAAAAATATGACTATTTTTAGTATTCTTAAGAATCGTGGACTTATTCGAGAATTACATATTTATGGTAGTACTACTGCTGTAAATAGTTTTGCCAAAAATGGTTGCCAACATACAGGAATTGGTAAAGGATTGTTAAAATATGCTGAGCGTAAAACAATGGAAAATGGACTTTATGGAATAGCGGTAATTAGTGGTGAAGGTGTAAAAGAATATTATGAAAAAAGAGGTTATAGAGAAGTTGATACATTTATGGTAAAAGACTTTTGGTTTTTACAAGTTTTGTTTTATTATTTAAGAGCCAAAATAATTTATTATTGTTGTTTATTTAAAGGTTTTATTATTTGAGGTTGTATATTATTTTGGTTTATGTATAGGTGTAGGGGGTGGTGGGTCAGGATAAGTAGTTTTTACTGCGATTTTTTCATTTTCATTGTGTTTATCTTCATCTAAAAGCATAATTGCCATTGCTGAATAATTATGTAAATCAATTAAAGTATCTCTTAATGATTCGCTATTTACTAAACTTACTGATTTTGTTGAAATGGATTGGAGGCGTGCTATTTTGTCTCCCATTCGAACTAGCACCCCTACTACACCATAATTTGCAAACGCATCTCCATAATCTTGATTTTTTCTTTTGAATAATTCTAAACCTTCCTTCTGGATTAATTGCATTTGTGAAACCCTTTCATTGTTTGTTATGCTAGTTTCTTCTAATTCAAGATTTAAATTTTTGAATAAATCCATTATGTATTGTAATATATAATTTATTTTTATATAATAAAAATAAATCAATTTTTATTTTATTTTATTTTATTTTATTTTATTTTATTTTATTTGCCTCCACAACTTTGGCAAGATTTATTTCCTGTAATTAATAAAGGTAACATATTTCTATTTGTTGATGAACCTAGTCTAAATAAGGGTTGTGGTTGTGCTTGTGTTTGTATTTGTTGCATATATTGTGTTTGGTTGTATACTAATTGACTTTGCGTTGTTAAATTCATTTTTAATAGTGGCATAGTAATATTATTAATATTATTTAATATTATTTAATATTATTTAATATTTTATTTTAATGTAATATTTGTTTATTGTTTATTGTTTATTGTTTTAACAATTGGAAACACAATTATTATTTTGAGTAGTTAGCGAATAATATTTTGTTTTATTTCCACTTAGTGGAAATGGTTGAATTGTTTGTGTTTTTTGTGTTTTCAATGTTTCTGATTTCTTTTTTGCTAAATATCGCGCATACGAATTATGTTTAATATCTATACCCTTATTTTCTTTGTTAGATGTTACAACATTTGTAGAAACTTCGCCGTGTGCTTGTGCTCTGTCGCTAGCATTATGCCAGGGTTTTTTAGTAATACTATTATTTATATCTTGTACTACATTTAATGAACTAATTACTTGTGTATAATTTGAAGATGTTGTGTGTAATTGGTCTTGTATTTCTTTTTGAATTTGAATTGAACTATGAGAACTTGAAGCATCTATTGGACAACTAATAGGTTTCTTATATTTAAAATTAGAATTTGTACTTGAAAAATGAGTATCACAATTTGAGATTTGTGAAAAGGGGTGCATTAAAAACGAGGCCTTTGAATTTAAGTATATATTGATAGGTATTGAAGTTCCATACTTAAGTGTATCATTTACTTTACAAGTAAGTCTGTGATTTATAGTACCAGAATTGTTGCGTAGTGCTGCTTTTAATTTGGTATTGTAATTATAAAATGTGGTATCTAAAATAGGCATATTGTTATAAAATAAGATTATATTTTATATTTTGTATTTTGTATTTTGTATTTTGTATTTTGTATTTTGTTGTTTACTTGATAAAATTGAAATAATATTTTTTTGTAATAGCATTATAAAAGTTATTAATGAAAAATGAATGTTAGTCAAACAAATGAGAATAAATTTATATGTGCTTATTGTAATAAAACCTATGTTCGCAAAGCATCTTATAATAATCATTTAGTAAAGTGTAAGTTGTGTAGATTTGCTAGTGATTGTGGAAATAATAAATCTGTAAATAATATTAACTTTACTAATAGTAGTTATGAACATGTTAACACGGAGTCTCTTGCTAATGACTCTGTTAATAGTGGGTCTGCTAATAATGCTAATAGCAGTGCTATTAATATTGACTTACTAAAAAAAGATTTAACTATACATAATTTATTTGCGATGGTAATAATGTTATATAATAAATATGAAAAGTTAGAAAGTGAATATACTGAATTAAAAAAATATGTTACTATTACTAAAAATAAGATTAACATATTAGATTATTTAAATGAAAACTTTAAGCATGATTATATGAATATGGATGCTGGAGGAACCAATATTACAAAATTTATGGATGAATTAGTAATTGGTGAAGACCAATTACATAAAATATTTAAATATGATTATGTTGATGGAATTTTTAATATTATTTGCGATTACATAGATAAATTAAATGTTAAGGGGTCATTGGTGCCTATTAAATGTTTTAATACTAAGGAAAATGTATTATATATATTTGATGGACAACTATGGTTAATTATGGATGATGTTTATTTGCGAAAGTTTATTAAATCGTTTGATAAGAAAATTTTGACAAAATTTGTAGAATGGAAAAAGATTGCTGAAAAAACTATTGACTCAGAGATTTTTGGAGAGATTTATATTCAAAATATGAAAAAAGTTATTGGTGGTAATTATGAAAAGAAGAATCCGGCTTCTATGATTAAAAATCGACTATATAAACATTTGAAAGTTGATTTACAGAGTATTGTATCTTATGATTTTGTTTAGGTTTTATTTAGATTTTATTTGCTTGTAATCTCTCTTATTCGTATTTTTAATACTTTGAAAAAAATTGATTTATTTATTTTTATTTTTTATTTTTATTTTTATTATTAAGATTGTTAAAGACATTTGTGCTACTTTATAATGAATGCGTTTTTATTAGAAGTGCTACCTCTGCCTAATGAGATTGTGGAACTTATTTATGGGTTTATGAAAGTGAATGCGGCAAATGCGATTGGTGCCTACTTTAAAACAACTAAGCGGTCTTATGATGTGTTTGTATATTTGGCAAATTATAAAGTTGAATATATTTCAGCGTTTTCAATATATTCAATAAGGGGCAATAATAATTTGGTTGTGCATGCTAATCTTAAAGATGAAGTTATTACTAAATTATTTAATAATTTAGCACTTATGTATCGTTCACATTATAGTAGGGCCAATTATTCAAGAAATGCTTGGCGGTGTGTGTTAAACAATATTTCACAGATTTTAATGTATTACTATAATAGATTGGCATTTAGTTATAGTTTAAAAAAGAATAATATTAATTATAATTATTTAAAAGCGTGTATTGAATTATGGTTTAAGTTATGTCAAAAATACAATTTCTATTTAGCGTTATTTTATATTACTAGTGCTAAAAAAGTAAATCGTAATATTAAGGCAATCCAATTAAGAACACGGACTATTAAAAACTTTGCGGAGTTTAGAGTTTCGCCACTAGTTACTATGAGGTCTGATGATTATTGCAAAAATCTTTGTTATAGTAAGTTAATTGCTCATCATAGTATATTGGGTTTGGATGCATGTGAGCGAAGGCTTTATTAGATTTCGTAAGATGAAAAAACAAAAAATTTTTTATTTTTTGCTATTTAGTTTTTTTTATGTTTTTTGGTATATTTTCTTGTATGTTTTCTTGTATGTTTTCTTGTATGTTTTCTGATTCTTTTTGAGCCTGCTTTAGTTCTAGTGGAAATGGAAATGGTTGCTTTAATTGCTATATTTTGTGCTTTATCAAGAAATACCTTTATTTGATCGGCTACCGCCTCATTATCTACACTTGTGTTTTCTATTAAATTTCGAGCATCACCTAAATGCTCTATTATACTATTTGTATCTTCTGGATTAGTATCTTTAGCGCTAGCCTCTAGTGAACTTGCTATTAATGCTATTCTTGACCATTTTTTATATAATATATCTAAGTTTGCATTACGACGTGCATGTCTCTGAAATTCCGATGCATATGAAAATATTTCCCTTGCGAATCTCCCCACAATGATATCGTCGTTTATACGTGTCTGCTTTGTGTG
>JGI12421J11937_10001264_pt1 | contig 10225 bp, 7 predicted proteins | sample LakErihyJuly2011_2_FD_11937 | JGI IMG/M metagenome (IMG submission 11937)
TAAACGAGTAAAAATCATAGATTGGAGCAATCATGGTGTCTGGCTTAGAAAACTCCAACACAAGAACCTTGCCGCCTGGTTTTATCACGCGAGCCATCTCGGCCAAGGCGGCTTCTTTATGGGTCATATTGCGTAGTCCAAAAGCTACGCTCACTACATCAAAATAATGATTGGAAAATGGTATTTTCTCGGCATCTAATTGAACGGCTGGCAATGCCAAACCTCGGTCCAATAGGCGATCGCGTCCTACCCTTAACATCGATGCGTTGATATCACTTAACCAAACTTCAGCATCTGGGTGTACCCCCCATTGAACTGCTTTGGCAAAAGCGGTCGCTAGATCGCCAGTACCTCCAGCAATATCAAGTACTTTTTGTCCGGGACGAACATTAGCTTGGGCTAAGGTAAATTTTTTCCACAGACGATGCATGCCCATGGACATCAAATCATTCATGACATCGTATTTCATGGCGACCGAATGGAAAACCTCGGCAACCTTCTCGGCTTTTTCTTGCTCGTCTACGTTTTGATAGCCAAAATGGGTTTTAGACATATGTATTTACTCTGCTAACTTTTAATGACCGCAACCCTTGGTTGGGCTTACCATCGGGATATCGCGATTAGCGCCGGCCTTTTCAAGGCGTTGCAAATAATCATCCCAAAGTTGCTCTTGGTTTTCACACAGATCGTGTAAGTACTCCCAAGAAAACAAACCAGAGTCATGACCATCCGAAAAAGTGGGTTTGAGTGCGTAATGGCCAACAGGTTCTAAATTGACAATAGCTACTTCGCGTTTACCTGTTTGCAGAACCTCTTGTCCTGGTCCGTGCCCTCGAACCTCGGCTGATGGAGAATAAACCCTCAAGAACTCAAATGGAAGACGGTAATTCTTACCGTTTTCGTAAGCAAGCTCCAAAACCTTAGAGTTTTCATGGACGATTACATTTGTTGGAATCATTTAAACCAATACCCTTTCAATACCACCTGCATTTGCCTTAGCAACATACTCTTGCATCCAATTGTGACCTAAAAGATGTTTAGCCATCTCAACCACAATGTAGTCTGCACTAGTTTTACTATCCGCATCAAAACGGCTCAAACCTTGTAAACACGAAGGGCAGCTGGTTAAAACCTTAACCTCACCAGCAAAGTCTTGTTGTAAGGCTGCTGCACCTTTCTCCATTTCAATTTGCTTTCTGAAGCGCACCTGAGTCGATATATCTGGACGCGTGACTGCCAAGGTGCCAGATTCACCGCAACAGCGATCGTTTTTCGTAATCGCAGTCCCATCCTGAGTTTGTATTAGCTCATTGACTGTTTTTAGTGGATCCTGTAACTTCATCGGGGTGTGGCAGGGATCGTGATACATATAGCGCACGCCATTCACACCCTCTAATTTAATACCCTTTTCCAACAAGTATTCGTGAATATCAATAATTCGGCACCCGGGGAAAATTTGCTCAAATTGATAGCCCGCTAACTGGTCATAGCATGTACCGCAGGAAACCACGACCGTCTTGATATCAAGATAGTTCAAGGTATTTGCCACGCGATGGAACAAAACTCGGTTATCAGTGATCATTTTTTCTGCTTTATCAAAATCTCCGTTTCCCTTTTGGGGATAACCGCAACATAAGTAGCCAGGGGGCAAAACAGTTTGTACACCAGCATGCCAGAGCATGGCTTGGGTCGCTAAGCCTACTTGAGAAAATAGACGCTCCGAACCACAACCGGGGAAATAAAAAACTGCCTCGGTATCAGCACTGGTTTTCTTCGGATCCCGAATAATCGGTACATAATCCGCATTCTCAATATCTAATAATGCTCTTGCCGTCTTTTTAGGTAAGTTACCAGGCATCTTCTTATTAATGAAATAAATAATTTGCTCTTGGATCGGTGGCTTGCCTACCGTAGCAGGTGGTTTTTTTGTTTGTTGTTTAGCCCACTTTTTCAGAACTTGATGGGCAAAGCGTTGAATACCATAACCCCACTCGATCATTACTTTTCGTGTTAAACGAATGGTCTCGGGATTGCTTGCATTCAAGAAGAACATAGAGGCTACCGTTCCAGGATTAAAGCGGCGCTGACCCATCTTGCGCAATAAGTTGCGCATGTTCATAGTGACATCACCAAAATCAATTTTCACTGGGCAGGGGGTATAGCACTTATGACAAACGGTGCAATGCGCTGCTACGTCATCAAACATTTCCCAATGACGCACTGAGATTCCGCGGCGGGTTTGTTCTTCGTATAAGAATGCCTCAATCAGCAAGGAGGTTGCCAAAATCTTATCGCGTGGGCTGTAGAGTAAATTTGCTCGCGGCACATGGGTTGCGCAAACTGGCTTACATTTGCCACAGCGCAGGCAATCTTTCACACTATCAGCAATTGCACCGATATCGCTCTGTTGCATGATCAATGACTCATGACCCATTAAGCCAAAGCTTGGTGTGTATGCCTTTTGCAAATTAGCATCGGGCATTAACTTCCCTTTATTGAAGTGTCCATTAGGATCAACACGCTGTTTGTATGAACGAAAGTCTTTTAGCTCCTCATCGCTTAAGTACTCTAATTTAGTAATTCCGATTCCATGCTCGCCTGATATCACACCATCAAGCGAGCGGGCCAAGGCCATGATACGGTCAACTGATCGATGAGCATCTTGAAGCATCTCATAATCATCAGAGTTCACCGGAATATTGGTATGGACATTGCCATCTCCTGCATGCATATGCAAAGCAATAAATACACGCTTGCGTAATATTTTTTGATGAAGCGTAATAATTTCTTTAAGAACTAACTCAAACGCTGCACCACCAAAGAGAATTTGTAAGGGTGTTAATAATTGGGTTTTCCAAGAAGCGCGCAAGCTTCCATCCTGAATCTGCGGAAAGTAATTCTCAATTCTTGCCAACCATTCGGACCATTGATTACGCACATCATGAATTAAAGCGTGTGCTTGCTGCACACGATCACCCACCATCTCAGCATGCGATATATCTTCAATTTCTTCGTTAGCACGAATAGGTAAAAGTGGTTGCTTCAGATATGAATCTAATGCATCAAGCAATTGCAATTTATTTTTAAGGGATAGTTCAATATTGATTTGCTCAATACCATCGGTGTACTCTCCCATACGCTCGAGCGGAATCACAACATCCTCATTGATCTTAAAAGCATTCGTGTGTTTTGCGATTGCTGCTGTGCGCGCCCGATCCAGCCAAAACTTTTTGCGCGCTTCTGCACTTACAGCGACAAAACCCTCGCCGACCCGACGATTGGCCATGCGCACCACCTCACTTGTGGCGGCAGCAACTTCCTCTTCATTTTCTCCAGCAATATCCCCAATCAAAACCATTTTGGGCAAACCATTGCGCTTTGACTTGGTCGAGTAGCCTACTGCTTTGAGATATCGATCATCTAAGTGCTCAAGGCCCGCCAAAATAGGGCCGCCTTTTTTACTCAGATCATCAAGATATGCTTTGACCTCAACGATGCTTGGAATCGCTTCGCGCGCTTGTCCAAAAAACTCTAGGCAAACAGTACGCATATATTTGGGCATCCGATGCAATATCCAGGTGGCGCTAGTAATGAGCCCATCGCAACCCTCTTTTTGAATTCCAGGTAAGCCTGATAAGAATTTATCGGTAACGTCTTTTCCTAGACCTGCTTTTCTAAACTTAGCACCATCAATCTCAAGCAGTTCCGAGCGTATGACTTTTTGCCCAGGCAAATGAAGGCCGTCAGACCATGTCAATTGAAAGCGTGCGCTTGTAACCTCATGAATCTTTCCTAGGTTATGGTCCAAACGCTCCACATCTAACCAATTACCATCTGGGTCTACCATTCGCCAGCTCGCTAAATTATCGAGCGCGGTCCCCCATAAGACTGCCTTTTTACCCCCAGCATTCATGGCAATATTTCCGCCAATGCAACTTGCGTCTGCGGAGGTAGGATCAACTGCAAAGACAAGACCAGTAAGTTCTGCTGCGTCTGCTACGCGACGTGTAACCACACCAGCGCCAGAATATATAACTGGGACTAAGGTTGTATGTCCTGGTAATGGCTTCATTTCAACCAAGCCCAAGTCCATTAATTTTTCCGTGTTAATTACGGCAGACATTGCCACCATCGGAATAGCTCCACCGGTATATCCGGTGCCGCCGCCTCTTGGGACAATCGTGAGACCAAGCTCAATACAAGCTTTCACTAAGCTTGGGATTTCTGCTTCGGTATCCGGCTTTAAAACAACAAAAGGATATTCAACTCGCCAATCGGTTGCATCAGTGACATGTGCTACGCGTGACATGCCATCGAACGCAACATTATCGGCATGTGTGTATTTGGCAAAAACACGTTTCGCTTGTTTGCGGAGTTGCGCAACTGTCTGAAATTCTTGCTCAAATGATTGCACTGCTTTTCTAGCGCTTGTAATCAATAAAGCAACTTGTTGAGCGGAGTCATCTGATATTCGTTTTTCAACTTCGCGTAAGCGATGCCAAAGGGCGTCGATTAATGCCTTTCTTCGCACTGCGTTATCGAGTAGATCATCTTGTAAATATGGATTGCGTTGCACCACCCAAATATCCCCTAAAACCTCAAACAGCATCCGTGCCGATCGCCCTGTTCGTCGGACTCCACGCAAGGTCTCAAGAGTTTGCCAAGCCTCTTTACCCAAAAGGCGAATTACAATCTCCTTATCTGAAAACGAGGTGTAGTTGTATGGAATCTCGCGTAATCGGGGAGATTCCATAGCGGTCTCAGACAATCTGTCTAAGGAAATAGGAGCGTTCATAGTGACTTAGCTATTAAAAGCCCATTTTAGTAGACCTTCGTCATTTGCGTGAGTTTGGTCTAATACACAATCCTGAATCAATTGAAGGACTTAAGTACTATCCATGGTACGCTTTGAGCATGAAAAGTAACTATTTAAAGCGAATTTTGAGTGCTAAGGTCTATGACCTAGCTCGAGAGACAGAACTTGAGAAGGCGCACAATCTTAGTGCCCGCTTCCACAATACTATTCTTTTAAAGCGTGAAGATAACCAAGCGGTTTTCTCATTCAAGTTACGGGGTGCCTACAACAAAATGGCACAACTAAGCTCAGCACTATTAAAAAAAGGGGTCATTGCCGCCTCGGCAGGCAATCATGCACAAGGAGTCGCCCTTGCTGCTGCAAAATTAAAGTGCAAAGCAGTCATCGTCATGCCGATTACAACCCCACAGGTAAAAATCGATGCCGTAAAGTCACATGGAAAAAAATGGGTAGAACTCATTTTATTTGGAGATTCTTATAGCGATGCCTATGCGCATGCGCAAACACTTCAAACTAAAAAGGGGTATACATTTATTCATCCCTTTGATGACCCTGATGTAATTGCCGGACAAGGCACTATTGGTCAAGAAATTTTGCAGCAGCATCCTGAACCAATTGATGCAATTTTTGTTGCGATTGGCGGCGGCGGATTAATTTCTGGCGTTGGTGAATATATCAAAGCTATTCGTCCCAACATTAAAGTGATTGGTGTTCAAACTATAGATTCCGATGCAATGAGACAGTCGCTTGCTGCTGGTAAACGAATTGAGCTAAAAGAAGTCGGTTTGTTTTCAGATGGCACTGCGGTCAAACTAGTTGGTAAGGAAACCTTTAAGATTTGTCAGCGCGTTGTTGATGACATTGTGTTGGTTGATACCGATGAAATCTGCGCTGCTATCAATGATGTATTTACGGACACACGGAGTATTTTGGAGCCTGCTGGTGCACTCGCGATTGCGGGTGCAAAAAAATATATTGAGCAACATCGTCTTAAAAATAAAACGTTTGTAGCAATTGCTTGCGGTGCCAACATGAACTTTAGTCGCCTGCGCTTTGTGGCTGAACGTGCGGATGTGGGTGAATTTCGAGAGGCAGTGTTTGCAATCACAATTCCGGAAGAGCGTGGCTCCTTTAAAGCCTTTTGCAAAATGCTAGGTAAGCGCAATGTCACCGAATTCAATTACCGTATCGCACATCAAGATAAGGCGCATATTTTTGTAGGCATTTCTACACAAAAAGCGGGGGATAACACATCGATTGCACTAGCTTTTCGTAAGGCGGGCTTTGCCACCATCGATCTTAGTCATGATGAGCTTGCAAAAGCACATCTACGTCACATGGTGGGCGGTAGCTCTCCACTCGCCCAAGATGAGCTTCTCTATCGTTTTGAATTTCCAGAACGTCCGGGTGCGTTAATGCGTTTCTTGGATTGTCTTGCGCCTAACTGGAATATTAGTCTTTTTCATTATCGTAACCACGGGGCCGATTACGGTCGCATTCTGGTTGGCATTCAGGTTCCCAAGAATGACCAGAAGGCATTCAAGCATTTCTTAAAGACCTTGGGCTACCCCCATTGGGATGAAAGCAATAACCCAGCATACCGATTGTTTCTCAAATAATATGTCCTATACGCTCGATGGCAAATTAGTAGTTGCGATCTCCTCAAGAGCTTTATTTGATTTTGAAGAAGAAAATCGACTGTTTGAGGATAGTGACGACCGCGCATACATGAATTTACAGCTCCAGCGCATAGCAACTCCTGCTCAGACTGGGGTTGCCTTTCCCTTAGTCAAAAAACTATTACGCTTTAATCAAGACAAGCAACGGGTTGAAGTTGTTATCCTCTCGCGCAATGATCCGGTAAGTGGCTTGCGGGTCTTTCGTTCTGCCAAACATCACGGTCTTGATATTGAGCGTGGCGTATTCACGCGCGGTAGGCCTCCATACCACTATCTCAAGTCCTTACAGGCTAATTTATTTCTTTCGGCGAACGAAGAAGATGTGCGCGCTACCTTGTCTGCCGGATTTCCTGCGGCGCGCGTCTATCCAGAATCTAGCAAAGCGGCTGAGCACAACCCCAATGAAATCCGTATCGCCTTTGATGGTGATGCAGTTTTATTCTCCGATGAGGCCGAACAAGTCTTCCAAGATCAAGGATTACAGGCATTTGTTGCGCATGAAAGTAAAAATGTTTCTATCCCGCTTCCGCCTGGTCCATTTAAACCATTATTGGCAGCACTGCATCAATTGCAAAATGAAGCGGCATCTAGTGAGATGCGAATTCGTACCGCATTGGTAACAGCACGTTCTGCACCCGCCCATGAGCGGGCAATTCGCACTTTGATGGACTGGGGAATTGGGGTTGATGAGGCTATGTTCCTAGGTGGGTTGTCTAAACGTGAGTTCTTAAAAGAGTTTGAACCTGATTTTTTCTTTGATGACCAAACGGGTCATTGCAATGCAGCCTCTAGTGTTGCCCCAACGGGTCATGTGATCTCAGGGGTTGCTAACAGTGAACGCAATAAAACTTAAGCAAAGTTCGTATGACTGAATTTGTCCTTGGGCAACAAAGTGCCTACCCTAATCAATATGACCCGAATCTTCTCTTTCCGATTGCACGATCCGATAATCGATCTACCCTAGGATTAAATTTGCAATCCACGCCACCCTTCTTTGGGGTCGATATATGGAATGCGTATGAACTTGCTTGGCTAAACCTCAAAGGTAAACCACAAATTGCTTTAGCAGAATTTATCATTCCAGCCGATTCTCCCAATATGATTGAGTCCAAATCTTTTAAGCTCTATCTGAATAGTCTGAACCAACATTGTTTTGCTGATTTTGCAGCCGTAAAAACGTGCGTACAGCATGACCTTTCTCAGGTCTTGGGAACCGGTCTACAAGTGAGATTAGTTCAGCCCTGTGAAATCACTTCAAATAAAAAGATGGCTCCTATTGAAGAGCTAGGTGGGCAATTATTAGATCGGCTTGATATTGAAGTAAACAGCCATCAGAATTCAGATCCGCTGTTGCTGAAAGCGGATCATACATCTGCGCCCATTACCCAAACATTGGTATCTCACCTACTCAAATCAAACTGTCCAGTTACTGGTCAGCCTGACTGGGCCAGCGTACAAATTCAGTATCAAGGCAGGCCGATTGACGAAGAGGGCTTGCTGCGCTATTTGATTGGCTTTCGCCAACTTGGGGAATTTCATGAGCACTGCGTAGAGAAAATTTTCTGCGATATCAAAATACAGTGTCAGCCTGAAAAATTATCGGTGTATGCCCGTTACACACGCCGTGGTGGCTTGGATATCAATCCATTTCGAACCGATTTCAATGCTGCCTGGCCTAACAACATTCGTCATGCCAGGCAGTAAATCCAAATTCCTAGAAAGGAATATCGTCGTCCATAGCACCAAGCCCTGCAGGGGCCTGGTTTGACGTACTGTCAGTGGGTTTTGAACGAGAGCTTGGTTCAGCAGCATCCCCTGAACCAGCCATCCGGGCTCCAAGCATTTGCATGCTATCAGCGATGATCTCGGTTGAGTATTTTTCTTGCCCACTTTGATCCGTCCACTTGCGCGTACGTAATCGTCCCTCGACATATACCTGCGAACCCTTTTTGAGATATTGGCCAGCAATTTCGGCCATTTGCCAAAGAAGGCGATACGATGCCACTCAGTGTTTTCTTTCATCTCACCCGTCTGCTTATCTTTATAACGGTCTGAGGTAGCAACAGAAATATTGGTGACGGCGTCACCGCTTGGCATATAACGTGTTTCTGGGTCGCGCCCAACGTTACCAACGATGATCACTTTATTGACTGAAGCCATTTTGTCTCCCGAAGTTAAGTAAATAAAAAGTGTGGCTAAAGCTACGCTGCTGTTTGCGCAGATGGAATATTGCGCATCGGCCATGCAATTATAAGCCAGAGAATAATCAGAACACTACCGCCAATAAATACCGATAACTCGCCGGAGTATTGCATTAGCAGGCCACCAACTGCAGCGCCTGTAAATAAGCCCACAGACTGTGTTGTGTTGTAGATTCCGAGCGCCGCTCCCTTTTCATCCTTGGCCCAACGCGAGACCATGGATGGTTGTAGGGCTTCGAGTAAATTAAACCCAACAAAGTAAATTAACAAAGCAAGCACGATCATCATCAGAGTATGTGCTTGAAAAAAAACTATCTGTGACACCAAAAGAATGACCACGGATGTTAGTAAAACACGACGCCACTGTTTCTTTTTCTCTCCATAAATAATTCCTGGAAGCATCAAGAAAAAGGAGGTAACAACTACCGGAAAATAAACTTTCCAATGGTCATCCAATGGTAATCCTGCATCGACTAGAAGTCTTGGAACTACGAGGAACATCGCCACTTGCGTGGCATTCAATACAAAAACACCAACATTCAAGCGCATCAACTCGGGACGCAGAAATATTTGTCGTAGAGGTTGCTGTGCTACTCGTATTTGCTTGGGTGGACTGGGTACCAATAACCATGCCACCAAAAATCCAATGAGCCCGAGTCCTGCCAATAATAAAAACATGCCATCAAGTCCAATCGCTCGATAAATAGGCGTGGCAATGACCAAGGACAGGGCGAATGACAATCCGATACTGCCACCCACGATGGCCATCGCAGCGGTCCTCACCTGATCGCGCGTTAAATCAGCCACCCAAGCTGATACTGCGGCAGATATTGCCCCAGCCCCCATTAATCCTCGACCGATTGCAATCCACAGTAAATCATCCCGACTAGCTGCTATTAAAGCTCCAGCAATAAACAGGCTTAGACCCCATAAAACGACTGGCTTGCGACCAATACGGTCAGATAAGGTCCCCAATGGAATATGAAAAAAAGCCTGCACGATATTGAAAATACCAAGCGCTAGGCCTACCCAAAGGGCGTTTTGCCCCCCGGGTAAGTCCCGAGCATGTAGGGAAAAAACGGGTAAGAGCAGGAATAGGCCTAACATCCGCAAGCCAAAGATGCCAGCAAGAGCTAGGGTTGAGCGGAGTTCGGAAGAGTTCATTAGAAAAGGCTATATTAACAAGTTACGCTAAAAAATCATGAACAACGAAATCAAGATCCGCGGTGCCCGCACCCATAACCTAAAAAACATTAATCTCGATATCCCGCGCGAGAAACTGGTAGTGCTTACAGGCTTATCAGGATCAGGCAAAAGCTCCCTTGCTTTTGATACTCTGTATGCAGAAGGACAGCGGCGTTATGTAGAGTCTCTTTCTGCCTATGCAAGGCAGTTTTTACAGTTAATGGAAAAACCGGATGTTGATGTGATTGAGGGATTATCTCCAGCAATCTCAATCGAGCAAAAAGCAACTAGTCACAATCCGCGGTCGACTGTTGGTACGGTTACTGAAATTCATGATTACTTAC
>JGI12421J11937_10001265_pt1 | contig 10224 bp, 10 predicted proteins | sample LakErihyJuly2011_2_FD_11937 | JGI IMG/M metagenome (IMG submission 11937)
CATCAAAACAGGGAGTGGATTATATTGCTTGATATCTTCACCAACAATAATATCTAAAACGCCTTCTACTGCCAGTGCTTCAGATAAATCAATCGAATTAATTATAGCATGGGCGTAAGGACTGTCTAGGAAGACCATATGCACCATTTTTGGCAGCTTAATATCTGCCATAAATTGAGCTGTGCCCTTCAACAAGGCTCGGTCTTCCTTGCGCTTAATTGCTGAACCAAGAATCGGAGTGCCCATGTAAATGTGTCCTGCAGGTGGGGTTTTTAAAACTTAAAAAACATTACTTTGTTGAAGCATTGTTTTTGGCCACATCAATGGCTGCCAAAACAATATTTTGAAAGCCAGTGCATCTACACAGGACACTATCGAGCTGCCTTCTGATTTCCGTTTCTGTAGGGCTATTTACTCTGTTGAGCAATTCCGTAAGTACCAGTAAAGCGGCAGGGGTACAGTATCCGCATTGAACCGCATGAAATGCCTCAAAGCTTGTCTGAAGAGCATCTAGATGTTCTGAGTCGCCTAGACCCTCCACTGTAATGATGTCACAATTGTCGGCTTGAACTGCAAGCATCATTGAACTTTTAACAGCATTGCCATTTAGCAGAATTGTACAGGCTCCAGTTTGACCGTAATCAAGTGGGTTCTTAGTACCAGTCAAGCCCAGATCATCACGCAAGAATTCAACTAATAATCTATTGGGTTGAATTTCTGCAGTTTTTTTGTTGCCGTTGACTGTACATGAAATGATCACTGGAAAGCCTGCAATTGGGCAAAAAGGGTAGATTGCTGAGGGTATTCAGATTGAATACCCTCAGGAGTAAAGGACTACTTCAGCTTGATCCGACTCTTCCTGTCGTGATACTCAAGCATCGCTTTATCATCTGTGACGCTTGAGCATCGATATTTGTCTATCTTTTACTTATCTGCAATAACGAGATCCGCTCCTTTTTCGCCGATCATTATACAAGTAGCATTAAGGTTGCAGTTGACGACAAATGGCATGATGGAAGCATCTATAATTCTTAGGGCATTAATGCCGTGTACTTTCAATTGAGGAGATACAACAGCCATTTTATCGTACCCCATTTTACAACTGCAAGATGGATGCCACTGGGTAAAGGCGGTATCTCTCAGATATTCTTTGAGGCTTTCGTCGTCTTGCTTGTCTACTCCTGGTATAACTTCTTCGCCACGAAGATGATCAAATGCAGGAGATTCAACAATTGCACGCGCTAACCTCAAAGCAGTAACCAGGGTATCCATATCACGATCACTCTCAAAATAATTGTGGATTACTTTGGGAGCATCAAATGGATCGGTGGAGTTTAGGGTAACACTACCGGTACCGAGTGCTTGAACGTTTGCAGGAACGACGGTAAAACCAGGATCGGGTGATACGTCAGGGAACATAAAGCCGCCAACACAGAACTGGATATCTGGTGAGGCGACTCCTTCAAGTCCGGGACGTGAATAGGTAAAGTGCATATTTTCACTAATAATTGAAGGTACATTTTGAGCGCTTAGATCTACCCCTTCGTTGAATTTCCAGGCCATTCGGCCGACAATGTGATCTTGGAGATTCTTGCCGACTCCTGGCAGATCCTTGACGACATTGATGTTATGCTCAGCCAGATGCTCTTTTGGTCCTATACCTGATAGCATCAGGATTTTTGGTGATTGGTACGGTCCGGCACTAAGAACAACTTCTTTGTTGACTTTGATGGTATGATATTCAGGCGTACCATTGATTTTGGACCCTAATCGATCTAAATTTGTTGCATACTCTACGCCAATAACTGTTGTTCCATCTAGGATCAGTTTTGTGCATTCAGCTTTTGTTTTAAGGGTAAAGTTTGCCCTATCCATGATTGGATGGATATAGCCAACGGCTGTGCTGTTCCGACGTCCATCGATTGTCGTGGCGGACTGGGTTAAAGTTGCTGTTCCGCCTTGTTCATCACTATTGTAATCGTAATCAGTCGCACCACCATATCCTTGTTCTTTGGATGCTTCGATCCATGCCAAAGAAGTTGGCGTAGGATCTTTCAGTTTAGAAATATGAATGGGACCACCAGTACCTCTTTTCTCTGAAGAGCCACCTTCGAAATCTTCAAGTCTTTTGAAATAGGGCAAGACGTCATCATAGGACCAACCCTCATTGCCTAGATGTGCCCAATTGTCGTAGTCTCGCTTATGACCACGAACGAAAATACGGCCATTCAGCGTTGACCCACCACCAAGCACCCTACCTTGGATCAGTGGTTTTTTAATATCTTTGCAGTAGGGCTCAGGCTCGGTCTCAAGACCCCAGCTCAATTCAGGCTTCCAGAGGGTAAATAATTTAGTGACAGCAGTCTCTTTAATGGCTGGATCTACATCGGCATCACCTGCTTCTAGTAGCAGTACTTTGACGTTTGGATCAGCGCTTAACCTATTGGCGACNACACAACCGGCAGCACCTGCGCCTACGACAATGTAATCGTAGGTTTCTTCGAAATTTAGTGAGTTTGGCATTGTGCTGATTAAGATTTTGTGCGACCGGCTTTGGTGCTTTTGTGAGGGAACATTGAATCGCCAGGTCTTTATTCAGTTCCTTATTACTACCTTAGCAGCGGCATGTTGAATGGCGCCAACTGATGCATCAGTAAAGCTTATCAACGGAACCGCCTCGCGGCCCGATTTTAGTTGCTTAACTTTTAGTCCCCCATGGTTTTAAAGCTTATGGGTTGATGACGAATCACGATTCTCAATAACGATAATGATCGTTCTTGTGTTCGATGTCGGATAAACCTCATTGACTGTTCCTCAGAACGCAAATTTTATACCTTATTTCTGGCAACGCCCCATGCATACATTGATTAAGGTAACAACCTTTCATTTTAGAATTGTTTATATTATCAATGGCCACTGCCTTGATTTGCGTAATACTTAGACTGTAGGGCTACTTGCTTTAAGCACTTAATTTATTTTGATTACGCAAATATATGTGCCTAGTATATTTGCTTGGAAATGAGATCTTGATCGCATTTTAAGTTATGCACATAACCCTTTTCGTTATCAAAGACTTGTCTATATCTTATCTTTAATTCAACCCCACGCTTTTCGTTAAAGCTTCTCACTCCCTTTCTAGTGCCCTGGTTATGCTCATATGTTTTTCTTCTTGATAGATCCTGTTTATCGTTGTAGCTTAGATAGGCTCACTACGTTGACGTTGCTGATCATTAAACAATATATGTGATTCAGCAATAAAAAAGGGCTATCTATAGACAGCCCTCTGTAATTTTGTTGAAAAACTTCTATGCTTTTATTAGTTGATGTGCAAAACCAATGTGATGGTAAATTTTTCCTTCCCGCATTAACCAGCAGTCACCTGCCGCCCATGTACCTGTATTTGCCGTGCTAAATGTTGCTTGGAACGAAATGGCATTCTCACTATCTAGAAAATTATATAGAGAAATAAGATTGATTGCGCCTTGATAAGCGAGATACTTGTTAAAGGCTTCAATTAAGGCTTCATGCCCTTGGATGATGTTCGGCGGAGGAGTTTCTAGAAATGGAAACGCATTGAATAGGATAGCATCTTCAGTGTAGGTATCTTTTACCATACCCTCTACATCATTTGCCATGATGTACTGCATATGCCTGTCAAAAAAAGCTTTTCCTTCGCCAGCCATTTTTGGGAGAAATTAGTGCACCTGTATCCTAGCCTAAATGCTTCAAGTACGCTGCCTCCGTCAGCGATCTTAAACCACTGTCCTGGGGGCTTTCTGCCACGTTCTCGCAGTTGTCACCATGGCAAGCCCCTTCTCACTTGGCTTTCAATCATCCGTAGTGCGATTAATAAATCAACGATAGCCGCTGCATTGCGTTTAATTTTTTTTCAACTTGCGCCTCCCATTACCACCCATTGGTTGCTTAAATAACTTTTTATCTTTTCAGATTCTTTTATTATGATTATTCTTTTGATTTTAATTTCCATTGCATTTGCTTCTTCCACATTTAAACAGTAAAAACCATGCATTTAATGCATGGTTTTAATGATTCAGATTTAAAACTAGCTCAGTGGTCTTTAGAGCTTTTTCCAATTTAGCAATGCCCAACGCTGGGCGCCATCTTCACCCCAGCGTCCCCAAGAGTATGAAGTCAAATCATCTTCTGAAAGAATTTCTAGAGTCTTTGTTCTAGATTCAAGAGTTTCAACATTAAATTCAAAGCCATACTCTTTGCCAAGAGTAACAACTTCTTCCCTGGAGTTTACGCCAGACACTCTTTGCTGGAGAATTAGATCCTTCGCTAAAAGCTTTAGAAAATTCTCCAAGTTTTTTTGGGTTTCAGAAGCGTTTGGATCCCATGTCCAAGCCTTTCCATAGTATGTATCTTGAGGCAGTTTGTCATCTTTGGCGTTTGTCATGTGCTTGTTTCCATGAAGAGAATGTTGAGGTTAACGATGAAACGTTTGGTGATCTTAATGACTTGAAGGAGATCATCCTTTTATTCATCCGTAAAGCCTTGACTAATTTCAATGATTCTGTCATCAGGATCTTTTAACCAAACAGTACGCCAACCAGGAATGAAAGCATCAAAACTTAAGGGACCAAGTGTGATAATGGCATCTTCTCCGATTGCTTTTAGCTTACTGTCAACATTTTCGACTTTAAATGCCAAATGCCTAAATGATGGGAATGTATACCCATCGTTCTGAGCAGCTGGCAGGGGGTTCGCTGAATCAGCAGCAAATAGCTCTAGGTAAAAAGAAGAGTCGGCCATCTTGATAAAGATGATCTCATTACCGTCTGGAAGTTTTGCAACTCGAGCCCGCCGAAAGCCAAAATGTTTAGTGTACCAAGCTTCAGTTTTGGCTTGATCTTTACAGGTTAGTGCAAGTTGGGATATTATTTGCATTTCTTTTAGGCAACTGTGCCATCAGGATACTGGGTCATGCCTGCAAAGTGAATCTTGATAAGACCATTCTCGTCAAGAACCCAACTATCAGCGAATCTCATCTTCGCTTCATTTCCACCGGCATTCATTGTGATCGCTTCAACGATCATTAAGGTCGTGGGATTTTCGGTTTCTGCCCAGAATGCAATCTCCGTATCTAATCCATCAATGCCTAAAATGCCTTGGAAGTGTACCTCAAGCTCCTTGCGACCACGGAAGTACTTGGGCGTTTTTTCGAAACTCGAAATCAAAAGTCCATCGGGGGAGTATTGAGCCAAGAGGGCATCAATATCTTTTTTGAGGATTAATTCAATGTGTGACCGGTAAAGTTGGCCAAGCTTAGTGTCAGGAATGTTCTTCATGGTTTAGGAGAAATGACTTAGTGTTTGTGTTGGTGACTAGAGTTTACAGGAACCAGCTTCGTAGTCCATTTTATTGACTACGTAACGGGCAATCTGTAGGCCTGAGTCTGTTTTAACAATTTCCCAGGTTTGATCAGCATCCATTTTATAACGGGTGCTGCTCGCATTGGGAGCTTGCCATGTACTGGCTTGCCAATTTACAATAACATGAGCTGTTGCTTTATTTTCCGATTGCACTTGAATGTCAGCAGTCTTGAGAGTATGGACTTCGTCAAAGAAGATGCCTACAACTGCATTGTACCAACCTGTATAACCTTCAAAGCCTTTGACAGTTGCTTCAGGAAAGACAAATTCAACATCTTCTGTTACTAATGTCCGAAAGCTTTCCAGGGGGGCATGGACGTCAAGATAGCGATACCATGTCGTTGCAAAAGACCAAAGTTCTGGATGGGTGATCATGATGTTGAGGGATTTGATGGTGTGGTTTTAATCTTTAGATGTTATTGGCCGCAATGAACTCCAACGAGTTCAGGTTTGATGTCCCCTTCTAGTACCAAGTTAATCAGATAGGGTTTATTGGATGAAAGCATCCTGTCAATTGCCTCAGGAACCTGAGCTGGGCTCCAAATACGTTCGGCATCCATACCAAAACTTTTGGCAATGTTATCAAAGTGAATTTCAGGATAGGATAGATCAAATGATGTGGGGAAATCCCTGCCTGTAATTCCTCGTTCTTTCCAGAACTGAGTTATGTTTGCTTGTAGCAGGCGATAAGACCTGTTTTGGCAGACAACAAACTTTGCATTGATTCCATGACGTACTGCAGTCCAAAGACACTGGATTGTGTACATGCTACCTCCATCGCCTGAAAATCCAATGACAGTTCGGTCAGGATGGGCTGCTTTAGCACCAATTGCACTTGGGAAACCAGTTCCTAGTGAACCACCCCTTGTCATCATTTTATCACCTATTTTTATACCTGGCAAATGGTGACCAAGTGGTGGCGAGTTAGTTAAGGCTTCATCAAATAGGATTGAATTTGCCGGAAGTTTCTCGGATAATACCTTGAAGAAATAGCCAGAGGCCATATATGTTGTCTTATCGTCATATTGCTCATTCGGATACTTTGGCACTGTTTGATAGGTCTCTTCAATATTGTTATTGATAACTGGTGACGCCGCTTCAAGCTTTTCTTTTCTTAAAATAGCGGCTTTGATATCACTTTCGTCGTATGTATTGTTGAGAACCGGCAAGAGTTCTCTTAGGAATGTGCCTGGTGATCCAACATAGGATACATCAACACGATGATTCTTGGCAATGTTTGATGGATCGACATCAACATGAATTACCTTTGTAGAGGCCTTAAAGATTTCACCTAAGTGGGGAAACACTTCTGGTAGCAAGTAGCAACCCAAGGCAAGGCATAGATCACAGTCTTGCATTTTGGGCAAGCTTGAGCTGCCAAACATGTGGCCAGTACTGCCATAGTTCAATAGGTGATTATCAGGAAAGTTGACTTCACCACCGTCAGCGGAGTAAACCTTTGCGCCTATTTTTTCTGCAAGCTTGACTAATGGATCAAGCCCATTAGACCAAGCAATACCATCTCCAACTAGGATGATAGGATTGCTTGCTGCTTTAATAAGCTCGGCACATTCCGTTAAATTAGCTTGGGTTGGGTGAATATCATAGCTTGGAATATGTGCAGGGTAAATCTCTTCGGTTATTTCAGCATCAAGCATATCTTCGGGCAAGCACAAATACACTGGTCCACATGGAGGTGTGCTTGCGACTTTTATTGCTCTCCTAACCATCCGAAGCAGGCTGGAAGGATGTTGAACCATGGCCGACCACTTGGTCACTGGCTCTGCCATGGCAACTAGGTCAGCTGCCATTTGCGCATCCATCGCCTGATATTTGATACCTGCATCACCACCAATCACCACCAGAGGAGAGTTACCCCTTTTGGCTTGGTAGAGATTGCCAATGGCATTTCCAAGTCCAGGGGACGAGTGAATCTGCACTAGAGCCGGTTTTAGCCGGCTCCGGGCATAGCCATCTGCGCACAAAACAGCAATCGATTCTTGAAGAGTCAAGATATACTTCATCTCTGGAACATCTTCCAGAGCATCAAGAAAACCTTGTTCTACTGTTCCTGGATTGCCAAACATGTGGTCGATTCCATTCGCCAAAAATTGACGAATGATAGCTTCATGTCCTCTCATAGTATTCTCTTAGTGGCACTGATGGTGTGAGTATTTATTGTCGTTAATTACCAGCCATAGCGTGTTAGGCCTTCTTCAAGAACTTTGATCATGAGCTCACCAACAAGCGTCGAGTCTTGTGTTGACCTTCCTGTCAGGAATGGGTAGTCAAGCACTGTTGATATGTTGTGCCCGACTCCACCATGGTATTGACCTGAGGGACCAACGGCGTCACGTAGAATATACTCGAGAGGGTAGAAAGGAGGGCCAAAGTTGGCGCTTGTATTCATAGGGTTGCCCTCAAAATCATACATTTGAGCAAAGCCAGTGTTCTCTTTATAATCATACTCGCGTGCATGTCCCGTTACATGCTTGCCATCAATGATGCTCTTGCGATCCGTCCAATCGCGAGCAAATGCTAAACAAGTTACACAGTAGCATTCTGCTGCAATTAACTTTCCGCGATTTAGAAAACCAAGGATAAGCGTATGCAGTCTTTCGTTGTTCACCATATCTGCCATGGGCCCACTGCCGCCTGGCAATAGAAGGGCGTCGTAGGGATCAACAAATTTTTTCCAGAATTCTTCTTTTAGTTCGTTGTATTCTGCTAGCTTAAGACCAAAGCTTGGCCCATTAAAATAGGGCATAAGAGGCAGTTGATCTGCCAAGCTTATTGGATTTGCCAATAGGTCAGAATTGTTGACTTCTGTTGTGCGCTTTGCAAAGTGTGCGTCTGTTACTGATTTATTAAGGGGTGGATCCATGTAGCCTTCTTCCATGCTAGGTGGCAGAGCAGGGGGCTTCCGACCATAAGCTGTCATGAAATCTAATTGATACCCTGCTTTGACCAGTACATCATATGGTCCAACAAATTCTTCGCCCCAATAGCCCCATTCCGAAATAACAGTCAGGATCTTTTTGGCCATGGATAGGAGATTAAGAGTGACTTTTAATGCGCAGCAGGCCCGCGCACCTTGCATCTATCATACCTGATTTTCGGCAGAGTCCCCTTTTTTCCTGATTTGATCTTGGTTCCGTGACCCTCCCCTTATGGGTTTCCTCCCCCTTCTCCTCCCAGCCATGGGGCGGATCTTGACTTGAAACTTTGGCTTTCGTTTTTATCCTATAGACAATGATTATGCGTTAGCTCCTTTTATATATAGTTTGAAACGTTACCCCCTTCTCCAGATCGTGTTATTTAATTGGAATCAGGTTTACTGCAATGCAGAGGCGCTCTTGCATTGATTCAAAAGGAATTGTTTCATGGGGCATGTACGATGGAAACAGTACCAACATACCATTTTCTGGCTTGATAGAAAGTTCTTTTTGCTCGTTATTTCTTTGCCTACTTGAAAAGTACAAGGCTCCAGGATCTTTGCTTCCCGGCTGATTCATGTCTGGAGGTATTGATACATAAAATACCCCACTAGCAATTGCCTCTGGGTGGCTATGCCTTATCTGGTAACCCCCCGACGCCAGGCTAACTGCCCATCCACTTATTTTGAAGACCGAGTTTGAGGATGGCTTGATTGAATCCGGTAGATTCATTGCATATTCAATTAACTTTGCTTTGAGTTGTTCTTTTAGGGTCGCTAGTTCCTCGCTGCTTGTTTCCATTATTTCGTGCGTTTGTCTGCCTGATCTCGTTGGCTTGCCTGGTCGGTTTTCTATTAGGCTTTTGTTCGATAGGACCTGATCTTTGATGACATCCAAATAGTTTTGGTCACTGAATAAGTACGTACTCTTTACCATTTCACGTGGATCATACAAGTTTTCTCCATTGCCAAACTTCGCTTGTAGTTCTTTGGTTAAGTCATGCATGATACTTCTTACGCGAAAATCTGATCTTATTTCATCGGAGGCCATGCTTAGATACTCTCCACAGCTTTCAATATCGTCCCGTTCAAGTGCTTCTGCGAGCAGTGGCCTGACAATGGCTATCGTTTGCTCTTTATTGACCTTGTGATTTTTAAGCGTTTTGATGTATAGCTCTTTAGACCTTTCTGTTTCGCCTTGGCCTTTTAGTGTTTCTGCTTTGGCTATTTTCGCTTCTATAGCATTGGGTATTATTTCTACGCATTTATCAAACTCTGCAAGTGCCGCATTCAAGTCTCCATGCATTTGCAGGAACTTCCCCAGATTGTAGTGGGTTACAAATGTTTCAGGGGCTAGGTTTGCAGCCATGCGATAGTGTATTTCTGCGTCTTTGATATCACCTTCTTCGAGGGCAATTAAAGCAAGGTTGCTGATTGCTTCGGCATCAATGCCATTCTGTGGGATATAGTTTTTGAGCACATCCTTGGCTTGCCTGAGCTCCCCTAGCATAAGCAGTGCTTGACTGTATCCGAGTACAACTTGCTTTTCGTGAGGGTGTTTACTATGGAGGGCGCGATATAATGCTGCGCTTTCCCTGTTTTGGCCAGTTTTCAGTGCTGATTCGGCAGCCATCAAAATACATATTTGTGGCAGTGCTATAGCCTGCTCTTCCCCTAGTTCTTTAATTACTTCTACTATCTCTATATCTTTTCTTTGTTGATGCAGTAAGCGGATCAAGTTTGCTGCACCAATATTGAATCGAGCGTGTTCTTTCTTTGACAATAAAAAGGCCTGACGGAAGCAGTTTTCTGCTTCCGTCAGGTCCCCTTGTGTTGCCGCATCTACTCCCTTTTGTATGAATGAAGTTGCGGTCAAGCTATTGATGGCGTGGT
>JGI12421J11937_10001268_pt1 | contig 10215 bp, 7 predicted proteins | sample LakErihyJuly2011_2_FD_11937 | JGI IMG/M metagenome (IMG submission 11937)
GAGGCAGCCGCCGAGGCAGCACCCCCTGCAGTGAAGCCACCAGTTGAGGAGCTTGCCCCCGAAGCACCGGCTGAGCCTGGCCCAATGACTCCGCAGGAGCGCAAGAAGCTCAAGGCCCAGGTGGTCAAACGTGCCATCGAAAACGGCGAGGTGCGGCCATCTGCCACGCCACTACCTGACCTGCCTGATCCCCCGCAAAACCTGGACGACCCTGCGGCATTGATCGCAGACGAAGCCCGCCTTGCGCAGGAATACGGCACACAGGATGTCATTGCCGATCAGTTGGCGATGGATGCCAGGCGGCAGGCCATGGGCTGGGGCGACATGTCCCTGGACCAGAAGAAGGCCAACGGGATGCTCGATGAATGGGAGCGCCCCCCGACCCCTGCAGAACGGCTGGCCAGCTCACCCCTTGAGGAGCGCATGGCCTACCTCAGGGAGCAGCGCCTGGCAGCCGAGGCAGCTGGTGATGCGGCAATGGCCAGGGAGTTTGCCAATGCCGAAAGGCTGCTGGCCCGCAAGGCTGCGGCATCGGCGGCGCCAGCCCAGGAGTTCGTGCTGCCCAAGGAGCTGGCTGGGGCCAAACCCCGCTATGGCTACCGCGACCTCAACTTTGAGGTCAGCTTTGGCAACGACCTTGACCGCGCTGCCTACACCTTGGCGGGCGACACCAAGGGCACTTCCAGGCAGGCCGCCAAATACCGCCAAGCCTTTAAGGAGGCTGGCTACGACATCAAGGAGGTGACGGCTCACGGCCAGAAGGTCAAGGCAGCACTGAAGGAGCAGGCCCAGGCGTGGAAGCCCGACCCGGAAAACAGGTCAATCCAGGCGCTTGAGCTACCTGCTCAGGCATTCGAGGGGGGCAATGTTTTGTCACCCCTGTCTGACATCAGCCAGGAGAACAAGGTCCTGGGCCTGGACGCCGGGCCTATTCCCTTCATGGACATGACCACCACCGAGGCGGTCAAGACCAGAAGGATTCTGGAGGGCGTCGTGACCGATGCGGTGAAGCGCATCACTGGCTCAGAGGATGTCGCCTTCCACGGCTACACCATGCAACAGGTCATCCCTGCCGAGCATGGCGGCGATGGTGTTCGCGTGGGTGTTCAGAACGGCTTCTACGAGCCGATGACCGACATCGTGAATGTGGCCGGGGTGATGGACAGCTCACCATCCCGAGTGATGGAGACGGGCTATCACGAATCCTTCCACCGAATCCAATACACCCTCCTGACCTTGAAGGACATGGAGGTGTTCGATTCAGTCTTCGGGAAGATCCGCGTCAACGACCTGGCCAACATGCGCTCGGCTGCCAGCAAGGCAACCATCGAGAAGCAGGCTTACGCCTTCCAGGTTTATGCAGCCAGCAAGGCTGCTGGTGTTGATGTCACCCAGGACGGCATCCGAGCTGAGGTGATCGACGCACTGGACGAGGCGTTCCCCCGCAAGGACGGCAAGTCCTGGGAGGGGACCCTCAGGGGCGAGGTGGCAGCCCGCATCTTCCAGGGCTTCGACAAGGTGCTGGAGATGATCGAGCGGGTGAATAACGGCATCCGTGGCCGTGGGTTTGAAAGCGTCCAGAGCTTGTACGAGAAGGCATTTTCCGGGGAGCTGGCCAAGACCAGGGCCCTGGACTATGCGGCCTCGATGAGCACCCCAGACCAGAAGGCCAGGGTGGCCAAGCTCAGTGAATGGAAGGGCGACAACCAGAAGGCCGTCGCTGAAATAAGTCAGATGGCTACCAGCATTGATGAACAGATCAATGCACTTAAATCCCAAGCAATGGCAGGAGGCTGCTGATCATGACTAACTGCGACGACCTGTTCCAACAGATCCAGGACCTTCAAGCCAAGCGCAAAGGACTAGGCGATGCACTGACCTCACTTAGCCAGGTGGACGAGCCACCCGACCCTGCCCGCACCTTCGTCTTCCGTGACAAGAACGGCCAGATGATTGAGGCGGACTTCGACGAGGTGTGGAAGCAGATCAGCCGTGACCCCCTGGCAACCCAGGAATGGGCTGACATTGCCGCTGCCAATGGCGAATTGCCAGATGGTTCCAACGGCCACTTCGAGAACGTCCGCCAAATGGTGGATCGCATGGGGCTGACTGATGCCGCCCAGCTGGCTGCGTTCTCGCAAAAGATGACTGGTGACTGGGCTGCAGTGAACCCATCGGACTTTGCCCGTGCCACTGCGATAAACAACAAGGAGGTGTTCCTGGATCAGCTGCAGAGCGCCTTTGCTGAGGCCCGCGTGGACATCGGGAGGGACAAGATCAGCCAGCTGGTGGCCACCAACGTGGCGCCATTCCTGGACATCCTGCAGCGCCAGAGCAAGTTGCGTGTGGCTGGTGTCCTCACCAAGCAGACACTCCACGACTCGATTGACCTGCTGAAACAGCAGATCGCCGCAACTGGCGTCAGGCCCACCCGTGAGGCCAAGGCCCAGTTCCTGGATGCCTATGCCAAGGCGATCTTTGCCCACCGCTCCGAGCGGATTGCATCCCGCAGGTCAGGCCAGCTGCTGCAGAACTACCAGCGGATGGTGGACGAAGACCCCGTGACGACTGGTTCGCTGTGGCAGGACACTGCAGCAGAGGCCCAGGCGGCCACTGACGGCCTGGCGGAGGAGACCATCTTCATGAGCCCTGCCGAGATGGTGCAGGAAGGCAGCATCCCCAGGCAGGTGGTTGAAGCAGCCGACAAGGGTGCCGCAGGCATTAAGGACCTGGAGGAGATCCAGCTCACGCTCAAGATCGAAGGGGTGGACCCGACCAACGAGCTGGACAAAAACTGGGAGCAGATCTGGAGGCGTTCAGCCCGTGCTGCCTACAAGGATTCGATCCTGTTCAACCCACGCAGCCAGTTGATGTCCAACTACCTCAGCCAGAAGGTGGTCTTCGCGGCTGAAGGATTCAAGAAGGTTGCGGGCGGCAACGCCTGGAAGCTGTACGAGGGCCGCGCCAGGGGGAGCCAGGCGTCACTGCTTGACGATGCCCCGAACGCAGCGGCTGCGAAACAGCCGATCTACATCAAACCCATGGCCACTGAGTTCTTCCGTGATGCCCTCAAGGACCAGCTGGATGGGGCTCGGATTGCAGTGGAGGCTGGAGTGCGGGCTCACGCAATCATCAAGCAGTCATGGAAGGAGTCGATTGACCGTGGCTTGCTGAAGGCCGAGACGCCCTTCGCTGGCAACGTCGATAACTTTGCGGCTGGGGGTCAGATGGACCTGGATACGCAATACAAAGCAGCGCAGGAGGTGATGGATGAACCGTTGGACCCCAAGCGGTTCCACTTCCAACTGCGCGACAAGCTCCACATCGGATTGAAGCTGCTCGCCAACAGCAAGATCGAGCAGGCCACTGGCCAGAAGTTGCCGGTTTACACAGCCCTCCAAATGATGACGGCGGTGGATCAGCGAGCTGGTCTACGCAACTTCATGACGGATCGGGCCAACGATCTGATCATTGAGCAGGCCAGCTTGAACCCTGGTGGGACCCTCAAGGAGTGGGCAGATGCCGCTGATGTGAAGCTGAGGGACCAGCTGTACGAGGCCACCCCGTCAGCGCAAAACATCAAGGACGCCAGGACTCAGTTCTCCCTTTCAGAGGAGGACCTGACCGACGACCAGGTGGCGGCGTACCTGGCCGCAGAAAAGATTGGCTTCCCCGTGCTGGCAACACCGGACCAGATCAAGTCCAAGGACATGTCGATTGCCATGCGGATGCAGCAGAAGCAGTCGGGAGGCATCCCTGGCGCCATTGAGAACTTCGTCGGGAAGGCCAGGACCAATGAATATGTGGACTCACAGCTGCCCTTCTGGCGGTCTCCCTACAACCAGCTGGTGTGGGATGTCTCCCTGGCCAACCCCTTCACCCCGGTTGCCAAGGTTGCCCAGGTGGCGTGGAACCTGCCCCAGGGCAAGGTGACCCCCAAGATGATGGCCGAGGCCCAGGCAAGCACCGTCGTCTGGCTGTCGATTGCAGGGGCGGCCTACACCATGCGCCAGAACGGCTTGATCGTTGGCAACGGCCCAGTCGAGCCCAATGCCCGCAGGCAATGGATGCAGCGCCTCACGGCTGAAGGCAAGGTGCCCAACAGCGTCTTTGGCATCCCCTTCAACATGGGCGGGATACCAGTGCTCAACAGCATCTTCATGCTGGTTGATGCGATGGATGTCATCGACCAGGGCAACGTCAGCGAGTTCGACCGGATCAATGCCTGGCAGGGGATGGCTCAGGTGGGTGCTGGAACCATCATGCGGATGCCTGGCTTCCGTCAGGTGCAGATGATCTATGACGCCTTCTCCAATGGCAACGAGAACGCCATCCGTAAGCTGTCCGGCTGGTTCCTGAATGGCCAGCTCAATCCCACCTCAGGTGTTGAGCGGATGGCTGAATGGGCGACTGGCACCACCAACAAAGACCTGCAACGCCCCCGTGGCTTTACCGGCGGCGATGAGCGTTGGGACCTAAGCCAGCTGCCAGCCGACCACCCACTGCGCAGTGCCTATTACGGGATGCAGAAGTGGGTCTACGAATCGAACCCTGGCCTGGCCCACTGGACTGGGGTGCCGATCAAGGAGACCACCTGGCTGGGCCGTGAGGTGCGTCGTCCTGATGGGATCTTCCGGGGTGAATGGCCCATTGGTGTCCCTGGCCGGTGGGAGTTCAACGAGGGTGACTACAGAACCGAGACCAGCCTGGAGCGGTTGGGCCTGCTGGACCCACCTAAGGAGTTGATGTCGGGCAAGCTCGATGGGATACCGATGCTCCCCGACGCCGAGCAGGAGTTCAACGCCTACCTGGGCACAGTCAAGCCAGCCAGCAACTACTCCCGCGACCCACTCGGCGGGTATGTGGTCTGGAAGGGTGAGAAGGCTGAACGGAAGGGCCCTGGCGGACGCGTAGCCGCCACGGTGGAAGAGAAGGTTGACCTAACCAGGCTGGTGGATCAGGCCGTCCAGGGCCGCACCGTGCGGGAGGCGCTCCAGTTTGTGCTGGACAGCCCGCAGTGGCGGAAGTGGGATTCACACCCCACCTACACCACCGATACCAGGGTGAATGATCGACCCAAGGGCGTGATCCAGAATCAACCTGGGCCTGTCTTGATCAAGAAGATCAAGGAGTATTACGCGAACCTTGCCCAGCAGAAGATGGAGGAGAGCAACAGCCCTGCAGCGGAGCAGTGGCGACAAGACCGCACCCTCCTGGGGCGTGATCCGGGTGAGGTGGCACCAGCACAGCGGTTCCTACAGGAGTCCATGCGGTAGCCCATCTGGTCGCGGGCGGGGCACAATAGGTCAACAACCATGTAATGGTCGATGGCCAGCCCCTTCCCCTACAGCTACCGCCAGTACGCGGGGAACGGCACGGTCAAAGACTTTGCTGTTCCCTTCCCCTACATCGAACGGGCCCACGTTCACGTTTACCTGGGCTTCGATCTACTGGATGGGACATTCACCAGTGAGCTGGCTGAGACCAGTGGCTACACCTGGACCAGCGGCACAAACATTCGCACCGTTGTAGCCCCAGCCACGGGCACCACCCTGACGGTGATCAGGCAGACCCCCAACGGTCAGCAGTTGATTGAGTGGGTGGACGGCTCCAACCTGATCGCCGCCGACCTCAACACCTCCGACCTGCAGAACCTGTACGTCGTCCAGGAGCAGCAGGACCGCAACGATTCGGTGGTCATCCTGGCCGGTGACTCGGATGCAGATTCGGCTGAGGCCCTGGCCAAGGCGAACCAGGCACTGGCTGAGTCGGGCACGGCCCTAACCCAAAGCACCACGGCGCTTAGCCAGAGCACCACTGCCTTGAGCAACAGCTCAACGGCATTGAGCAACAGCTCAACGGCCTTGAGCCAGAGCACCACGGCATTGTCAACGGCCAACACGGCCAACACCAACGCCTCGGCTGCCGTCGTCACGGCCAACAGCGCCAACACCAAGGCCGACGCTGCAATCTCAGCTGTTGCCAACAGCGTCAACTACACGGCCATCCCGAACGTTGCGGGGATTCCAGCCACCCCGGCTAACAACACCTACATCGAGATTGCCGACTCGACCGGGCTGCAATCCTTCACCCCCCTGGCGGGAATGCCGGTTGGGTTTGTTGGTGATGCTGGCCTAAGCGTTCGTCTCCGCTACACCAGCACCCCGGCCACCTGGAACTGGATCAACTATTACGCGAACGGCCCTGACGCCCGCTACCTGAAGCAGGCAGGCGGCACCATGACCGGCCCCCTGCTGTTGGCTGGACCACCCACTGCCCCGCTGAACCCAGCATCCAAGGCGTACACCGATGCTGCTGATGCCACGCTGACTACAGCGGCGGCCAATGCCCAGTCAGCAGCTGCGGCTGCCCAGACCACGGCCAACACTGCCGTGACCAATGCGGCCACTGCCCAGTCGGCAGCGAACGCTGCGCAGACAACGGCCAACACCGCCAACACAACGGCCAACGCTGCCCTGCCAAAGGCTGGCGGCACGATGACTGGCCCCATCGTCTTTGCTGGCGGCCAGGCCACGGCAACCACGACTGCTGCCGGGATCGTCCAGCTCACCGACGCGACCAACAGCACCAGCACGACCACCGCTGCCACGCCAGCCAGCGTCAAAGCGGTGCAGGACTTCGCCCAGGTGGTGAGTACCACGGCCACTGGGGCAATGCCCAAGACGGGCGGGACATTCACTGGCGATGTGACCTTCGGGACCACAACTGCAGCGGGCCTACCCGTTGGCACCACAGCCCAACGCCCTACCGGCACTGTTGGCCAGATTCGATACAACTCCACCCTTGGTCAGTTCGAGGGGTTCGGCACGGCTTGGTCTGGCATCGGAGGTGGGGCCGTGGGCGGGGCGGCGGACCGGGTGTTTGTTGAGACAGGTCAAACAATCACCACCTCTTACACGCTGACCACTGGCTACAACGCCGTGTCGGCTGGTCCTGTGACCGTCGCCAACGGCGCGGTCGTCACTGTCCCCTCAGGCGCTGCCTGGGTCATCGTTTGAGGTACTGAACTATGCCAATCACTATCAATGGATCAGGAACAGTTACCGGCATCTCGGCTGGTGGGTTGCCTGATGCCTGCATCACCACGGCTGAGATTGCGGCCAACGCTGTCACCACAGCAAAGCTTGGTTCCGCTGAACAATCGGGCCTGTGCAAAGCCTGGGCGAACTTCAACGGCACTTCAACGGTGGCAATCCGCGCTAGCTACAACGTGAGCAGCATTACGGATGTTGCCTTGGGTCAATATACTGTTAACTTTACAACAGCAATGCCTGATGCAAATTACGCGCCTACAGGTATGGCTGGATATAAGGATGCTACAAACAATAATGAGATAACTTGGATTTCCCTTAGAAGATCTAGTTCGTCTGCTTTTAGCACTACCGCATGTGATATTACTACTGGATTTACAACATCTAATAGTGGTGCTGATTGCACCCATGTATGTGTCGCCTTCTTCCGGTAACCCATCATGAAACGAATCATCTTTCAAAACGAATCTGGCGGCGTATCCGTCATCATCCCCACAGGTGAGCTTCCCATTGAGGAAGTCGCGGCAAAGGATGTCCCCGAAGGTGTTGCCTACGAAATCGTGGAAGACGACGCCATCCCATCAGATCGGTTCTTCCGCAACGCCTGGATCATGGGTGACTGCTGCATCGAGCACGACCTGGGCCAGTGTCGCGTCATTGGCCACCAGATGCGTCGGGCACAACGCAACGCAGAGTTTGCCCCGTTCGACGAGATCATCGCCAAGCAAATCCCAGGTCTCGACGCTTCCGAAGCTGAGGCCAGTCGTCAGGCGATCCGCGAGAAATACGCCTTGATTCAGGACGCCATCGACATTGCTGAGGATCCTGACACCATCAAACTCGCCCTGGAGGCAAACCAATGACACGGGAGCCATCGCCAGCGGAAATTTATGCCGTCATTCATTACGAAGACGGTGTGCTGACCTGGAAAAACAGGGGTATCTCCAAAGTAGACAAACAATTTGCGGGCAAAACAGCAGGCTGTCTGCGTCCTGATGGTTACATAGCCTTGGCATGGAAAGGAAAGCACATTTTGGCGCATCGTCTTATTTGGATTATGCACAATGGTGCAATTCCTGATGGCCTTTTTATTGACCACATAAACAGGGATCGCAAGGACAACAGGCTGGAAAATTTACGCTTGTGTTCAGTTTCCGATAACAACTGCAACGCCAAACTAAGAATCGACAATAGCTCCAAGATCAAGGGAGTTTGCTGGGACAATCAGCGCAATAAGTGGAAAGCTCGGGTTTCATATAAAGGCCGGCAATTTCACGCTGGTTTTCATGCTGAGCTACAGGACGCGGCGGATGCTGTACGCATAAAGCGTGAGCAGATCCATAATGAGTTCGCCGCTCACCACGATTTACTCATGGAGGCAGGACATTGACTTTGCGTTTAAACGGCAGCACCTCGGGTTACACCGAAATCGACGCCCCAGCCGTGGCGGGTTCAAATACGCTGGTGTTGCCGACTGGTGCGGGCAGTGCCTATCAAGTGGTGCGCAACGGTGCCACCGCAGGGTCGCTGGAGTTCACCGACAAGATCGTCAGCGGCACCGCTCAAGCCAGCACCAGCGGCACCTCGATTGACTTCACCGGTATTCCAAGCTGGGTAAAGCGGATTACGGTGATGTTTAACGGGGTTAGTACGAATGGGGCAAGCAACATTCTGATCCAAACTGGTTCCGGATCGTTTTTAACCAGCGGGTATCTAGGGGCAGGAAGTAATAGCGCTACGGGAGGAGCTAATTTCACAACAGGTTTTGGAATCAATCTTTACAACACAAGCGCCGGAGTGCTTCATGGCGCAGTCACTATTTTTCTGCTTACTGGAAACACTTGGACAGTTAGCGGAAACGTTTCTAGGTCTGATACTGCTGCCACCGGAACGACTGCTGGCGTCATAGCTCTCTCCGGCACACTAGACCGCGTTCGCATCACCACCGTGAACGGCACCGACACGTTCGACGCCGGGTCGATCAACATCCTTTACGAGTGATCCGATGAGCACACTTAACGTTTCAAACCTCGCCGGACCTTCTAGCACCGGCACTGCTGCAATCCTGGCCAGCGTCAATGGTGGTTCTATTGCTGGTAGCCGGAACCGCATTATCAATGGTGACATGGATACTGACCAGCGCAATGCTGGAGCAGCTCAAACATTTACAGCAGCCGCAGCACTTGCCTACAGCGTTGATCGCTGGTATGGATATTGCACTGGAGCTAACGTCACTGGTCAGCAAGTAGCTGGGGCCACAGCTGGACAATTTCGCTATCGCTTTACAGGTGCTGCAAGCGTCACGGCTATCGGTTTTGGGCAACGGATTGAGCAACTCAACAGTGCCGACCTTGCCAGCAGTACCGCAACGCTGAGCGTTGACCTTGCCAACTCACTGCTAACGACTGTCACCTGGACAGCGTATTACGCAACCACTGCTGATACCTTTGGCACGTTGGCCAGTCCCACTCGGACGCAGATTGCCACTGGCACGTTTACTGTTACCAGCACTGTCACCCGGTACAACACCAACATCAGCGTTCCAGCAGCGGCCACTACCGGTATCGAGATTGTGTTCACGGTTGGTGCTCAAACCTCCGGCACCTGGACCATCGGAAACGTCCAACTTGAACCCGGCACCGTCGCGACTCCTTTTGAGCGCAGGTCGTATGGGGCGGAGTTGGCGTTGTGTCAGAGGTATTACCAAGTCTTCACCAGCTTTAACATTGAAGGTTACGCAAACGCTGCCACTACTCGTGCCGTAACCATACCTTTACCCTTTCTTGTTCAAATGCGTGCAACACCAACTCGCGGTGTGATTACAGCAGGAACATTTACCAACATTCGAGGGAGTTCAACCACTTATGCTGGATTGGGGTTAAATGGATTAACATCAACTTTTGCAAGTGCAAGTATTGAATCCGCGGCGGCTGGTTTGTGCCAATACTTAAATGCTACAGAATCTATGTCCGCCGAACTGTAACCACCCATGACCTACCAACTAACAACCGGCGACACCATCCTCCGCCTTGCGGACAACGCCTTCATCCCACCCGACCTCGCCAACACCGACTACGCCGCTTACCTGGAGTGGGTCGCTGCTGGCAACACCCCCGAGCCTGCCCCCGAACCTGTGGCCCCGGTTGAACTGACGCCTGCTGAG
>JGI12421J11937_10001270_pt1 | contig 10213 bp, 8 predicted proteins | sample LakErihyJuly2011_2_FD_11937 | JGI IMG/M metagenome (IMG submission 11937)
AGTGGGAAAAGCTATAGGCCATCTAATGTTAATTAAAAATGTTAAAAAAGCTGTTATCGTAAAGAATAATTAAAAGTTATATTTAACTTATAAAAATTTCTTATTTGTATGCTAAGAAAATAATGTTTAGTAAACATTTTTGATTCGTGGTTCGACGTCGGAATTTGCGGTCGAAGCCGTTCGGGCTTGTGTAGATTCTCCGCGGCACCGGTCCTGGGCGCGCAAGTAAGCTCTGGGAAGAAGGGTTTTCGCGCTGCGCGCGAGGGGGACAAGTGCGCGAGGGGGACAGGCTCTTAGACTCTAAAGCTCTCTTCGGTCCGTCCCGCTGCTGCTGGGTCATTTTCGGGCGGATGGGAATAAGGCTGTGGAGGAGGAGGAGGGGATGGCCCGAGAGACTCGAGCCCTACCGGGGAGGTGGCAGCAGTAGTTTGGTAGGGGCGGACCTGCGTTTGCAGAGATTCTTCGGAAGAGTGTCTTTAGGGTGTCTTTAGGGGACAGGCTTCGGAAGTGAGGATGCTCGACATTGGGGGGGCGGTCGGTGGAAGGTTCGGGAGAGATGCAGCCGTTCCAAATCATCTTCAATCCGACCAGCGCCGCTGAGTTGTCCAAGCTCCCCAAGGATCTGCAGTTGCTGGTGCTCGGGCAGTTCCGGGGCCTTCCTTCGGAATTGATGCGGGAGGAAGGAGCCTTCGGGAGCCTGTCCCGGCAAGGGCGGACGTTGACGCGATATCGCTTGGGCGATTACCGGGTCTATTTCGAGCGGCATCCGCTCGGGGTGGTGGTGCACCGGATTCTAAGTCGCAACACGCTGAAGGATTTCCTCTACCGATCCAGCCTGCCGACCGGTGAGGATGAGCAGTTGGAGGGAAATCCAAAGTTCTGGGAACTCATCGCGGCCGCGAAGTCGGTGCGCTAAAGAGTTTAGGTGTTTCGGTGCGGGGATGGGGCTCAGACGGCCTTGGGGCTCTGTGCGGCGCTCGAGGCGGTTTCGGTTTGGGAGCGCCCTAGAGGCGTTACTGGGAAAAGGGGTGTGGGTGTTAGTCCGTCGGAGCAAAACGGGGACTCCACCCAGCCGGAATGATTTAATTGCTAGGAAACGGACGGCATGGCGGATTCTTTCGCAATACGAAGCGAGAGCGAGGCGCGGGCCAGAGAGCGAGGCCGATAATGTTCGAACAACGACGTTCTCGCGGAAGAGGACGCACGCCAGCCCGACTGATCTAACAGAAAGCGTTCTGACTCAGACGTAGAGCGCCTTACGCAGTTCGTGGGTGAGCACAGACATCGAGGGGTAACGCATCGCGGGATCTTGCTCGAGGCACCGGAGGACGATTTTTTCCAGCGCGAGCGGGATGTCGGGATTGAGTTTGCGAGGGGGGATGAAGTCCGAACGGTTCCGCTGGGCGTGAAAGACACCGTCGGCCGAGTCTCCGGGGAAGGGTTTCCGGTGGGTCAATAATTCGTAGGCGCTGACCCCGTAGGCCCAGATGTCGGCCCGGTGATCAACCGGTTCGCGGGCCAATTGCTCCGGGGACATGTAGTGCGGGGTGCCCGGGTTTTTGTCGAGTTTGCGGGGCGGGTCCGGAATGAGTTGGGCTAGATCGAAGTCGATGAGCTTAAGCCGGCCGTTGCGGGTCAGTAGCACGTTCTCCGGCTTCACATCGAGGTGCATGTAGCCGCGGTCATGGACCACCTCGAGGGCCTCGGCCATGTCGATGAGCACTTGGGCGATGTTCTCGGCTAGGACCGGATCGCCGGTGGCCATGCGCAGCTTGAGGTTCTCGCCTTCGACGTATTCGAGCACCAGAACCAACTCGCCATCGATCTTGCCGTGTTCGATGTAGCCGATGATGTGCTTGTCGTCTTGGCAGGCCTGCAGGGTCTCACAACCGGTCAGGAAGCGTTTACGCTCCGTGAAGGCGAAGGTTGTGTTGTTGAGCATTAGCCGGAGGGCTACTGCCTTGCCGGCGGTGTCGGTGCCCAGCCAGATCTCGGACATTCCACCTGCGTTGATCTCCTCGTGGAGCGTGTAGGGGCCGATCTTGGTTCCGTGGCGTGACATCCGGTTAAGAACACCCATTAAACTGCGAGGCTCTTCTGAAATCAATCTTGCCTCTGAAGACGTACCACGGTTGACCCCAGCGCCGAACAGGATTAAGACGAACGGAAATTCCTCATGAACCTACCGTTCAACCGTCGCCAATTCGTTGCCACCGCAACCACCGCCGCAGCCATGGTCGGCCTTTGGGGCTGTTCCAGCCTCCATGCTCTGAACCAGCCGCCGAAGGGTTTTTCGCAGCTCTTCAATGGGCATGACCTGACCGGTTTCCGCGGCGGTGACACTTTCGACCACCGCAAGTTGCTGGCCATGCCCGAGGCAGACCGTGCGGCCCAGATCGCCAAGTGGACCAAGACGCTGACGGAGATCGATGCCAAGACGGGTAAGCCCAACTGGCATGTTGAGAACGGGGAATTGGTGAATGGTGGCAATGGCGCCTATGCCACGACTGAGAAGGATTACGGCGATTTCGAACTGCTTTTGGAGTACAAGACGGTTCCGTTGGCCGATTCGGGGATTTACCTGCGCGGCGTTCCTCAGGTGCAAATTTGGGATTACACCGAAAAAGCCAAGTTCAGCATTGGGGCAAACAAGGGGTCGGGCGGTCTTTGGAATAACTCGCCGGGCGCTCCCGGTAAGGATCCGTTGGTGCTGGCTGACAAGCCTTTCGGTCAGTGGAATTCCTTCCGCATCGTCATGGTCGGCTCGCGGGTGAGCATCTGGCTCAATGACAAACCGGTCGTCCAGCATGCGGTGATGGAAAATTACTACGATCGCAAGAAGCCCATCCCGGCCCATGGCCCCATCCAGTTGCAGACCCACGGCGGTGAGATCCGCTGGAAGAACGTGTTCATTCGCGAGATCGGTAGCACCGAGGCCAACAAGATCCTCGCCAGCCATGGTCAGGAAGGTTTTCAGCCGATTTGGAACGGCAAGGACCTCACCGGTTGGAATGGTGCGGTCGCGGACTACGAGGTGGTAGACGGGTCCATTCGCTGCAAGAAGGGCAAGGGGGGTTGCCTGTTCACTCAGGCCGAATACGCTGATTTTGCCTTTCGTGCCGAGGTTCAAGTGCCCAGCGCTGGCAATAATGGTTTCGCCATTCGCTACCCGGGTTCGGGTGATGCCGCCTATGTGGCCATGACTGAGTTGCAGGTTCTGGCCGAAGACTACGAAGCCAAGACCGGTTCCAAGCTCGATCCGCGTCAGGCATACGGTGGCGCCTACGGCATGGCCGCCGCTCATCAAGGATACCAGCGCCCCAATGGTGAGTGGAACTTTCAGGAGACTTACGTGCAGGGCAGTCGCATCCGGACCGAACTCAATGGGTTCATTATCCTTGATGCCGATCTCTCCACGATTACCAATTACATGGCCAACAGTCCGCACCCAGGCAAGACCCGCACTCGGGGACACTTTGGCTTCGCAGGTCACAACGACCCTGTGGCGTTTCGCAATTTGAGCGTTAAGTCGCTCTGAGCGGATCGTTTCGATCGTTTGTTTGATTCCAACACCGGAGAGTTCAGAGTTTCACTCTGGCCTCCGGTGTTTGTCTGGAGATTTGCGTAACCGGTGGCAGGCTGTGAGAGTCTTTGCCGTCAACGAGCCACAATAGAATTTCGTCTGTTTGCCCGCTCCTGCTTGCCCATGAATCCGTTTTCGCGCCTTTTCGCCCATTGGCCCCGCTCCGGTTTGTCCGGTCTCGGTTTGTCCGGTCTTCAATCATGCAATTCATTGCCGGCGATGCTTCTACCGGCGGTCCTGTTGCTGGTGACCGTGCTGGTGACCGGCTGCGATCGCTTCAAAAAGCCTGCGCCCGTCGAGTTTAAGACTGAGGCGTCGGTACGGACCAACATGGTTCAAAGTGTCAGCGCCAATGGGGGCATCGCTCCGATCCGACAAGTCCAAGTGGGTTCCCAGATTTCGGGCACCATCACTGAGATGAAGGTCGATTTTAACTCTGTCGTGAAGGAGGGCGACGTTCTGGCACGCATCGATCCCGCCACCTACGAGCGGAGTTTGGCCCGTGTCAAAGCCGATCTGGCCAATGCCACTGCAGGCTTAGCCATGGCTGAATTTAATTCCAAGCGCGCCAAAGAACTCTTCACCGCGAAACTGATATCGGAGACTGAAAGCCAGCAGGCTGATGTGTCATTGCTGCAGGCCCAGGCTGGGGTCAAAACACGCGAGGCCGCCGTTGAGAGCGCTCAGGTAGATCTCGATCGTACGACCATCTTTGCTCCGATCGGTGGCGTGGTGGTGACCCGGAATGTGGATGCCGGTCAGACCGTGGCCGCGAGCTTCAGTACCCCCACCTTGTTTCTGATTGCTCAGGATTTGTCCCAGATGCAAATCGAGCTGGCCGTTTCCGAAGCAGACATCGGCAATGTGCTGGAACAGCAGCGGGTCGAGTTCACCGTGGACGCGTTTCCGAACCGCAAATTTGAGGGTCGAGTCCGTCAGGTGCGTTTCGCGCCCACCACCAACCAGAACGTGGTGACTTACACCACGGTGGTGGCGGTCAATAACAAGGACTTGCGGTTGCGGCCGGGCATGACGGCCACGGCCACCCTGATCACCTTGGAGAAAACGAATGTGGTTCGCATTCCGGCCTCAGCCACCCGGTTCTCCCCGCCTGCAGGAATCACCGTGCTGCCGGCCATCAACACGGTCTCCACCAACGACATCGTGCGGTCTTCCCGCCCTTCGGGTATGGAGGGTCTACCGACGCCTCCTTGGTCGGCTGAAGGACGTCGCCCCACGGACGACGAACGTAAAAAATATGAAGAGTCTCTCACGGCAGACCAGAAAGTGGCTTATCAGGCCGTTCGGGATCGCATGCGGGCCATGATGGCCTCTGGCGGTGGCGGTGGTATGGGCGGAGGCCCCGGTGGCGGCCCTGGCGGTGGCGGCGGTGGAATGGGCGGAGGCTCCCCGCGTCCGCGGCCCGTCGATGGACCCACGTTGAAGACCGTGTATGTCATCAAGCCGGCCGATCCGGCGACTCCGGATGCTCCTCCGGTCCTCCAAGCCATCACCGTTAAGGTGGGCATGACCGATGCTGCAAATGCCGAGATCCTAGAGGGACTCGAACCCGGGCAGGTGGTCGTGACTGCGCTCAAGTCTTCGATGTCCTCAGCCGCAGCGCCGGCAGGCAATCCCTTCGGTGGACCCTTTGGTGGGGCTCCGCGCCGCTGATCTCTGCTTTCTTCATCCAACCCTTCGAATCCATGCCCGCGGTCATCCAGCTCGAGGATTTTCACAAGACCTACCGCACCGGCGAGATCGAGGTGCGCGCGGTGCGTGGGGTCAACCTCATTGCCGAACCCGGCGAGTTTGTCGCCATTATGGGTTCCTCGGGTTCCGGCAAGAGCACCCTGATGAACACCGTCGGCTGCCTCGACCGGCCGACTCAGGGAAAGTGCCTGATCGACGGTGTCGACATCGGTTCTCTGTCTCGCAACGAATTGGCCGACCTGCGCAATCGTAAGCTGGGGTTCGTGTTCCAGGGCTTTAATCTCCTGGCCCGGACGACAGCGCTGGAGAATGTGCAACTGCCCATGCTGTATGCTCGGCCCCGGATCACCGTCTCTGAGCAGAACCGGCGGGCCGCAGAAGCGCTAGAATTGGTGGGGCTTGGCCAGCGCATGGACCACACTCCCAGCCGCTTGTCAGGGGGACAGCAGCAGCGAGTGGCCATTGCGCGGGCGCTGGTCAATCGGCCGACTCTCCTCTTGGCCGATGAGCCCACGGGCAATCTCGATTCGCGCACCAGCATCGAGATCATGGGCATCTTCCAGAAGCTCAACGACGAGGGCATGACGGTGGTCATGGTGACCCACGAACTCGACATTGCCCATTATTGCAAACGCATCGTGGTCATGCGCGATGGTCTGGTGCGCAGCGATGCGCCGGTGACCGCTCGCCTCAACGCCCTCGAAGAACTCCAGAAACTGGAGGCCGAGCAAAAGGCCGTCCAACTCAACCCCTGACCCATGTTTGCCACCCTTCGCATCGCTCTGATGGCCATCCGGCGCAACGTGCTCCGGTCCTTCCTCACCATGCTCGGCATTATCGTGGGCATCGCCGCCGTCATCGTCGGTGTCAGCATGGGTACCGGAGCCAAGGCGGAGGTAGATAAGCGCATCGCCGGACTGGGGCAGAACCTCATCACCGTGATGTCGGGCAACATGACCCGAGGTGGCGTCCGAGGTGGTTTCGGCATGGCGCCCAACTTGTCGATCGAAGATTTTGACGCGATCCGCCAGGAAATCTCTCAGGTGACGGCCATGAGTCCTGAGGCAGGGACCACCGCACAGGTGGCCGCGGGCAATCAGAACAGTTCTGTGCGAGTATCCGGGGTCTCCGACGAATACATCGACACCCGTTCTTGGGCCCTGAAAAGCGGGGAGAACTTCACGGCCGCCGATGTACGCAACGCTTCCAAGATTTGCCTGATCGGGGCCACCACGGCGAAGACGCTTTTTGGCGAGGGCATCGATCCGGTGGGTCAATCGGTGCGCATCAAGAACGCGCCCTTCACCATCGTGGGGTGGTTGGAGGCCAAGGGTTCCGGAAGCTTCGGCCAAGATCAGGACGATGTCCTGCTCGTGCCTTACACCAGTGTGATGAAACGGTTGTCGGGGGATACTAAGTTCCGGTTTATCTTCGTGCAGGCAGAGTCGCCCGACGCGATTCCTTTAGTGCAGGAGCAACTCAAGGAATTGCTGCGCCGTCAGCATAAGATTAGCGACGGAAAGGATGATGACTTCATGGTTCGCAACCAGCAGGAGACGAGCGACTTCTTCAACGCGAACAACCGGATCATGACCGTATTAATCGGTTTTTTTGCAGGCATCTCATTGGTCGTCGGAGGCATCGGCATCATGAACATCATGCTGGTCAGTGTTACCGAGCGCACTCGGGAGATCGGAATCCGCCTCGCGGTCGGGGCCCGCGGTCGGGATGTCCTTCTGCAATTCTTGGCCGAGGCCGTCCTCCTGAGTGTCTTGGGCGGTGGGGTGGGGATCGCTGTGGGTTACTGGTTGGCCCCGTTGCTCACTCAGTTGTTCCAGTTCCCCACGCTTATCTCCCAATCCTCGGTGATCCTCGCCTTCACAGTGAGCGCCATCATCGGCATCGTCTTCGGATTCTTTCCTGCGTTGAAGGCAGCCAATCTCGATCCGATCGACGCTTTGCGCTACGAGTAGCCCGAATGAACCCTCCGGCAGCCTCTCTCTCCGCCCTTAAGAGCGCACTGCGAGAGGATCTCCGCAGGCAGTTGCGAGGGCTTGAGGCCGAACTTCGCGAGGAGTGGTCGCTCCGCATTCGGGAAAGATGTTTAGAATTGCCCGAATGGTCCGATTGCCGGGTGGTGGGCCTTTATTATCCCAGAGCCGACGAACCCGATATTTGGCCCTTGGTTGAGCGGGCTTGGTCGGCAGGAAAATGCGTTGTTTTACCCACCTACGATGAATCATTAGCCGCGTATCAATGGTGCCGGATAGACAGTTCCGAGGATTTGATTCCGGGTCGGTTTGGGATCCCGGAGCCTCGGTCTCGGTGCGATCGGATGGATGCCGTGCGACTGGACTTAGCGTTTGTTCCTGGGCTAGGATTCTCGACCGATGGGGGGAGGTTAGGAAGAGGGCGGGGTTTCTATGATCGGCTGCTGGAGTTCTTCCGCGGTCGGAGCTATGGGGTCGCCTTTGATTTTCAGCTGCTTCCGCAAATTCCCCGAGAGGGTCACGACGTTGAACTGACGGGTGTGCTCACCCCATCGGGTAGTCGATTTGTACCGTCGGGTGTTGCATTGAAACATGGTCACTGAATCCTGGATTTTCGCGGTCGGAGGCGTGCTGACCGGCACGGGGTTGGCCTATGTCATCTACCGCTTTCGCGAGCGGGCCTTGCGTGCCGAATTATCAATCCGGGAGCGGGAACGGGCCGATCAATCTCGCAAGGAGACCGAGGCTCTCCGCGTCGAGGTCCGTCTGGCAGCCCAGCAAGATCTCAATCGTTGGAGAGCCGATCAGGACCGAGATTTGGAATCTGAGCGTTCGCGTCTGGGCGGCACAGAATCCCGTTTGGCCGAGAGGGAAGCTTCGGTGGGACGTCAGATGGAGCGATTGGTCGAGCAGCAGGACGACGCGCGACGCAGGTCGGAGGCCCTCGACGTGATTCGAGTGCAGTTAGATCAGGATCGTCTCGAGATCCGGCGGTTGTCCGAGGAGCGCAAGAGTCAATTGGAGTCGTTGTCCGGTCTCAGCGCCCTCGAGGCCCGAACGCTGTTGCTGAAGGAGGTTGAACAAGATTCTTCTCGAGATGCCGTCAACCTCAGTCGGCACATCCTTGAAAGCGCGAAGAACGGTGCCGANCAGCAGGCCCGGCGCATCATCGCCACGGCCATCCAACGCTACGCAGGCAAACACACCTACGAGACCAGTACGGCCACCGTGGCCCTGCCGAGCGAAGAAATGAAGGGTCGGATCATCGGCCGCGACGGGCGCAACATTCGTTCTTTCGAGAACGCCACCGGCATCACGGTGTTGGTAGACGACACGCCCAATGCGGTGGTGGTCTCCGGCTTTGATCCAGTCCGGCGCGAAGTGGCTCGGCAGTCCATGGAACGACTGATTCTCGATGGCCGCATCCACCCGACTCGCATCGAGGAAGTGGTCGCTGCGGTCACGGTTGAGATGGAAGACTTCATCCTTCGCAAGGGCGAGGACGCGGTCTACAAGGCGGGCCAAACGGCAGTCCATCCGGACGTGGCCAAAATGCTGGGTCGGTTGCACTTCCGCCACAGTTACTCCCAGAACGTCCTCGAGCATTCCCTGGAGGTGGCCCATCTCTGCGGTTTGATGGCCGCGGAACTCGGAGAGGACATCTTGTTAGCCAAGCGATCCGGCCTGCTCCACGATATCGGTAAGGCCATGTCCCACGAGGTCGAGGGCCCCCACGCCAAGGTGGGTGCCGATTTCCTTAAGCGTTTCAATGAGTGCGCCGCCGTCGTGAATGGGGTGGCTTCTCATCATGAAGAAGTACCGCATGAAAACGCTCTGGGTATCCTTGTTGCCGCTGCCGATGCCATTAGTGCCACTCGTCCGGGTTCCCGCAGCGAGGGCATGACCACCTACCTCCAGCGCTTGGAGAACCTCGAGCGCATCGCCTTCGAGTTTCCCGGAGTGGAGCGAGCCTTTGCCATTCAGGCGGGTCGTGAACTGCGGGTGGTGGTGAAGCCGGAGGTGGTCGACGACCAGGCCTCCCTGCGGATGGCGCGTGATCTGGCTCGCCGCATCGAGGAGGAATTGCTCTATCCCGGGCAAATCCGCATCACAGTGGTCCGTGAGACCCGTTGCGTTGAATACGCCAAGTAGGCGTCCATTGGTGTTCAGGTGACTCTGGACGGAAAACACAGTTGCTATCGGGGTTGCCTGTGATGGGGTCACACCATGTTCCGAGCCCTGTGCGCTATTGGTCTTGCTTGCATGAGTGCTACCGTTTTTGCCCAGATTCCTGACAATCTTGTGGTCGAGGGAATCCCGCCGATTCCCATCGCATTGAAGCGCGATGCTTCCCGATACCTGGAGTTTCGGACTGCGGCCTTTGCCTCATGGCATCCCACCCGCCGGGAAATGCTCATCGGCACCCGGTTTTCCGACACCCTCCAACTGCATGCCGTCGCTCAGCCAGGTGGGGCTCGTCGCCAGTTGACCTTTTCAACGGAGCCGGTGGCCGGAGGGCAGTTCGAGCCCCGTCAGGGGCGTTTTATCGTCTTCAGCCAAGATGTCGGAGGTGGAGAATTCTACCAGTTGCACCGACTCGATTTGGCGGAGGGTAAGACGACGTTGCTGACCGACGGTCGCAGCCGCAATGGCAATGCCCATTTCTCCCACGACGGTCGCTGGCTCTTCCACAATTCGACCCGTCGCAATGGCCGCGACACCGATGTCTGGCGTTTGGACCCTCTCCGGCCTGAATCGGCTGAGATGATTTTGCAAGTTTCCGGCGGCGGTTGGGCGGTGCTCGATGTGCAGGACGACGGATCCCGGGTGCTGCTGCAAAACCGGCGTTCTATCACCGACAGTGAATTGCACCTGCTGGATGTCGCCACGCGGAAGCTCTCGAGGCTCACGCCCGCCAGTCAGCGGG
>JGI12421J11937_10001275_pt1 | contig 10201 bp, 9 predicted proteins | sample LakErihyJuly2011_2_FD_11937 | JGI IMG/M metagenome (IMG submission 11937)
AAAATTTTAAAACTTTTTTCATGATGAATTAATTAATATTTCAATTTTTCAATTTCATACGTTACAAAAAAATTCAGTAATCCCGAAAAATAAAAATAATATTACATATTTTAAATTATAATATATTATTAATAAAATGTAAAAAGGGTAACCTGTGCTAAAATTTTAATTTGCCAGTAAATTACTAAAGATAAAAGAACGATCTCAGGAAAATATCCGAAAAAAGGACCAAGAAAAAGAATTAATAAAGCAAAAGCAGGCTCTCCTCTAAGCGGAATTTGAAAGTTTCCAAATGTGTTGTAAAGAAAAAGATGTTGACATAAAAAACATTCAAGAGATTGAGCAAAACGTACGAATTTTTGTTAAAAAAAAAAGCTAAAACGAATAAAAGACGAATGTGTGTAACAAACAAATTAATTATGCAAAAAATTGAATAATACCCTTATCCAGTACTAACAAGTTACATAGTCTTAATAATCTGAAATAGTTGAGTAATTCCAATTCAATAACTAGTCTTTTAATCACCGACATAAGAAGAATAGTATGATCTTAAGTTTAATTTATATGCCGAAGTAGACGAAGATACCAGTTTAGCAAGACGATGAAGAGAAACTGAGATAAAGATTAAAAAATATAATTTAATAAGAAAAAATAATTAATGAATAGATAATAAAACATCAAAGCAGTTAGGTTATCTACGACAACCTTCTCGATCAACTTCAATAAACCAAATAGATAAGAAATATGGAATTATACGATGTTAAAATGAAGAGAAAAATCATCGACTCATAAAATCAAGACCTATCACATATTTAGATTCGGGCTAGCGATAACTAATAGAATTATTAGGTAGAGGTGAACACATACAAATAGAACCTCAATATCATCGAGATGGTCGAAAAAAATAAATTACAGTAGATGAAGAGAGAAGACATTGAGTCGCATAAGCTCCAACAGTCGTAGATGTACGACCAAGCCATCATTGAGAAAGAGAATTAAATAATAAGGAAGAAATTAGAAGAATAGTAACAGGAGATGGAGAAGCTAGACAATGAACACGAGGAGAAGATCCAAAGGAAGGCTGAATCAGTCCAGATTATCGAGGATATTGAGATCATACACAGACTACTTCATATCTTCAAAAAACCTCATGCAGCATCGAAGCCAGAAAACCAATAGGTGCTGAAAAGAACGATGAGTGAGTACTAGAGGCAATCTGTCTTACTGCGTAGTAAATCAGTTTTTATTGATCTGCGGAATGAGGAAAATAAGGGCCAATAAACCGATAATAACTTAGTGCAAATGGATATAAGAGCTGATACTTTAACAAGCATCGAGGAGAGCCATGAGAGCAAATCTGATCAAAACATACAAGATAAGATAGAGTATTTAGAACATTTGAAAGAGCAACCACTAGACCAGCACATAAAGATAAACGAGGAGAAGTTCAATATGAAGAAGACTGCTAGGAAGAAATCAGACTGCTATAAATCAGATACTTACAAAGTCTCTCAGAATAAAAATTACAATATTGTGATTATTAAGACCCCTTAGACTCGTAAAACCTCAATTATAATGAACTAGTTATAATTAGATTAAGTTAGAAAATCATTCCCAGGATTNGAANGTTCATAGTAGTCTCCCACTAATAGCAGTTTCCGATCCAGCGCTCCTTAGAATACTAAAAAAGCTAACATAAGCTAATAAAATACCCCAGATTCCTTTAAGGATGTGAATAATGATAATAAGAGCGATTTCTCGAATCTTTAGTAAGAAATCGATAAATCCATTGGAATGATGACTTCAAATAGGAAGTATGGTGGTAAGAGGATGAGCTTTAGTATTAAGAGAGAATCAGAGCGTATCCAGATTATGTCTAGACAGCTTCAAAAACATAAGATATCCCAGACCACTTAGCAGATCCTTGAGAAAATCAATGAGTTCTACGCTTAGCATAATGATCCTCACCAAGTAGCTGAAATGTTGATAAAATAGTATAATATCATGCTAAGTACCTCAAATAGTCTTTAAAAGGTCTTTGAGTTCTACAACCATGAACGCTAAGTGCTCATGTTATTCTCTGAAGATCTTGATCAGAAGGTTCTAAACCTCAAAAATATCTATCTTAAATAACAGAACTTAATGGATGATTACTAGGAAAACTTTTCGAATGAGAAGCCTTAGGATGTTCTGTTTGCGCTTATCCTAAACAACGACTCCATACTGGAGCTTAAGCGGAAGAACCATATGGTTATCATAAACTTGATAAGTAAGTACACTAACATCTTGATAAGGGTGAGGTTCATTATCAATGATATATTGTAAAAAACTTCTAATAGAAATGAAAAAGTTTTCAGGTAAGGAATTGAGAAAATGACGTAGTTCATAAACGAATACTAAACTGGATGGTTCGCTAAAAGGAAGAAATCTGATCTTCTAGGGAAGGAGCAATATATGAAATAAGTAGAAGGGGTGAAATTTTAAGAAGGTGGAGATCAGCAAAAAAGGATTGATCGGATCACTAAATCGCTTTCTTAGACTGCTTTCTACCCATTAACTTAAGTTGAATTAAAAAAATAATTTTTAGAAGTTTTTCCAAGGAAACATGAGTTGAGTGAGGAATGGTTGAAGATTATATGCAAAGACATCCTATTGCTTATATTTTAGAGTAAAGAAAGCTTATAAAAGGGCCTTATGGATGCAAAAAACTAGGTAGGGAACTTTAATCTTAAGAAAAATGAGTTTCAGATTCTTAAACTTTCAATTGAAATTCTACAAAATTTTTCGATTAATTATGTTTAAAATCTGCTTAAGTAAGGAATTCAAAACTTCAGCTAAGTTGTCTCTATGATTAATACTTAGAACTCCTTACAAAAATAAAGCGCGAAGGACAAGAATGATGGATTCAGGGGCGTAAATTTTATTTTCTCAACTATCAAAGTAAGAGATAATTCTAATTTCATTAAAGTCAAAAAATAAACTTACGCACTCTCTCCAGAGATGAAAATGAAGTTAAATTCTTCCATTGAGAGAGGTTTATATCACTATCAAATAGGTAAGAAAAGAGAGGATAATCAGAATGGGGAATTAGAGCTTAACTTTAATAAAATTCAAAAAATTTAAAACAATATTCTATAAGACCTTAAATCACAACAATAACTCTATAATGATTAAAATTACAAGGAGTGGATAAATAAACAATCAGACCAGAAAAAAATCTACGAGCCTTTTTCTTTTAAGGAAGGACAAGAAGTGTAGTCCAACATCCAACAAGCAGAAGCTAAGACTAGGGCAGAGAGCTTTGCTAAATTAAGCGAGAGAGAACGCGAAAACCTTTATATTGATCACCAAAGGACTCATGTGAAGATTTCTAAAATATAAGATGTTAAGAAACCTTCTCAATATTAAGAGTAGTTCGAGCCTATTGAGGCTGATAAAGAGGAGCATGTGATTGAGGAAGTGGAGGAGAAGATCGATGACTTCGCTCATCACGTGAATTCTGTCTACAACTACAGCATAATGTTCGATAAGTTGAATTCAATTGATTCTAAACTTCTAAAGAAAAAGGAGGATAATTCCAGAGGCGACTTCCATTAATATATACCAGATATTATTAAGAAAGATATCGTAAAAATAAAAAGAATTCAGTCTTCTAATCTTTTGCGTAAGAAGGTTATAAACTCAATTCACCAGACTCCTTCTATCCACCAGACTTCTGTCCTGACGAGATCCATAACTGCAAAGCACACCTACCGACCAGACTATCCGACTTAGAGAAATACTAGGAAAAGAATTTTTGAGGCTAAAGACTCTTCGTCGTCTTCAAATGAATCTGTACAGCTCAATTAATTCGTAAATTAGGAATTTAGACATAAATTCAATATTAAGTAACCAAAATCAATATTAAGGAATACTAAGTCTGCTAAGATTGGCACAAGCAAATTTTCAGCCAAACTTGATAGTATAGCTAAGGAACAGACGAAGAGCACATAGAAGAACACTATATCTCTATCCAGAGATTTTTCCAAGAAATATATGCAATAGATAAAGAGCGAGATGAAAAGCAATATATTTTCCGTCTCTCATTCTATGTAAAAGAAAATAATTCTAAGTAAAAAACTCAGTGATATTTATTAATTTTGAGTCTTATTGTAAATTTTTATTCTTGTAATTTTATTAAAAATTAATTAAAAATGTTTAAATTGTTTTTGCCAATTTTACGCACACTCAACGCACCACTTAAGGGGGATTTTGCAAATCTCTCAGGAAGTTTTAAGCAGAAAAATAAATTAAATGAGTTTTTTAAACACGTTCATCCGGATATCTTAGGAAACGCACCTGAAAGAGTGAGAGAAGAGAACACTAGATCATTGAAGTCTCTTAATAGCTATCTTGATTGCGTAAGTTAAAATTAAGGAGTTTAAGAGCTTAATCTGAAGTTTTACTGCCCCGAGAAAACAGACAAGCCTTCCAAAAAGTTTTTTTTCTTTTAAGTTCGTTTGACTAAATTGGACATGGGGTCGCCCCAGAATTTAAGAGATTAGCATATGGAAGATACCACAAATACTCTAATGGATTCAATTAAATAAACCCAAGAAAGAATAAATCCTTATTTTAAGAAACTTTAAGAAAAACCGGAAGGAGGCACTCCCATCTACCAATTCGACCCAGAGAAATCTTTCTAAAAAATATAATACGACATCCAACCCCTAGGAACGAAAAAAAGACACAATGCCGCCACCTAGCAAGGCTATCAAGACATCCAGAACACGTATGATCTATTCACAAGCGTGATTAAAGAACGTAATAAGGACATTGTAGACGCAATTGACAAGCAGCTTTACTTTATTGACACTCCTTGCAACAAACCTCTTATGTGGTCAAGGATTATCATCAAAGACTCGGATTTTTTTTCCAAAATGTTCAATATTTTTAGTAAGCTGATAGATCCTAGGCTTATATTTATCGAATCACGTCTCAATGAATAACAGATCGAAATATTTAAATAAAAGTTTACTTTCTCGAAGGATAAGGAGTTCCATAAGGATATGCAAATAATGGGACAGGTCTTCTAGGATATGGAGAATGAGAACCCGTAGATCTGTCTCTATGTGAGCGAAAAATACGGAGCCAATGAGATTCCAGGGTTCTACTCTGTTCCTTATAATTTCGATGTGAAGGAGATGGAGGAATAGTACGCATAGTTGAAGTCCTCGATCATTACTAATAGAAGGAATTACACGATCATGACTGACAAAAAAGATAAATTGAAACTCAAGCTTATTTAATTGTTTGGTTTTAAAGGAATTGAACTTCCATTTCCTAAGAACCAAGAAGAAGTGCAGTATTAGATCATTTTCCTTAAAAAGGTTTAGCGGATTATGGAAGATAACCCTGTTGTGTTGAATTCCCTCAAGAACAAGACCATCCACATGTCCGAGAAACTGGACATACAAGCGCGGGACATTAAAGTGCCTTTTAATTTTTCCCTTAATGATATTCAATAAAAATTATGAATTTATTTTAAATTCCTTGTAAAGATTTAAAAAATTATAAAAATTTATTAAATTTTCAATTTTATATTATATGAATAACAACTTTCCCTCACTCAACTAGACCAATCAGTAGAATCCCAATCTGCAGCAGCAGTAAGCTCTCCAGAGTAAGCTCTCTATTAAACTAATTAGATTAATATAATCTGTACGAGAACTAGTAGTATGATTACTAAATTCCGCAGCAATAATTATGTAATAATTTGTTATATACAAGTATTAGTTTGCTAAGTTCCTCAACAGCCGTAGTAGTAATTAAAAAAAAAGGCGATTTACAAGGATTTGAACTAGAACTCAATGGCATTTGTCCCAAGTAAGTTTAGAAAATTACTCTTTTAGATGAGTAGCAGGTTTTCGGCAATATGATCCAATAAGGAAATTATCAATAAATGTTGCATAACCCTTTCTTTGCTTAGACTAACGTGTAGTTCTAGCCCCCTTAGTAGGTTTATGAAAGTCATATTCATATTTTATTTTTTAGTGCCTAAGCAGATGGTCTGGAATCCTGCGAATTAAATCCCCGAGAAACCTGTTGAGAATATATACCCTAATAAAATCGTGAGCGAACAAGAACAAGAATTGGAGAAAATCGTGCAATTGATCCTTAATCTGAGGAATCATGATCTAAGAGAGGAGGTGCTTCAAGAGCTAAGCAAGAAGAGAGAGAGTTACTAGAACCTCGCACCTCTCTTATGGCATTCTGTCGGAACTATAGCCATCTTAATTCAAGATATCTTCTCCATTTATTCCCTTCTATCACCGCCATACCTCACCCAACAAGGGAGCAGCAGAGTATGCAACGTTTTAGGATTGTTGCAGTGCCTTGCTCTCCATCAAGAGACTAAAGTTCATTTTTTAAACGGTATATTTATATCTTTATCTATTTAGCACATATCCCGCTTTTTCTGTACCCATTCCTCAATACCTCTAACAGAACTAAACCATTCGAAAATCTTAGAGTCACCAGTCTGGGAGTGATAGGAGCTCTCGTGAAAGGCGACGATTCAGATGCCATTTCCTTCCTGATGCAAACGGAGATAATTCCCTTATGTTTAAGAATCATGAAGAGAGGTTAGGAGCTTTCTAGAACAGTTGCTACGTTTATCGTGCAAAAAATCCTTGTAGATGAACACGGGTTGAACTATATCTGTTAAACTGCTGAAAGATTTTTTGCGGTGTCCACTGTTCTTTAGAGCATGGTAGAAGAACTATACAATGAGAACAAAGATGATTAGAGACTTTTGAGGCATATCATCAGATGCTATCTCCGCCTCTCAGAGAACTCGAGGTAAATCATATTAATCTAACTATTAGAGCTAATGAGGCCTTAAAAAAGTGTCTGCCAGAGATCCTAAAAAATTCTAATCAAAAACTGATTAAGGAGGAAAATATCAAGAAGTGGCATCTGCAGTTACTAGAAAACTTAGAGATAATCACTGATATGCAACAAATTCAGTCTTCTCAAGGAATCAAAATGGACCAGAAATTTTAAAATTACTGAATCAACAAAGTTCTATTTTTTTAAAGCTTATATTATAATAAATAAAAAATCAATTTTTTATGCCATTTTTTGATATTCGGGGTTTTTGGGGAGGGGGTGGTGACTGTCAAGATAGGCCGCGGCTTAATTTTAATTAAATTAATTAAAATAAATTTTATCAGATATCAACAATGGAATTTTAAATACCACAAACCAAACACACAGATCTTCACAACCCTCTCCTGACGGACACATATTAACTATCAATGGCTTACATCTATTTTTAATAGAATATGCACAAAGAGATAGCGACATTCGAGCTTTTTTACAGAAAAAGTCCTTTCGGTGGAGAATATACTGTATTTGCGGGACTTGGTGAAGTTATTTCCTTCATAAAATTTTACAAATTTACAGAAGAAATGATAGATTACACAAGGTAAATTGTTATATTGATTGATCAGATCAGTGCTTCCTCCTGACTCAAATCCAGAATTTTTTAATTATTTGAAAACTTTAGATGGAGGATAAATCACCATTTATGGTAAATTTTTACCCTTATCTTTAAGCTTAGAGTGAGGGAAATGTGAGTTTTCCTACCCTACCTTTGATATAATTGGAAGGACCTATAGTATTTGTCCAATTAATAGAAACTTAGTTGCTCAATTTTGTCAATTTTGCCTCCTTAATAACTACTAATGCAACAAGGATGGTAAGGGAAGCATATCCTAGTATATGCATGGAGTTTGGGCTTAGAAGAGCTTAGGGCAGTGACGGTGCATTTTCTGCGTCTAAATACGCATACTTAGGAGGATTCCAATGCACATCAAATCTTCTGGCAGGCATGAAATTAAACATACCTGTTGCAGGTACCATGGCACACTCTTTCATCACAGCCTTCAATTCATTGGAGGATGTTCCGGAATACCAGCTAAACTCTGTCAATATCAAACAATTGACATTAGCAATCAGGGAAAAATTGAAATTCACATCAACCAAAGATGGTGAACTTGCCGCATTCTTGGCATTCGCAAAGGGGTTTCCTAATAAATTGAGTTGTTTAGTTGATACCTACGATACTTTGAAAAGCGGTGTTCCCAATTTCATATGTGTTGCGTATGCGTTGTAAAAAGCCGGATTTAAGCCGGTGGGAGTTAGACTAGATTCAGGAGATCTAGCACAACTCTCGATATAATCGAAGGCGATGTTTGTAGAATGTGGGGCTTTGTTGCAGTTTGACACTAGTGGGTTTATTGTAGTTGCGTCTAATGATATAAATGAATAAGCGTTAAAGAGTCTCAAGAAAGACAATCATAAAATTGATTAGTTTGGGATTGGAACGAATCTAGTGACTTGTCAGTCGTAACCTGCTTTAGGTTGCGTTTATAAGCTGGTAGAGTTCAGAGGTTTTGCTAAGATGAAGTTATCCTAGGAGATTGGGAAATCAACGCTTCCAGGAAAGAAAAATTGTTTTAGGGTATGGGCTGAAGGTAAGAATCATCCTTATGGGGATATAATAATGTAGAACGATGAGTCCCCAGTGGTCGGAGAATTTCTTGAGGCAGTGAATATAAAGGACTTAAACGAGAAACATACTATTAAAGTCCAAAAATTTTCATAAATTCTATTAAAAATATATGAAAATGGTAAATTAACAAACAAATTGCACAATTTACAAGTAAATTTTTATCTATAAAATTCTTAGGAATCTCGCTTTTTCCTGCAGCAATAGCTATTAGACCATGATCCAGAGGTACTGAGGAACGAAAATCCTAAGAATTACAAGGTATTACTGTCAAAAAAGTACACAATCTACTTCCTCAGCAAGAGATAGGAGGTGAAATTGTGATCGTGTGACCTAAAATAAAATTTATAAAAATTATAAAAAAATATTTTCTATTTAATTGATATATTATATAAAAATCATTCAATTTGTGTTTCCATGTGTGCTGCTGGAGCAAATCCAACCCTGTTGTTGGCAAAATCAAAATGTGTGTAATATTTTCTTAAGAAGATGTCACCGAGTATGATTGAATTTCCTAAGGCTTTTGGCAATTCCATTCCTTGTATTCCGAGCACGCATTCTGTTTGGTTTGCGAGAGTTACTTAAAGAACGTAGTCAAATGGACTAACTTAGTAAGTTGTATCATCTATGGTGAAGTCAATTGGGGGGTATGTTCCGATCTTGGTGCAATCAATTATCTTAGTGTCAGGGATTCCGGCTTTTTACTTCAACTCATTGATTATAGAAGTTGTTCCTACTAGAACAGAGGTTCCGGTGTCTACAATACCAGTATTGAGAACCCATGATTGTCCTTTACAAGACATCTTATTGACATTAATTACCCACCAATCCTACAATGTGACATTGTGGTATTAAAAGTCTCCTGTTTTGTATTGAGGGTCATAACCTCCTAATGTGAGTGCGCTTCCAACGGCATTAGAGTTTGTGTTGTTGGAGAGATAGAAGGCGTAAGAATTGTCTTAAAAGGCTCCCGTTTAGAATCCATGGTTGAATACTGGTACAACATTGTCGACGCTTATCCCTTGGTAAGCTAGACCTAAAATCCCATCAAATTTAGCTGCTATGAAGGATAGTCCATCTACTTTAGTTGCTTGACCGAAGGTGGTATTATAGATGTACACTCCACCCATTTCGACGGTATCGTAAGACCAGAATCCTTAGACTCCTCCACTTCCGTATTTGATGTNCCATTTTGATCCGTTAGCAACATATGAATGTGACTTATAGGGACTGTAGTAAGCATGAGTCCAACAAGATAATGATAACCAACATTCTTCGGAGGGAACCCAAAGGTTTGAAGATCCTGTGTCAAATATCACGTTGAAAGGCTGACCTGGTGTTCCAATAGTGATAGGGCCGTAATATTAAGCATTCAGATAGTCTGTGATCTTGACTGTTGGCCAAGATTAGGCAGGTTCACTTTTGGGAAGGAACTTACTGACTAAGTCTCTTGTTTTTTGGCTGAATCCACCTAGATTATATATATACATTATTTTCTCATTGGTGGTCATACCTAACTACTAGATAGGGATAGACACAAAGGCAAGAGTTACTGAGAGCAAGAGGCAAAAAGCTAATAAATATTTCATTATTTTAAAATAATTTTAATTAATTATAGACCAAAAATTTTAATTAATTTTATATTAA
>JGI12421J11937_10001276_pt1 | contig 10199 bp, 7 predicted proteins | sample LakErihyJuly2011_2_FD_11937 | JGI IMG/M metagenome (IMG submission 11937)
GGAGGGATACAAGGTCCACTTACCGTCCTTCCCTCGCCTAATCCTACCGTGCTTAAGCAGGACATGATCGGCTTCAGGGTAATCTTCGGCACGACGAGCAACGAAGTCCCTCTTCGATAGCCGGGTCGAAACCATGCTGCCGTTGATCGGGACATGCTTAACGCCTCCGACGTAGACTTCCTTTTGTTGGGTGGCGAGATAGGCCAGGAGCTGAGGCGAGGCATTTGTCTTGCTGAATTCCGTTCCCCGGGGAACCAAGGTCTTTTCGACCGCCTCAGGCACGTGTACCTCGCCGGCGAGGCATCGCATGGTGAGACCACCAGAGTCGAAATGAATGATGCGTACCCACTTTCCGGCAAGCGGGCCCAGGATCCCGCGCTTCTTCGGGATCATGTGCATGAGAATCGTGTCGCCGAGAAACCCCATCGAGTAACGCCCGTGCTTAACGGGCAAAAAGACGTAGCCCAACCTCCAGAGGTTCACACGCAGACGCTGCTTGACCTCGCGGTAATTCTTTGCGCCATGCTGCGCGAAGGCCTCTTGGATCATCTTCCCCACGGGGTCATGCGCCGGGTCGTCGTACGGGTGATTCGATAGCCTTGGGCAAATTGGTTCCATATTAGAGCTCATTTGGTTTCGTAAGGCTTCCATTCTTCGCCGTTGAATCGGCACTTCTTTCCATCGACTTCCATCTCTTCCCAATGCGGTGGAACCCGGCTAGCTTGCCAGTCCTCTAGCTCGCCCTTCTCGTAAGGACCAACGGCCTTAAGGAGCTTGCGAGAGATTGGCCTAGGCATCTCGATTTCCTGAACTAGGAGGAATAGGTTAAACCCATACGGCTCGTCATAGAACATGCGGATCCATTTACCCCGGTAGGGGAGTAAGTTTCCTTTAGCCGTTAAGCCGACGCGCTTGATGACGGAGTCGGCCACTCCACGGAATCCCTCCTCTCCGCGTCGGAACATCAGCTGCTGATAGCCCTTGGCCTTCATCAACTCCTTGAGCTTAAGCGACGCCTTTAGGTATTTCTCTTTCTTTCCCTTCGTTGCCTTCAAGACTTGAACCGCTCGGATGGCCTTGCCCACCTCGTCGTGGCAAGAATCGAAGTGCGGAACATCGGCTTCCACCTCACCCCACAGGAACTCGTATTGAGGGAGATCACCATGGGCGATAGGATTATTTAAGCCCGTCAACCTGGAGACGATTTCGTCGGCGACCTTTGCAGCGATAAGCTCCATGCCTTCCGGTGAACGCATCGATCGGTAAATGCCGCAAGGCGGCCGCCACCATGAGTCTTCTACTTTGAATTCAAGACGGCCTTCATGGGGCGCAATAGCCTTACGTGGCGTCGAGTAAGAAACGGCCGTGGATAGCCTTGAGCCATTAACCGACACTAACCAGGAACCCGCAAAGACGTAGAGCGCTACCGATCTATACTCGTACACGAGGCGGGACTGATCACGGACTTCCCAGACGACCCGCATGGTGGGCCCTTCGGTCACCAGGAAGCCGCAGAATGTCACCATGTCGCCCTCCTTGGCGATTCGGTCGACCTCGGCCTTGCTACCGCCGGAAGCCTCGAACCGACGGATGAACTCATCCTTTGCTCCAGGCTTACGAAGAAGCTTCCGTAAGGCCTGACGCTCTTCTTCAGAGACCGCCGTCGCCACTTCATGGACCGTTCCGCTATATCTGCCGCACATGAGAATAGTTATGCCTAGATGGGGTGAGTTCGCAACGGGCCCGGAGATGAAATCCTAATATTTCTTTGTATCCTTCCAGCCGTTTTCCGTGCGCACTTTTCTGTGAGTGCCTTCAACATAGATGACGGTTCCCAACGGGAGCTCCAGCCCGGCGCCATCGTCATACTCTGCCTGAGTGACCATGAGGCGCACCCAGCGGCCGGCGTGCTTCCTGAAAGGGCCAAAATCCGGCAGGTATCCATGCCAGCCATCGGGGATATCGTCGGTCTCCTCGCCCCTGAGGGCAGCGGCCGTGGGGGTTGACCTGATCCAACGGCCATCCTTGAGCCTCATCATTCTCTGATCATCGACAATTACGTGACCGTGGGGATGCCTAGTCGCGACGTCTTCCGTGAACTGTTCCTGGGTATACGGCCCACAAGGAATCAGGCTGTTCTCGACTGCTTCCGAAAGCGTCAACTTCTGCACGGCACAATTCATCGTGTAGCCCCCGTAGGTGCTGAGCCAGACTACCCTTACCCAGCTGCCTCGGTATGGAGCAAGATGACCCCGCTTCTTAGGCCCGATCTTGATCAGCACCGACTGGTTCACCTGCTCGAGATCCATGCGCTGCTTCCGGAAGCCAAACACTTCAAATTCCCCTTTCTGAAGTGCATCCACGATGGCCTGCTTATTCTTCCGGTGTTGGGTCTGATTGACCGAATAATCGATGCGTCTAACCGCCTGGCCCACCTCATCATCAAGGGTGTCCAGATACGACTGATTTTCGGTGATGGGCATAGATATTATTATACCCGAAGCATGCTGTTCAGCCATGCCTGGCGGGTGGAAACCTTCAGGCCGTGAGGCGTTCGAGCTTGGTCTTGCGCTTACGCCAGTCGGGCATGACACGTTCGAGGAGGTCCCAGAAGCGGGGGCCGTGGTGCGGGAAGCGCAGGTGGCAGAGCTCGTGGATGATGACGTAGTCGATGCACTCGATCGGGGCTCGGATGAGGTCCAGGTTAAGGCCCAGGACGCCGTCGGGGCTCATCGAGCCCCAGCGGGACTTATACCGGCGGACGATCAGGGACTTGGGGCCTTCGTTCTTGGGGATATTGAGCTTAACCATGCAGCCGAGCATGCGCTCCTGGAATAGATCGGATGCCTGCTCACGATACCACTGCCAAAGGGTGGCTTCCACGAGACGGGCGGAGGTCGTTTGGCCGGCGCAGACGGTCAGGTGCTGGCGCGTAGCCTTCACGCCCTTGGTGGAACCCTTGACTACCTTGAGCCTAAGACGGCGGCCTAGGAAGAGGTGCGTCTCACCAGAGACGTATTCTCGGGGTTTGGTCAGAGGGTGGAACTGGCTGAAATAGCGCAGCTGGGTGCGGACCCAGTCCCTGCGCTTATTTAACATCTTCATGCACACCTCTGGCTTAGTGCCTGCGGGCGCGATCATGCGCACGGACATGTCGGGGAGGACCTCAAGCTGGAGGGTCTTGCGACGTGAGAATACGAGACGGCAATCGAGGCGCTTGCCGTCGAGTTCCGTACGGAGGGTGAGTTCAGGCATCCGGGAAGCGGCGTTGGGCAGTCTTCAGCAGGGCCCCTTGGAGTTCGTCGAGCTTCTGGACGGGAATCTTAATCCCCATCTTGCGACCGACTTCATCGAAGAAGTAATCGTCCAATGCTCCCTTGAACCGGTTGAGGGCTTCGTCGTTAGCCCAGAATCGCACGATACGATGGGCAAGAATGAGCTCTTTAACCTTCACGGCGATCTCAGCGGATTCTTGGTTAGCTTCTTGGCTGGCCCCCTTGAGTTCGACGATATAGGGACCGATGAGACCGTAGAAGGCTGCGGCATCTGCGTCCGTCCGCACGGCATCAGGCATGGCATCGTCGAGTCGACCGTCGACCATGGCTTGGGTGATCTTCGACAGCGCACCCACCAATTGCGCTTCAGCCAACTGCTGGTCCTCGAGGCGCTTTTGCGCATAAGCCAGGAGCGCCGCCTCAATCATCTCGGAGAACTTACGCGCCAGCGCTGGGTCGTATTGCTCGAGTTTGTCCCGGATATACTTCTTTGCGGTGCGCTCGATGCGATCGGCCTTAGCTCGTGTGGACTCGCCTTGCACGCCGTACCTAGCGACCGCCTCCTCTACCGCACCCTGTACGCTCAGGTCGATTGGCTTGATGATCATCTTGGCCGGATCTGCGGCGACATTATCGTTAAGAAGCTGAAGGATGCGCGGCTCGTACTCCCGCATGTCGATGGCGTCCTGATATCGGAGGGCGGCGGAGCGACGAAGGTTCTTCAGGCGAATCCAGTCGCCGCGGAACTGCTCCATCTTGTTATCTTCGAAGTAGTCATAGGCCTTCTCGGAACCAAGCGCCTGCTCAAGTAGGCGCGCGAATTCCGCCAAACACTTTGAGAAATCCTTACGGATTTCGTCGTCACGCAGGTGCTGTTCCATCTGCTCGTGATCCAGCTTGTTCTTAACTGGTTTAAACAGGTCGAGCAAGCGACGGTGGGCCGCAGGGAGCTCTTCGATCACCTCATGGATAGGCTTCACAACGCCGCGGATATCGTCCGCGTCGAAGCCTTGGAGTGCCTTGTACGTATTCATGGCCTCGTTCAAGTCGCCGAGGAGACCTTCGTAGTCGTAGATGTAGCCGTGGCGCTTCTGGATCGTGATCGGCTCGCCGTCTTCATCGAGGCCGCCGCCCGATAGGGGTAGCTCGCAATTACGGTTAACTCGGGCGATGGCTTGAAGCAGGCTATGCTCCCTCAACTTGTCCTTGCAGATGTACAAGGCAACATTTCGATCGCAGTCGAAGCCCGTGAGCAGTTTGGACACCACGATGATTACATCGGGGCCGCCCTCACCCTTGAAGGCTTTCACAATCTCTCGGTTGTAGGCGACCTCGTCGCCATACTTCGTCATCATCTGCTTCCAGAAGACCTTGACCACATCACTGGTTTCCGGGACGCCATCTTCCTCGACCTCGTCCCCGCCATCGCGTGCATTGGGCCCGGAAATAATCACCTCGGAGGAAATCTGGCCAAGGTCAGCGAAGATTTCCTTCATGCGGATAGCCGCAGCCTTGCTTGGGGCAACGACCTGGCCCTTAAAGCCGCTTCCCTTCCACACACGGTAAAAGTGCTCGGAGATATCCCGCGCTTTGGCGTAAATCGCTGGACCTGTCTGACCGAGAACATTAATTCGAGAATATTTCTTCTTTAAATCCTCGACCTGCTTATCGCTGAGTCCTGCGGATTCCTTCTCAAACCAGGCATCGATTGTCTCCTTATGTACATGCTGGGCGACAAACCGACCTTCGTAGATGAGCGGAACGATTGCGCCGTCCTTAACCGCGTCCTCGATTGTATAGGTCGGGCGGATAATCCCACCAAATCGTCCAATGGTAGGCTTCTCCTTGGAAAGTACCGGCGTGCCCGTGAAGCCTACGTAACAGGCCATCGGAAGCAGCCTGCGCATATTGGTCGCCAGAGCGCCGTGTTGAGTGCGGTGGCTCTCATCGACCAACACGATGACGTTCGGATCAGAGTCCTTGAATCCCGCGGAGCGTTCTACCGCCGTCTCGAACTTATTGATGACCGTCGTGATGACGTCTGTCGTCTTCTTCTTGATCAATTCCAGTAGTTCTGCACCCGTGCTAGCCTGTTTAACCGCTCGATCGCAGTTCTGGAACGTCTGCCTGATCTGGACGTCAAGGTCGGTACGGTCGGTCACGATAATCAGGCGCGGGTTCTCGAATTCCTTATCGAGAGCCACCGCCTTGCCGAGCATCACCATGGTCAGCGATTTGCCTGATCCTTGGGTATGCCAGACTACCCCGCCCTTTCGGCGGCCTTCGCTATCGCGCTGCTTCATCTGCTCGATGACCGCCTTGACGCCGAAGAACTGCTGATGGCGGGCGACCTTACGCTTACCGTCATCGAAGAGAGAGAAGGTTCGAGCCAGCTCCAAGATACGCTCCTTACGGCAAAGGGAGTGGAGGATCCGGTCCTGCTCGGTCACTGCGACCACCCCGGCGGCGCGGAGCTGGTCGTAAGTCTTACGGGCACCGGCGAAATCACCTGTGAAAAGGTCCTTCAGCTGTTCGGCGGAAAGAGGACGGTTGATGAGACCGCCGATGACGGCGTCGTCATGATGCTCGCGCCATTTCAGCCAGAACTTACGGCCTGAGCCGACAGCGGCGTAGAGGGCCTCGTTTCCCTTCATCGCCAGCAGGAGCTGGACCGTATGGAATAGCGGGGCGATGGCGGCCGGAGACTGGTAGGAGATGAGCTGGCGGACGCCCTTCATCACCTCGACCGAGGAAGCCTTGTTCTCGATGACCCCGAAAGGGATCCCGTTTACTAGTAGGACGATATCGCAACGGCTCGTGCCCTTGCCGTCGTTACGGTCGACCGAGAACTCCGGGCTAGCCTGGAAAAGGTTGTTCTCGGGATTATCCCAGTCGATGAAGCGCATCGTGTAGCTCTTCTTGTCGCCATCCACCGTCTTTGAGATGGTCGCGCCTAGGACCAGACGCTCATGGAGCATCTGGTTCGTGCCGACTAGGCCACGCTGGACCGTCGGGTCCGGGCGGAGCTGACGGATCGCATCGGCCGCGTCGGAGGCATCGAAGGCGTATTCCTTGCCCCGATACGTGAATCGGTTGATCTTGAGTAGCTGATCCGTGAGCACCGACTCCAGCAGCACGCGGGAAGTGCGGCCGCGAAGGCTCTCGCATTCGGCCTGGGGCAGGATTTCCCAGCCCATCGCGGCCAACATTACCAAAGCCGGTACATGGGAGGTGTGTACCTCCGTTGTAGCCGGGATTTCTCGTTTGTTCGTCATTATAATAAAGTTAGGCCGCGACCCGGACCTCGCCGGTCAGCAGCTTTTGCATGAGGCCACGCTTTTGTGTGCGAAGGGATTCGATACGATGGTTAATGGTCTCAATATCACTGTCTGCGCCTTGGAGGATTTCCGCGATTTTGCGCTGCTCGGCGAGCGGCGGGAGGGGGATTTGAATGCTTTTAAGATTAGAACCTGAGACGAAATCAACCGACGTCTTCCCACAAAAAGCCTTAAGCTTTTCCTTGAGTGTCGAGGCAACGTTAAACAGGAAATCGGCGGAAAGCTTGTCTTTAAATTCTGACTTAATCACCAACCCATTAAACTGCTGGTTTGACGTAATTGGTAAGCGTGTAATTGCGTATTCTCCTACAGAAGCGGTACAGCAAAGAAGAACCGTGTCTGCCGGCATTAATCGGAGACTACTTTCTTTCACAGCCTTCTCCGTAACATGTTGAATTGTGTTATGGATTGCCCGGCCACCTTTGCGGATATCATCAACAGTAAACCACGGAATACTCCCTCCGTTCCAGTACTCCGAATTGGTCCGCGATGGCGTCGACCCTGTGATTACGTCACAGAGCTCGCAGATTTTATATACGTCCCAACAATTCATTCTCAAAGCCCCGTCTCCTTCAGCGGAAGGCATCAATAGCTTTTTCGTCAATCCACGCTTACGCCCCTGCTTGGCCTTGAGTTCGGCTTCGGCGGTTTCGGTGGCCTCGTCCCAGGTCCGCAGGATTTCCGCGATCCTGCGCTGCTCGGCGAGCGGCGGCAAATACAACCGAGCCTTCGCCATAGATCCTAGACTTACGTTCGCTTGAGCACTTTTAACTGACTTGTCAGAACAGGTCTTGATAAACGCATCCCCCTGCACGCATTGGTGCACGTAGTCCACGCATGCCTTGCTCTGATTAACCCGGATGATTGCAAGCGCTTGATTTGTGTTAGCAGGCAAAACTGATTCAGCAACGCGAGTCGTCCTTCCAATTGCACCTGCGATAGAAAATAGTATGTCGTCTTTACGCAGAATAGACCGTGCCAATTTCGCATGTGTGGCTTCATCGATATAAGCCAACTTTTCTTTGAGAATCACTCCGCCATCAGAGATAGATTCAACTTTGATAAAGTTGATACCAGATGACATGAATCCACCACCCAAAGTAGACGGAGTAGTCCCCTTAGTAATTAGCTCCGTGATGTCACCGAGTGGGAAAAAATCAGTCATGCAGTCCGAGCTCCTTCAGGTACTGGTTCATCTTCACGCGGAGTTCTGCCTGCTTCTTCTCGAGTTCGAGGATCTCCTGCTGGACCTTGGCGATATCGACGACGGCTTCGGCTTCGAAGGTGTCGACGTAGCGCGGGATATTCAGGTTGAAGTCGTTTTCCTTGATTTCGTCGAAGGTCGCGGCGTGTGAATACTTCTCGATAACCTCGCGAGAGACATAGACATCAGTAATTCGCTTCTCCTGTGCGTCGCTCAGGGTGACCTGCTTCTTGTTTTCGAGGTAATCGCGGGAGGCGTCGATGAAGAGGACGTCCTTGCGCTTGGCGTTCACCCCGCCCAGCTCGCGGCTGCGGTCGATGACCAGGATGGCCACCGGGATGCCGGTCGAGCTGAACATGCCGGCAGGCAGGCCAATGACGGCATCGATGAGGTTTTCCTCGAGCAATTTCTGGCGGATACGGCCTTCAGCAGCGCCACGGAAGAGGACGCCGTGAGGCACGATGATCGCGGCCTTGCCGGAGCCCGGCTTCAGGGACTCGACGATATGAGAAACGAAGGCGTAGTCGGCGACGGACTTCGGCGGCACGCCACGGTGGAAGCGATTGAAGCGGTCATTCTCGGCCTCTTCGGCACCCCACTTATCCAGGGAGAACGGCGGGTTGGCCACGATGCGGTCGAACTGCATCAGGCGGCCGTTCTCGACAAGCTCGGGAGCGGTGAGGGTATTGCACCACTTGATGACCGCCGAGTCTTGGCCGTGCAGGAACATGTTCATGCGGACCAGCGCCCAGGTGGAGCCGTTGACCTCCTGGCCGAAGAGCGCGAAGTCCTTCTCGTCGGCCTGCTTGGCGGCCTCGAGGAGGAGGGAGCCGGAACCGCAGGCCGGGTCGAAAATCGTCATACCCTTCTTGGCGCCGGCCAGCTTGGCGAGCAGGCGGGACATCACCGCAGGCGTATAGAACTCGCCCGCCTTCTTGCCGGCATCGGACGCGAACTGCGAGATCAGGTAGATGTAGCACTCGCCGATGACGTCGACGTCGACGCGGCCGGGGCTAAGATCGAGTTCATCCTTGGCGAAGTCTTCGAGCAAGGCCTTGAGGCGGCGGTTACGTTCGGCCGGGCGGCCGAGCGTCTCGCTGTTGAAGTCGATGTTGCGGAAGACTCCTTCTAGCTTCGAGCGGTTCTTGTCTTCGATCGCTTCGAGCGCCTTGTTGATGCGTTCGCCGATGTCGGACTCGCCTCGTGCCTTGTGCAGCTCCTCGAAAGAAGCGCCGTTCGGGAGTTGGAAACGCTCGCGCTCGAGGGCACGGGTGAGGCGGACTTTATCGTCGCCGTATTTCTCGATCAGCTCGGCGCGGTGCACCTTATGCGTGTCGGAGATATATTTTAGGAACAGCATCACCAGGATGTAGTCCTTGTATTGGGTCGGATCGACCGCGCCGCGGAAAGTGTCGCAGGCCTTCCAGGCGGCCGCATTGATCTGGTCCTGGGTGACTTTGGTGGAGGATTTGCTCATAGATTCGGAAAAAAAGGGATTAGGAACGATTGAAGGCGTGATTGGCCAGGAGGCCGTAGCACTCGCTGAGGCGAGCGGAGACCCGGGCGTATTCGGCCTGGGCACGTATCAGTTGGACGAGCTGTTTCTGCTCGGAAAGGGACGGGAGGGCGATAGGGAGGAGGAGGATATCGGACTTGCTGACGCCGGCGACGAGGCCGCCCTGGTTGTGCTTGGTCAGGTAGCGCTGGGCCTCGGGAGAGTTGATGTAAGCAGCCAGGTATTCCGGGTCTAGCAGCTGAGCGTCATTGACGCCATCGCCTCGGAGGCGAATCCGGAGGAGCGAAGAGTTATAGGCGTAATATACCTCTTGGGCGTCCTTCCGCAAGGCACTGAGGGCGGCGTCATGAACCTCGCGGTCGACGTAGACGGCCACCGCGACCTTGTCGGAACCGACATAACCGCGGCCGCGGAGGAGGATGTCGCCCGGGCGGACCACGTAGTCGTGAATCTCCGGTGAGTAGGCCACCGTGGGCGTCATCGGGTAGTCGATGGAACCATCACGGTTGAGGTCGCCAAAGGAGATCAGGGCGACGTTGGGCGTGCCCTCGGCCTGAAGGGCGAGGGAGCCGTAGGTCTTGCCGGTCAACTTGTTGACGCGCGGCTCGACCGGTCCCGTGAGCATCACATGACGTGCTTGGTCCTCGCCTCCGACGATGAGATCGCGAAGGAGCACCAAGCGGTACTTGGACTGTAAGGATGCGGCGGGCATGGTCAGCTTTTGCGGCGAGGCTTCACCTTGTCCGAGGGGCCTTTCGAGTCCAACCCCAGATGTCCACATTGGGCCATATAATGGCCGTAAAGCTGGCTCATGGCCGGGGCCGGATCGAGTTTGCGGCGGACCAGGGCATTATGGACCTTTTCGA
>JGI12421J11937_10001282_pt1 | contig 10190 bp, 9 predicted proteins | sample LakErihyJuly2011_2_FD_11937 | JGI IMG/M metagenome (IMG submission 11937)
AGCAACTAGACGTGATCGAGTGTCAAAGCTAACCAATGCAATTATTAGCAGAGTTGGATCATTTGTTGGTGGCCAAGCAATCATCGCTGCCTTGGCGGCAGCATTTATTTTGCTGATGGGCTTAACAATTGGCATGCCATACCCAGGACCTCTGGCCATGGTGGTCTTAGTTTGCGGCTTTATTCCACTTATTGGCCATTTTATTGGGATGACAGTTGTGACTTTAGTTAGCCTTACCGATTCATTAAGCACAGCAGTTATTGCACTAGTTGCTTACATAATCTACGTTCAAATTGAAAATTATGTAATCACACCAAGAATCATGCGTAAGTCTCTAGCGATTCCAGGACTGGTAACAATTATTGCAGCACTTCTTGGAGCATCCCTGCTTGGATTAGTTGGTGGGCTACTTGCGGTGCCAATTGCCGCTGCGATTCTGCTGATATTAGATGAGGTAGTTTTTCCAAGAGCTGATCAATCTTAAACTTCAGTTGGTAGTGGCAATCTACTCGGCGCTATCACTTTAACAATCTCACTTAATACCAGGTGAACCATTGGTTCACCCACCAATAGATGCTTACCTCCTACCACATCAATCTGCCTTAAATTCGTAACTTTAGAAAACTTTTGCCTAGCTTTTTCTGGTTTTAGATAATCATCTAGCTCAGGAATTAGCGCAGTAATTGTGCGTCCATCTTTTATCCAAAACTCTAAATCTTCATCTGTGGTGGAGAGCATTGGTGGGCTGAGCAGTATTAACTCTTTAATCCTTTTATCTCTGGCATATTGCAATGCCAGCTCTGTACCAAAGGACCAGCCAATTACATATAAATCTTTTATCTTTAATTGCTCAAAACAATAATCAAGGGCTGCTAGTACATCTAACTTTTCAGATTTACCACCGTCATACTCTCCCTCACTACTTCCTGCCTCACTTGTAGTTCCCCGAGTGTTAAATCTAATTATTTCAATGCCAGCAAGAGCGGGTAATCGATTGGCGGCCTTTTTATAGATATGTGAATCCATCATTCCCCCACCTGATGGGTTGGGATGAAGCATTAGTAATGAGCCAGTTATTTCACCTAATGGGGTGGCAACCTCACCAATCAAATTGAGCCCATCACTGGTTTTAATCGTGATTTGACTACGTTGAGCGGGTAAAACAGTTGAAGGTCGGATTAACTCTGCCATAAAAAGAGTTTACTCTTACCTTATGAACCTAGAAGCCACCTTTGAAAAGTGTGATCCAAAAACTGGTGAGGTAATTGCTAATTATAAAAACTTCACAGCCGATGAGGTATTTGCAGTAGTTAATGCTGCGGTAGCGACAAGTGAACGTTGGCAAGAGTTTGGCTTTACCGCCCGCAAGGCCACTTTACTTAAATGGGCAGCCTACATAACCAAAAATCTTGATGAAATTGCGCAGTTAGTTGAATCTGAGTGCGGCAAACCAATTGGTGATGCCAAACTAGAAGTTTCAGTTGCAATTGATCAAATTGCTTGGGCGGCAAAGAACGCTGAACAAATAATGCGAAAACAAGATCGCCCCTCTGGATTGTTAATGTTTAATATGAAAGCCGAGGTTCAAAGATCCCCACTTGGTGTAGTTGGCGTAATTGGTCCGTGGAATTATCCAATCTTTACCCCAATGGGCTCCATTGCATACGCTCTTGCAGCTGGCAATACCGTGGTCTTTAAACCATCTGAATTCACCCCAGGTGTTGGTAAATGGTTAGCTGATTCATTTGCACAGATAGCACCATTTGAAAATATTCTTTCAACTGTGACTGGATTGCCAGAAACTGGAAAGGCACTAACACAATCAAAGGTAAATAAGATTTCATTCACTGGATCTACGAAGACTGCCAAAAAGGTTGCTGAAAGTTGCGCACAATCCATGATTCCTGTCGTGCTGGAGTGTGGTGGTAAAGATCCAGTAATTGTGGCACAAGATGCTGATATTAAATTAGCTGCTGAGTACGCACTCTGGTCTGCAATGGCAAATGCTGGTCAATCTTGTATTGGGTCAGAACGAGTTTATGTTGTTGAATCTGTGGCAGATGAATTCATTGAAAGCATCACCAAGATGGCAAAAAAACTTGAGGTTGGAAAAGATTATGGACCAGCTACGATGCCATCGCAGTTAAATGTAATTCAATCTCACTTAGATGATGCAAAGCAAAAAGGTGCCAAGTTTTTACTTGGTGGTACTGATTCCGTAAAAGGTGCTTATGTTGAGCCGGTAATTATGTTGGATGTACCAGAGGACTCAACTGCCATGACTGCTGAAACCTTTGGGCCAACCTTGGCTATTAATCGAGTTGTTAACACTGATGAGGCGATTCGATTATCTAATGCCAGTAGTTATGGCTTGGCGGCCTCCGTTTTTTCCAAACATGAAGGAAAAAGAATTGCTGCAAAACTTAAGTGTGGCATGGTCTCCATTAACTCCGTATTTTTATTTGCTGCAGTTGCTTCAGTGCCATTTGGTGGTGTGAAAGATAGTGGATACGGAAGAGTGCATGGAGCTGAAGGCTTACTTGAGTACACATACGCCAGAACTGTTGTGAAAACTCGATTTCGAATTCCATTAAATTTTACTACTTTTAAGCGAAGTAGATTGTCAGAGAAAATCTTAACAACCTTGATTAAGCGCTTACACGGTAGAAAGAAGTAGTACTACAAACTCTTCGCAATCCGATCAATACCTTCAGTGATTAATTCAGGGCTTGTGCCAAAGTTAAGTCGGACAAAACTCTTATGTTTTGGTCCATATAAAACTCCACCATTTAATGCAACCTTACCTTTTTCTAAAATCTTAGCTGCTGGATCTTCCCCTAAGCCAAGGCCACTAACATCAAGCCAAGCAAGGTAACCAAAATCTGGAATTCGATACTTAATGGTCGGTAATTTACTTTGCAATAAATTGCTAAGTAATTTTCTGTTCTTATCTAATGTAATTAAAACTCCATCTAACCAATTAACGAGTCTGCATAAGCTGCAGTTGATGCAACTGCGCCAAACAAGGATGCTCGCCAAGTTACTGCCAGTGGCATTTTGTTAATTCGCTCCTGCAGCGCACTTGATTGGGTAATATTAATGCACACTTTAGTCCGGCCAGATTAAATGACTTACTAGCGCTAGTAATAATAATTCCAACCTCTTTGGCAACATCACTTACTGCTAAAAATGGTGTGAAGCTCTTTGCATCATAGGAAAGAGGTGCGTGGATCTCATCACTTAAAATCACTACTTGATAACGCTTTGCTAATTCAGCAAGTGATGCTAATTGCTGCTTATCAAAGATAACTCCAACTGGATTATGTGGGTGGCATAAAATATGAACCTTAACCCCGTCCTTGTACTCTTTTTCAATCGCAGCTAAATCTAATCTGTAATTTAAATCTTCCTCGATTAGTGGGGTATCAACTGTGGTGGCATGAACCTCTAAAATCCATCTCCAGATATTTTCATAAACTGGTGAGTTAAGCATTACCTTCTCACCCGGCTTNATNAAGGTTCGCATGATCTCCACAATGCCAACACCNACATCAGTTGCCATTCGCATTTGTTTAGTATCAACCTGCCAACCCCAACGTGATTGAGAGAATTTAGCGAAGGCATCAAATAACTCTGGGAATGGCCCAAGGTATCCAGTATCAGATCGCTCAACCATATCTAGTAAGGCTGCTTTTATTGCAGGGGCTGATTCAAAATCCATCTCAGCAACTGGAAGTGGAAGAACATCATTGGGAAATTGTCGCCACTTAACACTTTTGCGTTTACGTAATTGATCTAGTGATAACGCTCGCACCGCTTCGACCATAAGTTCAAGTATGCCACTTATTTAATAAGAATTAGTAGGTTGCTCGCCCGCCTGAGATATCAAAGGTAAAGCCGGTTGTGAATGAGCAAGCTTTTGATCCCATAAAGGCAATTATTTCTGCAACCTCACTTGGCTCACCAAGCCGGCCGGCTGGAATTTTTGAAATCATGTAATCCAAAGTTTCTTTAGCAGTGTTTGCATTAATTGGTGTTGCAATTACTGCAGGGGCTAATGAGTTAATAGTTATGCCATCAACTGCTACTTCTTTAGCAACACCTTTTACAAAACCAATTAAGCCAGCCTTTGCCGTGTTGTAGGGAGCCATCTTTGGATTGCCCTCTTTACCAGCAATCGATGCTACTTGAACAATCCGGCCATACTTTTGCTTTTTCATAATTGGCAACACTGCTTGGGTTAACCAGATTGCACCAAATAAATTAACCTCAATTACTTTTTGATAATCATTCCAAGTTATATCCTCGACAAATTTTCCGGTAGGTCCAGGATAACCTGCGCAATTTACTAACGCATCAAGGCGCTTATGTTTATTGCCTAGAGTTGTAATAACCTCCATTACATTTTTTTGATTTGATATATCTAAAACTACAGATTCGGCAGCGGCGCCTGCTTTTGTAATCTGATCTACACACTCATCAACACCTGCTTGATTTAAATCAATGCAGATTACCTTCGCCCCACGGGATGCAATTAATTGGGCGGCTGATCTACCGATTCCACTACCTGCGCCAGTAACAATTACCACCTGACCTGCGTAGGAGATCTCCTCGAAAGCGCTGTTGTTACTCATTATTATCCGATTATACTTGGCTCATCCTTAAACTTAAAATGTGATTTGAAATGGAGCATGATGGCATCTTGGCCAAGCACGCGTGATCCCAAGGGCCCAATGAAGCGCTCAATTGGAATATTAAATAAGCAAAAAATTCAATCTCAAGATGCAGATGGACTGCCTGAATCTGGCAAGAGATTTGCCGATGGCAGCCGTTACAAAATTGAGATTCCATCGGTGGAAGGCCCGGCTGCTTTTAAGACTGTTATTGATGAGGCAAAAAAACATAAGCTAATAATTCACCGCATCTCCCAAGGCTCAGGAATCATGATGCAAACAGATGATGAGATTAAACAGATGGTTGCGCTAGGTAAGAAGGAGAAGATTGAGGTTTGCTTATTTGTCGGGCCAAGAGCCTCGTGGGATATTGGAAAACAAGTTTCAGCAACTGCTGGAGTGATCGCATCCCCAACTCTTCGAGGAGGTGATCAGCTTCGATTTGCATTAGAAGATGTAATAAATGGTGTAAATCTTGGTCTTCGAAGTGTATTAGTCGGTGATCTTGGCTTACTCAAGGTTTTAGGGCAAGCTAAAATCAAAGGTGATTTACCTAAGGAATTAATTCTTAAAACCTCAGTCGCATTGGTTTGTAATAATCCAGCAACGGCAGCACTCCTTGAAGATCTTGGCGCATCTACTCTAAATTTGGCGACAGACTTGTCTTTGCAACAAATTGCGGCCATTAGATCACAAGTTGACTTACCAGTTGATGTTTATGTTGAAGGACCAGATGATTTTGGTGGTGCGGTAAGACATTATGAAAGCCCTGACCTGGTAAGAGTTGCTGCTCCTATTTATTTAAAGTTCACTTTGCGAAACTCACCTGGTTTATATCCATCTGGTGCTCATATTCAAGGATTAGTGGAGTCAACTGCTAGAGAGCGTGTGCGCCGGGCTGCAATTAGCAAAGCGATTTTGGATAGGTACGGATTTAAGAAATAAAATGACAAATCCCACTTCGCTTAAGCTTTTAATCTTTGGTGGCACAGGTGTGCTGGGCCAAGCAATCGCAGCAAAGTTTAAATCTCATGGCTATGAAGTTACCTATGGTGTTCGAAAAGTAAGTAATCCTAAGGATCAGTTTCTGCTCCCAATTACTGACACACCAGTTCCAGATTTACTAAAAGGTCAATTATTTGATGCAATAATCTTTGCTCAGGGCGCTAATATCAATGATTCAGTAATAAATAATTCATTAGATGACCTAAACAAACTATTTGAAGCAAATGTTAGTTTCATTACCGAGACCACGAAGTCACTTATCTCACTTAACTTAATTAAACACAAGGCAAAGATGGTTGTCCTGAGCTCTTTTTGGGAGCAAGTGACTCGTCAAGAGAAGATGTCTTACACAATTACTAAGGCTGCAGTTGGTGGCTTGGTGAGATCAATGGCGGTTGATTTAGGAAATGCAAAAGGAATACTAGTTAATGGGTTGCTGCCTGGAGTAGTTGATTCACCAATGGCACGAGGATTACTTAAGCCTGAGCAGATTGAAAATGTTGAATGGCAAACTCCTGGGCATAAAATGGTGGTGCCAAGTGATGTCGCAAATGCTGCATATCTGCTGGGTTGTGAAGATAACACTGCAATCTCGGGCCAATCTTTATTTGTTGATTACGGCTTCGCAATCGCCAGAGTACTTTAGGAAGATAATTTGTGAGTGTTGAACTCCTTAATAAAGATACGGTTGTTAAGTATCTGACTGATAAAAAAGTTATCTCTGCCAGTGATAATGCTGAGGTTGAGGTATTAACTGGTGGTGTATCAAATGTGGTGTTAGCCATTACAACTGCAAACCAAAAACTAGTTTTAAAACAAGCATTAGCTGAGCTTGCTGTGAGCGAAAAATGGCTTGCTGATCAACGCCGGGCAATTGTTGAAGCAGATGCGATCAAATTATTTAATCAATTAAGCCCTGACCAGGTACCAAAATTAATATTCTTAGATCCAGAGCGATTTATTTTGGTGCTAGAGCGTGTGCCAGTTGGTAGCACAGTTTGGAAATCAGACTTACTTGCTGGGGTNATTAACCCAGATGTGGGTGCTGGCTTAGGAAAGACTCTTGCCACTTGGCATAACTACGGTGAAGTTACCGCTTCAGCAAAGATTAANTTTATGGANGATAAANTGTTTGAACAGCTTCGGATAGATCCCTTCTACCGATTTTAATATTCTTAGATCCAGAGCGTTTTATTTTGGTGCTAGAGCGTGTGCCAGTTGGTAGCACAGTTTGGAAATCGGACTTACTTGCTGGGGTGATTAACCCAGATGTAGGTGCTGGTTTAGGAAAGACTCTTGCCACCTGGCATAACTACGGTGAAGTTACCGCTTCAGCAAAGATTAAATTTATGGAAGATAAACTGTTTGAACAGCTTCGGATAGATCCCTTCTACCGATTTGTTGCTGCCAAAAACCCTCAAATTGAGGTGGCAATTAGAAAACTTATTAATGAATTAGAGGGTGATAAAACGACGATTGTGCATGGTGATTTTTCACCAAAGAATATTATGGTTTCAATGGATGATCAGATTTTTATTTTAGATTTTGAAGTCACGCACGTTGGCAATCCAGTCTTTGATCTAGCTTTTTTAATCGCACATTTGCTCTGTAAATTCTTCAGAACTGAAGATCGCCTACAAGCCAAACTTTTAAGTAATACTGCAAACATCTTTACAACAGAGTATGCCAGGTTGAGGTCGATCTCACCCTCAGTGGCAAAACATACTGCGCTCATCGCCCTTGCTAGAGTTGAGGGTAAATCCCCAGTAAATTACCTTGATCAAGTGGCGCAAAAGAAATTGCAAAGCTTCACCAAGGCTGTTTTAGCAGATACTTCAAAATTATCAGTTGCAAATTTATTTGAGATGAGTGCTAAGTGAAAATTACTAAGGTTTTTGGTTATCAAGTTTTAGATTCAAGAGGTAGGCCAACTGTTGCAGCATCCATATCACTCACTGATGGATCAACGCACACCGCTAGGGTTCCCTCCGGTGCCTCAACTGGTTCTCATGAAGCTAAAGAGCTGCGTGATACGGGTAGTAAGTATGCTGAAAAGTTTTTTGCAGGTTCATCCGTTCAACTAGCTGTCGCAAATATCAATGAAAAAATCGCCCCGGTATTAGTTGAAGAGCAGATAAGTTTAAGTTCAGTAGATAATAGATTAAGTGATTTAGATTCAAGTATTGATCACGCCCAGTTGGGTGCTAACGCCACCTTAGCGGTTTCCTTAGCCGCTGCCTTAGCTGATGCCCATGCACAAAATAAATCACTTGCACGATACTTCACTACCGAAAAACAACTTTCGATTCCAATGCCGATGGTCAATATTTTATCTGGTGGTGCTCATGCAAACCGGGCGATGGATATTCAAGATATTTTGATAATTCCAGTAGGTGCTAAATCATTCACTCAAGCACTTTCTTGGATAGTAGCAATCCGTGAGATGGCAGCTAAGTTGGGCAAAGAATCAGGTGCGGTAACAAATCTAATTGCAGATGAAGGTGGTCTGGCAATTGCCTTTGATTCGGTGGAAAAGGCCTGCGAGTTTGTCTTAAGATCAATCGAGAAGGTGGGCCTTGTGGTTGGCACCCAAGTGGCGCTTGCTTTAGATGTAGCTGCAACTCAATTTTTTGATGGAAATAAATATAACTTAGCAAGTATTAATAAAAGTTACACACCTGATGAGTTTGTAAAATACATGAGTGACCTAACATCTAACCAGCCAATTATTTCTATTGAGGATCCATTTGCAGAAGATGATTGGCAAAGTTGGCAGAAATTTTCTGAAATTGCACCTAAAAAACTTCAGATTATGGGTGATGATTTACTTACAACAAATCTAGATCGCTTAAACCAAGCAATTGCTAATAAGAGTGCTAATGCAATATTGATTAAGGCAAATCAAAATGGCCTAGTCACCTCTACTCTTAATGTCTTAAAACAAGCAAGGGCAAATAATTTTAATACTGTAGTTTCCGCAAGATCTGGTGAAAATGAGGATTCTTGGNTAGCTGATTTAGCGGTTGGCTGGAGTGCTGGGCAGATNAAAGTTGGCTCAACTCATGGNTCTGAACGAAATGCCAAGTGGAATAGGTTGCTTGAACTTGAGGCGACTGAGGAGTGTAAGTTCTTAAATCCTTTTAATTAATGTGAATGACGTGGCACATAATCGCCACTGCCACCAACTAAGAAATCAAGATCAGCCCCAAGGTGTGCTTGCTGTACATGCTCGATATACATCTTGCTCCAACCACGATCTGCTTTAGGTTTTGGTGCTACCCAAGCTGCTTTACGTTTTGCTAACTCCTCGGCGGAAATAAGTAAATTTAATTTACGATTTGGTACATCAAGTTCAATCTCATCCCCATCTTGCACAAATGCAAGGGGGCCACCAGCAGTTGATTCTGGAGAGACATGTAATACCACCGTGCCATATGCGGTTCCACTCATTCTGGCATCTGAAATTCTCACCATATCGGTGACGCCTTGATCCAGCATTTTCTTTGGCATCGGAAGATTTCCGACCTCAGGAAATCCTGGATAACCCTTAGGACCAGAATTTCTCAAAACCAAAATACTATCGGCGGTAACTGGCAAATTTGGATCATCAGCTACCTTTAAGTACTCCTCAATCTCATTAAAGACAAGTGCTTTACCCTTATGCGTTAATAATTTTGGTGTGGCTGCTGAAACCTTAATAATTGCGCCATCTGGAGCGAGTGAGCCTTTAACCACCACGATTCCGCCACCTGCTGCTTGAAATGGCTTACTTGCTGGAGTTATTACCTCTTTATTCCAATTTTCAGCACCTTCAATATTTTCCTTAACCGTTTTGCCAGTCACAGTTATGTGATCAGTGTGAATGAGATTTGCAATCTCCTTCATCACAGTTGGCACACCACCTGCATCAAAAAACTCTTCCATTAGATATTTTCCACTTGGCATCATATTTGCAATTACCGGAACATCTTTACCCAACTTATCAAAATCATCTAGNTTCAATGGCACGCCAACTCGACCAGCAATNGCTAGAAGGTGAACTACTGCATTAGTTGAGCCACCAATAGCTGCCAAGATTTTAATCGCGTTTTCAAATGCTTTACGATTTAATATTTTTGAGAGTTTTAAGTCCTCTTCTACCATTTTCACAATTCGGCGCCCAGATAAGGTGGCTAAAGTAAATTTACGTGAATCAACCGCTGGAATTGCAGCCGCTCCTGGTAATTGCACACCGAGTGCCTCAGTAACACATGCCATGGTGGAAGCAGTTCCCATAGTCATACATGAACCTTGGCTACGTGCAGAGCATGATTCCATTGCCATAAACTCTTCAAAACTTATCTTGCCACTTCTAACTTGTTCACTGTATTTCCAAACTAAAGTTCCAGAGCCAACTGGCTGGCCTTGATATCTACCATTTAGCATTGGCCCACCAGTAATCATTAGTGTTGGTAGATCCACACTTGCTGCTCCCATTAATAATCCAGGTGGTGTCTTGTCGCAATTACCAAG
>JGI12421J11937_10001283_pt1 | contig 10188 bp, 6 predicted proteins | sample LakErihyJuly2011_2_FD_11937 | JGI IMG/M metagenome (IMG submission 11937)
AAGGGGTGGAGGCTCAAAAAGACCCGAGAGAGATGGCTTGGCGCATCGAGACGTTCGACTTCTCTCGCTATGCCGGAGAACGTGTTCACTTCGAGGTGCAGGATGACGGCCCGGGTTGGATCGAGGTCGATACGATTCTTACGAGCGACGCTCCCACGCCGCCCCCCGCCGAACAGTGGGATGCCGATGCATCGGCCACCGGCCTGAATGCAGCAGCGCCAGGACTGGCTGAGGCGCGCCGACGCGTTGTAGAGGCTCGGGATGCGTTGTTGGCCTGTGCTCCGCCCATTCGCGCATTGGTGGCTGATGAAGGAGGTTCGTTGGACGAGCCGATTCACCTTCGCGGTGCGGCTCACCGCCCGGGCGAGGCCGCTCCGCTGGCGCGCTTGTCCCTGATGGGGTCCCGTGCCGAAGAACCTGTGGTGGGCAGTGGTCGCCGGGCGTTGGTGGCCGCACTCACTGATCCGCGTCGCCCGTTCTTGTGGCGAACCACCGCCAACCGGATTTGGCTCAAGATGTTCGGGCGCGGCATCGTTGAGACGCCCGACGATTTTGGACAACTCGGTGGCACGCCCTGGAGCCCGGAATTGCTCGACCACTTGGCGTCTCGGTTGGGTCGAGGCCACACCTTCAAGCAGCTCATTCGGGATATCGCTCTGTCCCATGCCTATCGGGCTGTGGCCGATCCCGGCGAGACCCCGGCCGAAGTTTGGTCGCCGCTGCCGGTCCGCCGGCTCGATGCCGAGGAAATTCGGGATGCCATGCTGGCCGCCTCCGGAACCCTCGACCGCACGGCCGGCGGGGTGAGTGTTCCCGCTCGCTTGACCGAGCACATGCAAGGGCGCGGCCGACCTGGGAAGTCTGGGCCAATCGATGGCGCCCGTCGTCGTAGTGTGTACCTCGAGACGCGGCGCAATTTTCTCGATCCTTTTTTGCAGGCCTTCGACCAACCGTCCCCGGCCAGTACTTGCGGTCGTCGCCATGCCTCTAATGTGCCCGCACAGTCCCTGGCCCTGATGAATAGCGAGTTGGTTCATCTCATGGCCCGGCGTTGGGCAGAAACACTCCTCCCAGAGGGCGCTTTTTCTGGTGCCGCATCCGCTGATTTAGATCGAGCGCGCATCGAAACGCTCTGGCTCTCAGCCTTCTCCCGATGGCCGCGAGCCGATGAGGTTCGCATGGCCCTGGAGTTCTTGGACTCCGAGCGGTCTGCGTCTTCGGATACGGCGCCGTTGGCCCGCGAGCGGTCGGCCTACGCGGCCTTGAATCACGCGCTCTTCGCCTCTAAAGAATTTGTCTTCCTCCGATGAATACGCCCCGGACTCACCATTGCGGCCGGTTTCACTCCACGCCTATGAGCCGCCGCGACATGCTCGCGGCTTCTGGCGGAGGGTTTGGTTTAATGGCATTGGCCGGTTTATTCGGGCCAACGGGGGCGGCGTCGGGGGCCGGGTCGGAAGGGGCCGGTCGCTCACCGCGTGATTCACGGGTTTTGGCTTCGACCCATTCCCGGGCGCGGGCCCGCAGTGTCATTTTTTTGTATCAGGACGGAGGGCCGTCGCAAATGGACACCTTCGATCCAAAGCCGCGTTTGGCCGATTACCACGGAAAGCCGTTTCCGATGGCGATGGCGCCCACGCAATTCAATAACAACGGCAACACGCTGGCCTCGCCTTGGAAGTTTAGCCAACACGGGCAGTCTGGCATTCCCATCTCGGAGCTCTTTCCGAATCTCGGGCGGGTGGCTGATGAATTGTGCGTGGTCCGCTCGATGACCAGCGAGTTCAGTGAACACACCAACGCCAATTATTTCCTGCACACGGGCTCAGGGATTCCTGGGCGTCCGTCCATGGGGGCCTGGATGTCCTATGGTCTAGGTAGTGAAAATGATAACCTGCCCGGCTTTGTTGTGGTGGAAGGCGGGTTGGTGCCCCCGGGAGGGCTGGACTGTTTTTCGGCCGGATTCCTGCCGGCACGGCATCAAGGGTCTATCTTGCGGCCGCGGGGTGAGGCCATCGCCGATGCTATACCGCGGGATCCTGAGACCGTTCAGCGACGCAAGCGTCAGTTGATTGGACACTTGGATTCGGCCTTCGCCCATGACACCGGAGCCGAGGCCATTGAGAGCGCGATCGCTAATCATGAATTGGCCTACCGAATGCAGGCCGCGGTTCCCGAACTAGCGGCGCTGGATGCAGAGAGTGCGGAAACCAAGGCTCTTTACGGATTTGACAGTTCGTTCGAACCGACCCGGATTTATGCCCGCGAATGTTGTCTGGCGCGCCGGTTGGTGGAACGAGGCGTCCGGTTCATCGAGGTCACATGTCCTCGGACTATCGGTGATCGCTGGGATCAGCACGGGGACCTGAAGGCCGGTCACGAAGCCAATGCCCGGGCGGTCGATCAACCCATCACGGCGCTGATCTTGGATCTCAAGCGGCGCGGTTTGCTGGAGTCAACCTTGCTCGTGTGGTCTGGAGAATTCGGGCGGACCCCCTTCGCCCAGGGTTCCAACGGTCGCGATCACAATCCTTCGGGTTCTCGGTGTGGATGGCCGGCGGCGGAATCCGTGGTGGCAATATCATCGGCGCTACGGACGAGTTCGGTTATCGGTCAGTGGAAAAGATCTGCCGAGTGCATGATCTCCATGCCACCGTGCTGCATCAGATGGGAGTGGATCATCGTCGACTGACTTTCCGCTCCGGAGGTCGGGATCATCGCCTCACCGATGTCCATGGGGAGCTGATCGAGGGTGCGATCGGTTGATGCGGTCGGCGATATTCCTGAGGTGTTGCGGGGCGATGGGGTGCTGAGAGCGCGGTCCGAGGACGCTCACCGAGACCAGGCCCGAACCGTCTGCCAGGCGATGGATTGCAGGAATGTGGCTTCGTCTGCAGACACCCCGTCGGGTCGGTAGGGTAGTCCTTCAGGAGAAACGCCGAAGAGGGTCGCGTGGTGGACGCAGGCGGCCAGATAGGTTCCGTGCAAGGTTTCGTGCTCCCGATCCTTGCCCAGCATGGCGAGTTTGGGACGGGCTTCTAGCGAACGCCGGAAGGCCAATCCCACCGGAGCGACAGGCGCATTCAGTTCCACTCCCAGAGTTCTGTGGGCATCAGCAATTTGTTCGAGAGAGATCCAGCCGAGGCGTTCGTAGGGCCAGGCCATGAAGAGCACCGGGCGTCCGCCATGGGATCGAATTTCCTGATCGAAGCGTCGAACGTATTCTTGGAAAGGGGCGATGCTGTGCTCGGTGAGTTCTGGGATGTCGTCTTGCAGGATGACTCGATCGTAGTGTCCCTGCTGGATGCGTTCATGCACCGAGGGCAATCCGTGGAGGACACGCAGCGTGGCGCCTCCTTGAGTGGCTCGATCGGCCACGAGGATGCGAGGAGGGGTGGCGGATGCGGCCAGCAGACGGACGTGATTTTCGAGGCCGCCGTTGTAGTAGGTAAGGCTGTTGCCCACGAAGAGGAGTCGCATGGGAGGCGTCGGGGAGGATGGGGTGACGGGATGTTTTTGAGAAAGGCAGCCGGTCAGGAGCCACATGAGGACACTCATCCAGCCACACCGCAGAAGCGTCATAGGCCAAACGCTAGACATCGGGAGTGAGGCGGTGCAAGATCGCTGCACTAGGTGTGCACACTGCCGCCTCAATACGGATTCGAACCATGGTCAGTATCAAGCTCGCTCAAGAGGCGTCGGAGTTGGAGGGAATCCTCGCGTTGCAACGGCGCAACTTGAAGCGGTGTCTGAGCGAGTCTGAAGCCGAAGAGCAGGGGTTCTTGATCGCCGAATACGATTTGGACTACCTCCGGCAAATGCAGGAACAGCGACCCTCGGTAATCGCCGTGGACGACGGTCGGGTGGTGGGTTACGCGCTGGTGGTCACCCAGGAGGTTCGGGCGGGGCTGCCGTTTATCTCGGACTTGTTCGATGAAATCGACCGGATCTCCTATCGAGGATCGCTGCTAGCCGGAACAGATTACGTGGTGGTGGGGCAATTGTGTGTGGACAAGGACTACCGCGGGCAGGGGTTGGTGGACCGGTTGTATGCCTCTTTTCGTGCGTCGTTGGAGGAGCACTATTCGTGCGGCGTCACCGACATCGCCCGGGCGAACCGCCGCTCGCTCAAGGCGCACCAGAAGGTGGGTTTCGAGGTCATCCACGCCATTGAATACGAAGGCCTGACTTGGGATGTGGTGCTATGGGATTGGTCTGAATCGGGGCGGTAACGGCGAGGGCACGGTTGGGGTACTGGGATGAAGACGCTATGCGGCGTTCCTTCAGAACGCGGCCGATTTTAAATGCCGAGTCCCAGGGTTTCACCCTGGGCTGGTATGCGGTGCCCCGTTGGGGCACTGGGATGTCGAGGGAATGGGGCGTTCCTTCAGAACGCGGCCGATTTTGAATGCCGAGTCCCAGGGTTTTACCCTGGGCTGGTATGCGGTGCCCCGTTGGGGCACGGGGATTTACCCGGGGGCTCAAGAGGTTGTGCCGTGTGTACAGCGACGATTATTTCCCCCAGAGAAGAATAATTGCCGTTGAAGAGCCGTGGGATTGGTCGGAATCGGGGCGGTAATTGCGGGGGGCACGGGTGGGGTTGAAAGGTTTGTGTGCAGCGACGATTAAAATTCGGAACGCTGCATACCCCAGGATCGCCGGCCGGCCGACGCGCTATGCGGCGTTCCTTCAGCTTTCGGGGTACCCCAACGGGGTACGGCATACCAGCCCAGGGTAAAACCCTGGGATCAACGATTGAGACATTCTGGCGTTCTGAAGGAACGCTGCATACCCCAGGATCGCCGGTCGGCCGACGCGCTATGCGGCGTTCCTTCAGCTTTCGGGGTACCCCAACGGGGTACGGGTGACGGATCTATGCGGCCTGTCGGGATTGGACGGGACAGGTGAAGAACTTTCAGGGAGGGTTTTAGATTCAATGAAACCGCGAAAATCGAGTGGCTGGGGTTGGTTGGGGGCGCTGGTTGTCAGCCTGATGGTTCTTCAGGCCGAGGAACCCAAGAACAGTGATTTGGATGTCATTCGCGATGAGTCCAAGGTGCCACCCTACCAGTTGCCGCCGGTGCTCGTTTCGGCCGAGGGTCGACCGATCACCACGGCGCAGGAGTGGTTTCAGGTTCGACGTCCTCAACTCATCGCGCTCTTCGGGAATCTGATTTATGGCGTCGTGCCGAAACCGGAAGTGCCAGTTCAGGTTCAGACTGAAATTCTCAAGGTCGACCGGCAATTCATGGGCGGCAAAGCCACCCGAAAAGATATCCGGCTTCGTTTCCATAATGCAAAGGGAGAGGTGGATTTGCGGATCCTCGTCATCACACCCAATGGCAGCGGTAAGCCGGCTCCCGTGTTCATGCTCCACAGCTTTTCCGGCACTCGGGACGACGGTCATGATCCGCATCCCGATCGACCCGGCTACTTGCGCAACGGAGTGCCCATTGGAGAACTGCTGCAACGGGGATTTGGTTTTGTGGTCGTGCCCCAATCAGACCTGACGCGTCACAACGAGGTGGAATTTCTTAAGGGAATCCACCCGCTGTTTTATCGCGAGCACCAGAGTTTCCCTAAGTCCTACGAATGGGGGGTGATTTCGGCCGTGGCTTGGGGTGGATCCCGGGCGATGGATTATCTTGAGACCGATTCCGACGTCGACGCCCGGCGGGTGGCCATCATGGGGCATTCCAAGATGGGCAAGACCGCTCTTTGGACCGCGGCCCAAGACACCCGGTTTGCGCTCGTGATCTCGGCTCAATCCGGTTGTGGCGGGGCCGCTCTGTGGAAACGCAATTTCGGCGAGAACATGGAGAAAATGGTCACACGCTTCCCGTATTGGTTGTGCCGGAATGCGGCCCGGTTTGCGCGCAATGAGGACGACTTGCCCGTCGATCAACACGAGCTATTGGCGTGCATCGCACCGCGGCCCTTGTATGTCGCCAGTGGGGTGGAGGACCTCTGGGCGGATCCCGTGGGGGAATACCTTTCAGCTCATCATGCCTCTGAGGTGTACCGATTGCTCGGCAAGAAGGGGTTGGACTCTCCGACGCCGCCTGCTGTTGGTACTGCTCTGACCGAAGGGGACATTGCTTACCACAATCGACTCGGTGGTCACTCGGTAGAACTCTACGATTGGCGGCAGTTCCTAGGATTTGCAGAGCGCCATTTTCGCAAGTGATCGTGAGACGCTCGGAGTGTCGGACTCTGATGAGTTCGGTGGTTGAAGAGTGGCCGTGGTGTGCGGGCGATCCTGTTGAGTGATTGAGAATCTGGAGTGTTGCGCTTTCTTACCAGGTCCCCTACGGAATCCGGTTTGCGGTGATGCCCAATGTTATTAGCCATCCTGGTTGCGTTTTCCCCCGGTTTTGGAGAACCCAACCTTCTGCTGCGAAGGTTCTGATTCATCGGGCTCTTCGACTGTGGTTTCTGATCTTCTTGGGCCTTTTTATCGCCTACCGAGGATGGGGTGCTCCGACCGCCTCGGTTCCACCTCTCGGTCTGGTGGCGTATTATCCTTTCGATGGGGATTTGCAGGATGTCAGCGGATTTCAGCGTCATGCGGTGAGTGATCCGGTCGGGGGCGCTCTGCGGTTTTTATCCACGCGTAAGATCGCTCCCAGTCAGGTCCTGAGTCTGGGCGGCAGCAATGTCAGTATCACCATTCCGTCGCTCGCGGGATTTGGTCCCAATGGGTATCGCGGCACGACGGTGTCCTTGTGGATGCGCTGCCCGATCCAAGGATATTTGCTGGGCTGTGCTCGGGAGTCTGTCCCGGAACAGTCGAGTTTCTCCATTCGCACGGATGGGAAACGGCTGATGGTCTCGGGTGGCATGGGGGATGAACAAGGTTTCGAGTTCCCCGAAAGCCCCAATGACTGGCGTCATGTGGTGGTAGTGTTTAGTCGCTCCACACAAACCAATGAGAAGAGGATGGTGGTTCAACTTTGGGTGGATGGGCGAGCGGTGGGGGTTGCTCCAATTCGCGTGAATCCACTGCAACTAAGGACACCTCTGACCTTGGGAGGTATTTCGGGCACGGTTAATGGGCGATTGCAGGGGGAGATCGACACTTTGCGACTGTTCGATCGGGCGCTGCCACAGGAAGAGGTCATAAATCTCTACGCCCAGGACACTTCGGGCATTGAGAAGATTCCGGTGCTCATCGTTCAGCCTCAGGCTCAATCGGTGGAGAAGGGGCGTGACGTGACGTTCCGAGTGGTAGCGCAAATAGGCCTGCCAGCCACCTTTCAGTGGCAGAGTGATGGGTTGACCCTGCCGGGAGCAACGCTCCCGGAGTTGACCTTGAGCAATGTACCGCCGTCCCTCGATGGAGGGCACTATCGAGTCTTCGTACAAAATGCTCAGGGAGCTATTTTCAGCGAGCCAGCCCTCCTCACGGTCTACCCGTTGACTCCCCCCAGCATTGTACTGCAGCCCGCTCCGATCGAGGTGGCTGAAGGAGAATCTGAGGTGGTGTTTCAGGTGGCTAGCAAGGGCTCGGGCGTGTTGCGATACCAGTGGCAGTTCAACGGAAAGAATTTACCCCAAGCAACCAGTGAACGCCTGGTCCTGCGACATGTGCGTCTGTTTGCTCATGGTGGGTATCGCGTGCGTGTCAGCAATTCCTACGGGTCTGCTTGGAGCGATGAAGTGAGCCTGACGGTAAACACTTACGATGCCGACGAAGACGGTCTGAGTGATTACGAAGAACTGCTGCTCAAGACCGATCCCGCGAAGCCGGATTATTACGGCGACCGAATGCCGCCGATCCCCGCGCCAGAGACCGCGCCAGACACCTCAACGTGGCAGGAGTTTCTGGCCACCTCGAACTCTTCTTCGCAGGGGAGATGGTCAATGGCTTTGGCCGTGCTGCAAATTCTCCTCCGGATGTCCCACATTTGGTGGATCGATTTGTGAGGGGTGTTTACCAGATCGAGTTCGAAATGCGCGGGCTTCTCGGAGTCGCACCTCGGATCTGCCCCGCTCCATACCGTTCACTAAGCCGTGTGCAAATACTCGGCGGTGTTCTCAGTCGGTGCGGCCTGGCAGGCACCGGCCACTAGGGGTTCTTGGATATTGCGGAAGGAGAGCCCGGCGAAGTCGAGGTAGTGGCCGAAGAGTTCGGTGTTTTGGAGGAATCCTTCGATCCGGTCGGATCCCGGTCCCATGGCCAGCACGGGCACGTAATCGGAGGTGTGATTGCCGCTGGTGAAGGCGATGCCGGTGTGGTTGGCCAATACCTGACCCAGCGCGCAGGTGTCCGAGTTGAACGCGTCGAAGAGTGCGTAGCCCTTTTTCTTGAGGAACGGATCGAGCGTTTCCATCCGTCGGGTGCTGGCCGCGTAGCCGGTGGATTCTTGGAGGCGCGCCGCGGCCTGTGTGCGGTTCTCGGCGGTCCGCAGGCGGTTGAGAATTTCTCCGACCGATTGCCGGACCTTCTTGAGGTTGTGGAAGGCGGCGTTGGTCTTTTCGTAGGTCTCCCCGAGTCCGTTGAGCCCGGGGTTGGCCGTGGCGTGATCGGTGGTGATGAGGATGAAGGTGTCGGGGTGGTCCTTCTGGAACTCGAGGCAAACCTCGATGGCTTGATCAAAGGCGATCATCTCGTGGACGGCCGCCGCGGCGTCGTTGCTGTGGCAACCGTGGTCCACCCGTCCGCCTTCGACCTGAAGGATGAATCGTTCCTCGTGTGTGAACCGTCGAAGCGCGGCCCGGGTCATCGCGGCCAGCGAAGGGGTGGGGGCGACTTTCGTGAGGCCTCCCTGCTGGTCCACCACATAGGGGATATGCCCTTCCGAGAACACTCCCAACCAACGCTGGTCGCGTGGCGCTGAGGCGAGGTCCGAAGGGGACCGGAGCACGGCGTATTCGAGGCCGCGGAAGTCTCCGAGCAAATCGCGTTTGTCTTTGCGCTTATCGGCCCGGAAATGGTTGCTCGCGCCGCCGAGAGCCAGGTCGATCCGGCGCTCGAGATACTGGGTGGCAATATCATCACCGCTCCCCCGGGCGTTGACGCAGGCGATGAATCCGGCCGGCGTGGCGTGGGTGATTTCGGTGGTGGTCACCAAGCCCCGCTTCCAGCCCGCTTGTCCGAGGAGTTCGTACAGGGTGACCAGTTTCTCGCCCTTGCTTGTCTGGTTGACCTTGCCGTTGGGAATGCGCACGCCGCTGCCCCAAGCGCAGGAGGAAGCCGACGAATCGGTGACCAGCGAGTTTTGCGACCGCACGTTCATGACCGCCTGCCGGGTCGAGGGTTGATCGATGAGGCGAAACCAGGTGAGCGGACGCCCACGGACATGTTCCGAATACTGATTGGCGCAGGCGAGGATTCCGGAGCTCATCCCATCGACCACCATGTGGATGATGCGCCGCGGGGTGCCCGAGGCCAGGGGGCGATTCTCAGTGTTGGATTTCCTCGGAGCATGGGCCGCAGCACCCAACGCCGTGGCGGTGAGCGCGGAGACGGCGGGGGCCGTCACGAGTGACTTAAGGAAGTGGCGCCGAGGATTCATTTAGGTTGTGCAGGTCGATTGGCTGGTGATCAAAAGCCCGGTCAGCAACTGGGGCAATCGATCAGTTCGGGGGGACGGTGACATTGTTGCGACGGTGATCCAGGGCATCCCTGGAGCCCGTGACGATCCTCTGGGAAAATTCACCGAGGGTTGTACCCTCCGCCTATGGCCCAGCCCAACCCTCCCTTCACCCCGTACATCCCCGCGGTCACTCGGCTGCGCGAATTCACTGCTCGCTCCGTGATTGTGGGTTCGTTGTTGGGGATTATTTTCGGGGCTTCTTCGCTCTACTTGGCCCTCAAGGTGGGATTGACAGTGAGTGCCTCCATTCCGGTCGCGGTGATCTCGGTCACGCTGTTCCGGTTGTGGGCCAAACTGGGCGGGCGGGATGCCACGATTCTGGAACACAACATCGCCCAGACGGCGGGTTCGGCCGGAGAGTCGCTAGCTTTCGGGGCGGCGGTCACCATGCCGGCGATCCTCATCTTGGGTTTCGATTTGGAGGCCAGCCGGGTGCTGTTGGTGGCGGTGCTGGGCGGGCTTCTAGGGATTTTGCTCATGATCCCGCTGCGTCGCCCGCTCATCGTTCAGCAGCATGGGGAGTTGAAATATCCGGAAGGTGCGGCCTGCGCGGAGGTGCTCAAGGCGGGAGCCAATGACGAGTCTCGGG
>JGI12421J11937_10001289_pt1 | contig 10177 bp, 11 predicted proteins | sample LakErihyJuly2011_2_FD_11937 | JGI IMG/M metagenome (IMG submission 11937)
CTCTTCGTCGTCGAGCCTGAGGTCGAGGTTCCAGCCGTTGCAAACGGCTCGGGTGGTTAACTTTTCACTTGACGGGGATCCGGTCTTCGCTTAGAAGACCGCTCCCTATTGCGGGAGTAGCTCAGTGGTAGAGCGCGACCTTGCCAAGGTCGAAGTCGCGGGTTCGAATCCCGTCTCCCGCTCTGATGTTTCGCCTCGGCCTCGTGCCGGGGCGAAAATCGTTTTTGCTCCGCTTTTTTGCCTGTCTCCGCACCTTTCTCCGCTACCCCGCAGCGACCGCTCGCACTAAGAGTGGCTCCATGAGAGAGACTGCTGCTGCCATACGCTTCGACGAGAGCGACGCCGATGACCTGCTGCGCATGCCCTTGCCGCGCCTTCTTCAGCGCGCTCGGGCCCTCGCGGATGGCCATTGGGGCTCCACGATTACCTTCTCGCCCAAGGTCTTCCTCCCCGTCACCAACCTCTGCCGCAATCGCTGCGACTACTGCGCCTTCCGCCGCTCGCCAGGCGACCCCGGCGAATGGACGATGTCGCCCGACGAGATCACCCGCACCCTGGCGCGCGCCTCTGAGCTCGGCTGCATCGAAGCCCTCCTCTGTCTGGGCGATACACCCGAGATCGCCTTCTCGAGCTACCGACGCCTGCTAGCATCCTGGGGCTTTGAGAGCACAGCCCACTACCTTCGCTGGGCCGGCGATGAGGCCCTCCGACATGGCCTCATCGCCCACACCAACGCCGGCATCCTGAACGAAGAGGAGCTCCGGCTCATCCGTCCGGTCAACGCCTCCATGGGGCTCATGCTTGAGTCTGTGAGCGACCGGCTCTGCGAGCCGGGGCAGGTGCACCATCGCGCGCCAGACAAGCGTCCGGCCGTCCGCATCGCCATGACGGAGCGGGCCGGCCAACTGCGGATCCCGTTTACGAGCGGCCTGCTCGTCGGCATTGGCGAGACGCTGCAAGAGACCGTGGAGACCATCACCGCCATTGCCGAGCTGCACCGCCGATTCGGCCATATCCAAGAGGTCATCGTTCAGAACTTCCGCGCCCACGCTGACACCCGTGCAGCGACCGCCGAAGAGCCGTCAGCCGACCACTTCCTGCGGGTCGTGGCACTTGCACGGTGCCTGCTCCCCGCCGAGATAAGCCTTCAGGCGCCACCCAACCTGCTACCCTGCTCGCTGGGCGAGCTCGTCGCGGCGGGCATCAACGATCTGGGTGGCATCTCCCCCATGACGCCCGATTACATCAATCCGGGCCATGCTTGGCCCCACCTCGGCCGCCTTGATGCGGAGCTCGGTGAGATGGGCCGGCAGCTCCGCGCACGGTTGCCTGTCTACCCACGGTTCATCAGCGACACATGGCTCGACGAGCCGGTGCGCAGCGCCATAGGACGGGCAGATACCGAGCGTTGGTCCGGCGCCGTTGCACCGATGCAGGCCCATCCATGATTGCGCAGCTAGGCGGTCTCGCGCCGGACATTGCGGCCGCGCTCGAACGAGCACTGACCGATGGCGAGATCGGGCGCGACGATGCGCTGCTGCTCTGCGGCGTCGAGGGCGATGCGCTCGAGGCGCTCATTCGGGTAGCCGACCTCCTCCGCGCTCGGCAGGCGGGCGAGCTGGTGACCTATGTGGTCAATCGGAACATCAACTTCACCAATGTCTGTGTGAAGTCCTGCGGCTTCTGCGCCTTCTCCCGCGACCTCCGCTCCGAGCAGGGCTACTACCTGCCGCTCGAGGAGGTGGTCCGCCGCGCAACCGAGGCGGCTGCGATGGGGGCCACCGAGGTCTGCGTGCAGGCCGGGCTCGCCCCGCGCATGACGGGCGGCGAGTATGCCGAGATTGCGCGAGCGCTGAAGAGCGCCCTCCCCGACCTGCACCTGCATGCCTTCTCGCCCGAAGAGGTAAAGTTCGGCGCCGGAAGGCAGCGCAGGCCCCTCCGAGACTTCCTCACCGAGCTCAAGGAGGCCGGCGTCGACACCCTCCCCGGCACCAGCGCCGAGATCCTCGACGACGGCATCCGCGCCACGCTTGGCCCCGGCCGCATCAACACCCGTCAGTGGCTCGAGGTGGTGCGCACCGCCCATGAGGTGGGCCTCAAGACCACCGCGACCATGATGTTCGGCCATGTGGAGCAGTGGCACCACCGCATCGACCACCTGATCACGCTCCGCGACCTGCAGCGGGAGACAGGCGGGCTCACGGAGTTCGTGCCGCTCTCCTTCGTGCACGAAGAGGCGCCCATTTTTCTGGCCCGCGGCACCGACGGTCTCGCCCCAGGCCCCTCCGTCACCGAGCGGCTGCGGCTCTATGCCCTCGCCCGCCTTATCCTCGGTAAGTCTGTTCCGAACCTGCAGGTCTCGTGGGTCAAGGAGGGGCTATTGCTCGCTTCTCGCCTCTTGGGCGCAGGGGTCAACGACCTCGGCGGGACGCTCATGAACGAGAGCATCTCGACGGCCGCGGGCGCGCGGCATGGGCAGCTCCTCACACCCGCTCAGCTTCGCAAGGTCGCCCGGAGCGCAGGGAGAGTGCCTGCGCAGCGCTCGACCCTCTACCGCATCATCCACACCTTCGAGGCCGCGGAGGCAGAGGGCGAGGGCTCGACCGAGCAGCTCAACACCGTCGTGGATGCCGCCGCGACCTTCGGCAGTTTCGCGGCCCTGACGCAGGATCAGGCCTTCCGTTACGAGCCGACGCTGCAAGAGCGCCAGCTCTCCGACTAGAAGCGGCCGAGGAAGGCGAGCGACCGGCGGGCCGCGGCGACCCGTGCGAGTAGGCGGAGGTCGTCTGCATCGTCCACATCGAGCGCGAGCGGGGCCGACGCAACGGTCTGAAAGCGGAGGCCAGCCTCCTGCGCGGCGCGGCGATGCTGAGCAAGGCTGTTGGGGGCGCCGAGCGCGAGCGGCATCTGGGCGCCACCTGTGAAGGCGAGCATGTTGGTGCCGGCGCCAGAGCGGCTCGGAACCAGTGTCACAGGGCGCGCGTCGGCGTGGCGCAGACAGCGGGCGATGGCGGCATTGCTTGCGAGCGGGAGGTCACCCATCAAGACGGCGATGCGACGTAGCGGGTCCGAGTGCGCAGCCAGTGCGGCCTCCATGACACCGATGAGCCCCAGTCGGCCCGCGGGCTCAGGCCAGGAGGTCACGCCCGCGTCGGCTGCCCAGTGCGAGGCCTCGGCGCTCCCCGTCACAACCACGATGCGCTCCACCTCCTGCGTCTGCTTGCAGGCCGCAACGACCGCGGCCATGGCGTAGCGGGTAAGTTCCCTGCGCTCGTCGGGCGACAGCCACTCCGAAAGTCGGGTCTTGCCGCCGCCAAGGTCACGCAGCGGCACCAGGACCGTCCAGCCCAAACCGCCCGTCATCGGAGGATGCGCGCCGAAAATGCCAGCACCTCGCGAGCCAGACGGCGGCGCCCATCGAGACCGCCCATCACAGTCGCACAGCCATGTACCGTGCGGCCATCTCGCAGCAGCGGCGCCTCATCGCCCTGCTCCACCACCCAGGCCGAGACGAGGTAGCCATACCAGTCTGCGACAGCAGCAGCAGAGGCTTCGCGCTGTTGAAGCGATGAGAACATCTCCACAAGCGGCCCCTTCACGGCACGACCATTCACAACCGGGCTCACGCCGATCACGGGGCGGCCGCGGAGCAGTTCTGCGAACCCAGGCAGTGCGAGCATCGGCGCGATAGAAACAAAGGGGTTCGACGGCGCGACGACGATGAGCTCGGCCTCGGTCAGCGCCGCAATCACCTCCGGCGTCGGCACCGCGCTGCCCGCGAACCGGATCGCCTTCGCTGCGGGCACGGCGCGGTGGAGCACAAGCCAGTCTTGAAACCGGAGTTCGCCCAGCGCCTCGGTCTCGATGCGTGTCTCGCAACGCTCGTCCGTCGCAGGCAGGATCTGATGGGCCACGCCGAGCGAGCGCGCGACCTGTGCCGCAATCTCGGTGAGCCGCTGCCCCGCGGCGAGCCGCTGTGTGCGGAGGAGATGCAGCGCGAGGTCGCGGTCGCCGAGCAAGAACCAGCCCTCGCCGCCGAGCTGCCGCATGGTCTCGAGCAGCGCGAAACTCTCCGCTTCGCGCCCCCAGCCCCGCTCCTCGGGTGCAAGTCCGGCGAGCGTGTAGGTGACGGTGTCGAGGTCGGGGCAGATGCGAAGCCCCCAGTGGTCGAAGTCGTCGCCCGTGTTGACCACCACTGTGAGCTGCTCCGGAGCGAGCTCGGCAGCAAGCCCCTGCGCGAGCCGGGCGCCGCCAACGCCGCCAGCCAGCAGAACAACCCTCATTCGGACCTCGTCCGTTGGCCGCCTGGCGCGAAGACATCCTGCTCGGGGGCGCGAGAGAGCTGCGAGGCTGCGCTCAGCGCGGGCTCAAAATGGAGGCCGCGAACGAGGACAACGCCGCGCCCCTCATCGGCCTGACCGGCCACCAGGTCGGCTGCTGCGGCGACCTGGTCTGCCAGCCCCGTGACGGTGATTTCGAGCGTGCGGCCGAAGAGGTCGGAGCGGCCACGCTGGTCCCAGAGCGCCGGCAGCCCGGCGAGCCCGATGGCGGCCCCAAGCGTGCCGATGCGGAAGGGGCGACCGAACGAGTCGGAGATGACCACGCCGATGCCGTCGCAATCCTGCGCAAGTGCCGAACGGAGGCCCTCTGCAGAGGCGTCGGGAGCAATCGGCAACAACAGCATCCAGGTATCGTTGTTGGCCTCTGCAGGAAGCGCGTTGCTGAAGTCGATGCCGGCGTTGGCGCAGACAAAGCCGAGCCGGTGGCGGACGATGATGGCTGCCGAGGTCTCACGCACAACCGTCGAGGACTCGGAGAGAATCATCTCGACGACCCTCGGGTCCTTCCCGCACCGCGCTGCCATCGCGACGGCTTCGGGGCCCGGCGTGACAGTCGACAGTGCAACGAAGCGACCTTCGCTGCGCGAAACCAGCTTGCTCGCGACCACAACCACATCGCCTCGCTGCAGTTCGAGACCGGCTCGAAAGAGCGCCTCACGGACGAGCAGGCCAAGGTCGTCTCCACGCTGCACGATGGGGATGCCGGGCAGCGCGCGGAGCATCAACTGAGCATCGCATCCGATCATCCTCGCCGCCTCGCTGCATCACAGGGTTTCAACGGCCCCTCTATGGTCGCAGGGCTTCCAAAAATCCACTTCCCGTGCGCCGTGCCGCACCTTCCGTTACTGCGACTCATCTTGAAAGAGGTCGCGCAGCAACTCCTTGCTGACCATCGCTGCGATGCGCACCAACGACCAACCACCTGGAGACCCTCATGTCTGCCCCACTTCGCGTCTACTTTGACGGTCTCTGCCCGCTCTGCGCCCGCGAGATCGCTGTCTACCAACGCCGGTCGAATGACGGGCGCATCGCCTTCATCGACATCACCGAGGCAAGCTTTTCGGCAGAGGCCGAAGGGCTCGATGCCAAGGAGGTCAACCGGCGCTTCCACGCCAAGGATGGCGCCGGCACCATCTTCACCGGGCCGCTCGCCTTCGTGGAGATCTGGAAGCGCATCCCCGCCTTCGGATTCGCCGTTCGGCTCGCAGCCCTCCCCGGCGCGGGGCTGGCGATGCAGGTGGGCTACTGGGGCTTCATGAACCTGCGGCCCTTCCTGCCTCGCCTCAAGCGGGCCGATAGCTGCGATACCGGCCACTGTGCGACCTGACGGCGCGTTGACGCTCCAATGGGCCAGTGGTAACGACGCCGAACCTTGAATCTGCGCCCGATTTGCGCCTGTCTTGCGAGCCATCCCCCATGTCGATCCGCCTCCGTTTTGCCCCCAGCCCGACCGGCTATCTCCACATCGGCGGGGCTCGGACGGCGCTCTTCAATTTCCTCTACGCGAAGCACACGGGCGGCAAGCTCCTGCTCCGCATCGAAGATACCGACCTCGAGCGCTCCACCGAGCAGTCGATGCACGCCATCATCGAGGGGCTCGAGTGGCTGGGCATCCATCACGACGAAGATATGGTCATCCAATCCTCGCGCCGCGACGAGCATGTCCGGCTGGCGCATGACCTCCTCGACCGCGGCCTTGCCTACAAGTGCTACTGCACCGCAGAGGAGCTCGTGACGATGCGCGAGAACGCCATCGCCGAGGGCCGCCCCCCGAAGTATGACGCCCGTTGGCGCAACCGCACCGACGCCCCCGAGGGCGACGCAGCCTTCACCATCCGCTTCAAGATGCCGCAGACGGGTGAGACCACGGTTCACGACCTCGTGCTGGGCGACGTAACCGTGAACCACGAGGAGCTCGACGACCTCATCATCGTCCGCTCCGACGGCACCCCGACCTACAACTTTGTCGTGGTCTGCGACGACTCCTTCATGGGCGTCACCCATGTTGTCCGCGGCCAAGACCACATGAGCAACACCTTCCGCCAGTACCAGCTCTACAAGGCGCTCGGCCACAACCCGCCGGAGTTCGGCCATCTGCCGCTCGTCGACGGCCTCTCCAAGCGCAAGGGCTCGGCCTCGGTCCAGCACTACCGCGACCAGGGCTATCTCGCCGAGGCTGTGGTGAACTACATCGCACGCCTAGGCTGGTCCCATGGCGACCAGGAGATCTTCTCTTACGACGAGCTCATCGAGAAGTTCGATGTTATCGACGTCAACCGGGGCTCTGGCCGCTACGACGAAGACAAGATGTCCTGGGTCAACACCCAGTGGATGAAGCGGCTCTCCACCCAGACGCTCGCCGAGCGCACCCTGCCCTTCCTCACGGCGCGGGGCGTGGAAACGGAGGTCGACGCCAAGTTCCTCATGCTGGTCGAGGCGCTCCGTGAACGCTCTCTGAACCTCGTGCAACTAGCGGACGGCGCACTCTTCGCCTGGCAGGCGCCCACCTCCTACGCGGAGGCTGCAGTGAAGAAGTGGATGTCGGCTTCATCGAAGGCCGGATTTGAGCAGCTCATCGATGCGCTCGAAGCCCTCGCGAGCTTCGAACCCGCCGACATCGAGGCGGCCGTGAAGAGCGTCCTAGAGAGCTCCGGACTTGGCCTCGGCAAGCTCGCGCAGCCCGTCCGCATTGCGCTCACAGGCGACGCCGTCAGCCCCCCGATTTACGAGACCATCGCTGTCGTCGGTCAGGCGGAGACTCTCCGCCGGATGCGCGCCGCCCTTTCTGCGTTCGCGGCATGACGATGCTACCGGAGCGCGCCGCGCTACTCACCGCAAACGGCCTCTGCTGGGCTGAAGCCAGCGATGCGCTCGACCTCTGGTCCGACGAGCAGCCCAAGGCACGCAAGCAGGTCGCCGCCGCCTGGCTCGACGAACAGCTCGACGGCAGCGATGACGGTGCCTTCCTGCGCGGCGTAGCCTTCGCTCTCGCCGCCCCCTGCCTGCCGGCCGCCTCGAAGTTCGACTTCGTCTCAGCCGCAGCCTCTATCACGAGCCTGCTCGACACGGCCGCCTTCGGGCGGGGCTACGCCGCAATCGCTGGCGAGCCCCTCGTTGCCTGGCCGCTCAACCGGCACCACACGCTCTACTTCGTCTTCGAGGGCCGCGACCGGCGGTTCGCCATTACGGACCGCCTCCGCGAAGAATGGACCGTTCACCCTGAGCGCATCGAGCGGGCTGCTGCCTCCATGTTGCTCCACCGCACCCGTGCGGAGTTCCGCACGGTCGAAGGCGCTGCATTCCCGATGGAGCGTGCCTTCCACGGCGACGGCGCAGACGCGGCTCGGCTTACCATCCTGGCCACCCACCTCTTCGACCGCGCACGCCACGGCCTCATGATGGCAGCCGCCTCGCCCGACCACCTCTTCATTGCTCCGCTGAACCTCGACGCTGCCGATGCCTTCGCACAGGCCGCCTTCAGCCACGAAGGGGCCGCGCCTCGCGCGCTTCCGCACGTCGTCTACTTCATCACAGAGGGTAGCCTCGATGCTACCCCCCGCGAATGGGTCGCCAGCGAGCGCCGTTTCGCCTAGAACTCCTCTACTTCCGAATGGCCCGCAGCGGCCCACCCCTTTGAGGCAATCATCATGGCTGACGGAAAACTGCTCCTCTATCGCATCGACGGCTCCCTCGTTGGCGAGGCGACCGTCAAAGACGGAGATGTCGTCTTTCCCGCCAGCGATGCGAACTGGACCTGGGTCCTCGACGCCCGCAAGGAGCCCTACCACGAGCTCAAGTTGGAAGAGATCCGGACCCGCGCGGAGCACGCCCGCAAGAAGTTCGTGCTCATCGCTCAGGCCGAGGGCTAGCCTCGAAAGGCAGCTCCCGAGGCTGCTACTTCAGCAGCGCCTGAAGCCGCTTGAACCGCTCCGTGCCTGCGCGTTGCAGCGCATAGAAGACCACCGACTCCGCGTTGGTAACCACCGCGCCCGCGCGGGCCATGAGCGCCAGCCCGTTTTCGCGGGCGTCGGCCTGCCGGCTGCTGACCGCATCGAGCGGAACGAAGATCTGATGGCCGCGCGCCTGAAGGTCGGTGACCGTCTGAAGCACACAGATGTGGGCCTCCATACCGACCACGATCAGATGGTTCGGCAGCGTGGGCATGATATCGGCGGCGAAGGATGCGTTCCGGAAGCAGGAGAACTCCACCTTCTCGACCCTGCGGGCGCCGCAGGCCTCCAGGGGCGCTCGCAGGCTCTCCACGGTGGGTCCGAGCCCCTTCGGATACTGCTCCGAGTAGACCACCGGCCAGCCGAACTCCGCGGCCGTCGCGATCAGCAGCGCCGTCTGCCGCACCATCCGCTGCGCGCTCTCCGGCTCCATCGCCCCGAGCAGACGCTCCTGAACATCGATGACCAGCAGCGCCGTAGAGCTTGGGTTGGGATAGACTGCGTCGCTCATCGTGCACCTCATCCGTGGGCAGACTGGGCGGCGAGGTATGAAGGTGGGCCGGCGCCGTCAAGCAAGTGGCATCTGGGCGGGTCAGCCAGACGATGCGAAATGTGCCACGCACTGCACGAGGGGCTTTTGCCTTTCGCCCGAGTGACTAGGCTGCGCGCGACTGCGATGCCAGCAGCCGCACCAGACCGGAGAACCGCCTTGAGCACCCCGCCCTTGACCCAGCTTTCTGAAGACGAGTCTCTCTTCCGCACCACGGTGCTCGCCTTCGCCCGCGAGCGCATCGGCCCCCGCGTGCACAGCATGGATCAGGCCGCAGCAATCGATAAGGCGCTCATCCCCGAGCTGTTCCAGCTCGGCATCATGGGCATCGAGATCCCCGAGGCCTACGGCGGCGCGGGCGCCGACATGTTCAGCGCAATCCTCGCCATCGAGGCGATCGCCCAGGTCGATCCGAGCATCTCGGTCCTGATGGATGTTCAGAACACGCTCGTCGTCAACGCCGTGCTCAACTTCGGCACCGAGGAGATCCGGCAGAAGTACCTGCCCAAGTTGGCCTCCTCCTGGATCGGCTCGTACGCGCTCAGCGAGGCAGGCTCGGGCTCCGACGCCTTCGCGCTCCGTGCCACCGCCGAGCGGCGCGAAGGCGGCTGGTCGCTCACCGGCCGCAAGCTCTGGATCACCAACGCCGGCGAGAGCAACCTCTTCATCGTCTTCGCCAATGTCGACCTCTCGAAGGGCTACCGTGGCATCACCGCCTTCCTCGTGGAGCGCGACGCCGCCGGCTTCTCCATCGGCAAGAAGGAAGACAAGCTCGGCATCCGCGCCTCGAGCACCTGCGAGCTCGTCTTTGAGGACTGCTTCGTCCCCGACAGCCAGGTCCTCGGCGATGTCGGCAAGGGCTACAAGATCGCCATCGAGACCCTGAACGAAGGCCGTATCGGCATCGGCGCCCAGATGCTCGGACTGGCACAGGGAGCCTTTGATTACTCCATGAAGTACATGCTCGAGCGCGAGCAGTTCGGCCAGAAGCTCGCCAGCTTCCAGGGCATGCAGTTCCAGTATGCCCGCGTCGCCATGGAGATCGAGGCGGCCCGCCTCATGGTCTACAACGCGGCCCGCCTCAAGGATGCCAAGAAGCCCTTCGTCAAGGAGGCGGCCATGGCCAAACTCTTCGCCTCGGAGGTCGCGGAGCGCACGGCATCGCTCGCGATCGAGTTCCTCGGCGGCGTCGGATTCACCAAGGAGTATCCGGCAGAGAAGTTCTTCCGCGACTCCAAGATCGGCAAGATCTACGAGGGCACCTCGAACATGCAGCTCCAGACCATCGCGAAGATGCTCCAGACCGAATACGGCGGCTAGTCGCTGACGAACCTTCC
>JGI12421J11937_10001295_pt1 | contig 10158 bp, 4 predicted proteins | sample LakErihyJuly2011_2_FD_11937 | JGI IMG/M metagenome (IMG submission 11937)
TATGATATTAAACTTAATGGCACCTCTGTAAATGGCAATGCTTCAACAGCTTCAAATCCCGAAATTTGTCCAAATTGTCCAGGGCTCATTACAAATGGAACAGCAACATGGACAGAAGCAGCTCCATCTCCACCTCCATACCCAGGATATACATATAGTTCAGTAACTCCTATAGCAACTGCGGGTACAAATACCTTTACTCCAACAAATACTCAAACACAAACGGGAATTGGCACGTATACTTCTCCTGCAACTATTGCTGGCAATAATGGTTCTAATCAATTGATTGCTGTGATGCCAAGTGGAAGTATATCTAGCTTAGCTGCATATAATGTAGGTTGTGGTGCATACTATTTTTACCCCACAATAACTGCCCCACCAAACCTTCTATTTAATCAATCGGGCACAACAACTTATTCTTGTGGTTCAGGATCAATTGCTTTATCAGCAAANGGAGGTACTGCTCCTTACAATATTTCGTGGTTTAATCAAGCAAGCTCCACAATCCGTAACAAGTCCGGCTGGCAATGAGATTAACGCAAGTGGAGGCAGCTATACAATTCCAAATTTACTNGCCGGAACTTATACTTTAACTTTAACAGATGCNAATGGTTGCGTTAAGACAATTCTAGCCCTAATAATTAACCCACCTCCGCCACCTGGCACACCTGTAGCAAGTGTAAGTGCACAACCAACATGTTCTACTCCAACTGGTACTATTACAGTTACAAGCCCTGTTGCAGCCTCAGGAACAAGCTATACTTTAACTGGCACTAACCCAGTAGTTGCAGCGATAACAAATACCACAGGAATTTTTCCTAATTTGGCTTCTGGCATCTATCAGGTTATTAGTACTGCAGGAGGTTGTGCTTCAACTCCTCTGGCTAACTTAATTGTTTCAGTTATCACTTTACCAGCTCTGCCAACTGTAGTTGTAAGTCCTGCAACGTGCTCTTCAAACGGAACAGCAAGCATTAGTAATTATGATGTAACACAAACGTATCTTTTTACACCTCCTGGCCCAACAATTGATGCTTTAGGTCTTATTAGTGGTATGACTGCAGGTATAAGTTATACTGTTACAAGTAATATTGGAGCTTGTGCATCTTCAAGTTCAATAGCCTTTATTGTAGATCCGCAATTAATTACCCCACCAGATCCTACTATTTCAACTGCAGCGGCAACATGTTCTTCAGTTGGAACAGCAGTGATTAGCAATTATGTATCTGGGCAAACGTATGTCTTTACACCTATAGGCCCAACAGTTGGTGCAGGCGGTGGAATCAGCGGTATGACTGCAGGAACAAGTTACACAGTAACAAGCTCTAATGGATTTTGTACCTCTTTAAATTCATTAGCATTTTCTATAGAATTCCAATTAATTACGCCACCAGCTCCTATTATTGCAACTACAGCCGCAACATGTTTTTCAAACGGAACTGCAACTATTAGTAATTATGTTGTTGGCCAAATATATGACTTCACGCCAATTGGACCAACAGTTGGAACATTAGGTGAAATCAATGGTTTGGCTGTAGGCACCATTTATACAGTTACAAGTTCTAATGGATTTTGTATTTCTGCGGGCACTTCATTTATTATATCTGCCCAATTAATTACTCCAGAAGTTCCAGTTATTATAACTGAGGCCGCAACTTGTTTGTCAGTCGGACTAGCAACAATTAGTAATTATGTTGTTGGGCAAACTTATGTCTTTTCACCAAGTGGCCCATCAGTAAATTCAAGTGGCCTTATTAGCAACATGATTGCAGGGATAAGTTATACAGTGACAAGTAATAATGGATCTTGTACCTCTTTAAATTCTGCAGCATTTTCTATAGATTTTCAATTAATTACGCCACCTGCTCCTACTATTATAATTGTCGCTCCTACTTGTTTAGCAAACGGAACTGCAACTATTAGCAATTTTGTTGCAGGGAATACGTATAACTTCACACCAAGCGGTCCAACTGTAGATATAATAACTGGCGTTATTAGTAATATGATTACTGGATCACCCTATACAGTAACAAGTAACAATGGATCTTGTACCTCTTTAGATTCNGCNCCATTTACAATAGATATTCAATTGAGTACACCAGTAGCTCCACTTGTGGATACAACAGCTACAACTTGTTTGTCAGACGGAACAGCAACTATAAGTAATTATGATAATACATTAAACTATACTTTTACACCAAGCGGTCCAACAGTAGATGCAAGCGGTGCTATTAGCAACATTACTGCAGGTATAGCATACACAGTAACAAGTTTTAATGGATCTTGTACCTCTTTAGATTCCGCACCATTTACATTAGATTTTCAATTAATTACTCCAACTTCACCACTTGTAGATACAACAGCAGCAACTTGTTTATCAGAGGGTACAGCAACGATAAGTAATTATGATAACACGCTAATTTATACCTTCACGCCAAGCGGCCCAACAGAAGATATAACAACTGGTGTTATTAGTAATATGACTGCTGGCACACCCTACACAGTAACAAGCTACAATGGATTTTGTACTTCTTTAGATTCCGCACCATTTACAATAGATATTCAATTAAGTACACCAGTGACGCCGCTTGTAGATACAACAGCTGCAACTTGTTTGTCAGACGGAACAGCAACAGTAAGTAATTACGATAACACATTAAATTACACATTCACACCAAGCGGTCCAACAGTAGATATAACAACTGGTGTTATCAGTAATTTAACTGCTGGCTCGTCTTTCACCTTAAAAAGTGCAAATGCATCTTGTAGCTCTTTAGATTCCGCGCCATTTATAATTGACATACAATTAATAACTTCAGCAGCTCCGCTTATAGATACAACAGCAGCAACTTGTCTATTAGATGGTACAGCAACCTTAAGTAATTACGACAACACACTTAACTACACCTTTACACCAAGCGGTCCAACCTTAGATGTAACAACTGGTGTTATTACTAATATGACTACTGGTTCACCTTACACAATAACTAGTAATAATGGTTTCTGTTCAATAGATTCCGCTCCGTTTACAATAGATATTCAATTAATTACACCGGCAGACCCTACTTTTGCAACATTAGCAGAAACTTGTTTGTCAGACGAAATAGCAACGATAAGTAATTACGACAACACGCTAATTTATACATTCAATCCAAGCGGACCAACAATAGATGCAATTGGACTTATCAGCAATATTACTTCTGGAACGTCTTTCACCATAATAAGCACTAATGGGTTTTGTATATCAGCATTAGTGCCCTTAACAGTTCAGCCACTACTTGGGAATTTTAATGTTATAGTTGACACTACTATCTGCTCAAGTAACTTACCATTTTCAATGAACTCTTTAACCTTTAGTGCAGCTGGAACGCAAGTAGCAAATTTAATCGCGGCAAACGGATGTGATAGTTTAGTAACCATAAATTTGACAGTTATTGCGAATGATAATTCTAACTTCTCTCAAATATCACCTATTTGTTTTGGAGACCCCTTGGCTCTTCCAACAAGTTCATTAAATGGTTTTTCAGGAACTTGGAGCCCTGCAATAAACAATACTGATACAACGACTTACACCTTTACTCCAGGAATTGGTCAATGTGGTTATACTGCAACAATGACGATTATCGTATATCCTCAGGTGCTAGTTACAATTACAGATACTTCCATTTGTACGGGTGGTACAGCAATACTAATTGCTACTGCAAGTCCAGCAGGTGGGGATTTCTTTTGGTCGAATGCCAACCCGACATCTTCAATCACTGTTTCCCCAACTTTTTCAACTAGCTACTCAGTATTTTATACCTCTTTAAACAATTGTTTTGCCACAGCTACGCGACTTCTAGCAGTTAATCCAATTCCAACAGCAACAGCTACAAGCGCCCTTATTTGTGATGGTGAAATTGCAACAATAGTAGCTACTGGATTGCCTACAGGTGGAACATATTTATGGTCTCCCTCAGGACAAACAACTGCGAGTATAAATGTTTCACCAAGTTCAACAGCGAATTATTCTGTTGTATATTCTAGATTAGGCTGTGAAAGTCCGGTAGTTAATACCGTTGTACAGTAAATCCAGTTCCAATTCTTAACTTGGCATCAGAAGTTATTTGTATTGGAGAAGACATTACAATGACTGCACAAACAACTATTGCAGGAGGAGTTTATGATTGGGGTAATGGAAATAGCAATGCAACACAAACATTTAGCCCACAAAGCGACACTACTCTCACGCTATCTTACAGTGTAAATGGTTGTACAAGCCCAATAGAAACTGCGACAATAACAGTAAATCCATTGCCAATTTCAACATTCTCAGGTTCTCCGTTAACAGGGTGTATTCCTTTGGAGGTAACCTTACTTGCAGATGATAATTCAAATACATCCTATTCATGGTCAGCAAGTAATGGATTAACAGGAACAGGAGCACAAAGTAGCCTTACGTTCACAAGTGGTGGCGTTTATAANATTACGCTGACTGCNGGGTTAAATGGTTGTTTCACAACTACAACATTGAATAATTATATTGAAGTAGATAATTATCCAATAGCATCATTCGTGCCTTCGTCAAACATTTACTGAGCTCAGTCAATTATTAGAATTTACGAATACTAGTTCGGGTGCAAATAGTTACAGTTGGGATTTTGGAGATGGTGGGACCTCAACAGATGAAAATCCAGAACATAATTTTACAGCTAATTTGAATGGACATGTTATCACACTAACAGCATATTCTCAATTTTTATGTGAAAGTAGTGCGACCATTGAGATTTTATTTAATAATGGCTTAGTTTATTATATTCCAAATACATTTACTCCAAATGGTGACGAGTTTAATCAAACATTTAAACCTCTTTTTTCAAATAGTATTGATCCTTATAATTACTCTTTTTATATTTATAATCGCTGGGGGCATGTTATTTTTGAAACACATGATATAGAAAGAGGATGGGATGGATTATTTGGAGAAGATGGCATCCCAGTTCCTCAGGGAACATATAACTACAAGATTATTGTCAAGTTTACCGAAACTGATGAGAGAAAAGAATTTTTTGGGCATATAAATTTAGTGCGCTAAAAAATTGTTTGATGATTTAAAATGTTAATTATCTTATCTTTAGCATAATTATTAATCATTATGAGATTTTTTTATTTATTATTTCTATCATTATGGCTTTCGATTTCTATCAATGCCCAAATAACTATTACTCCTGGCGGCACAGCAACTTCAATTATAAATACATTAGTATCAAATGGAATAGTAGTTACGAATCCCATTATAAATTGTGGTGCAGCCGCATATGGATCTTATACAGGGAATCTAGGGGCTGGCGGTATTGGACTATCGAATGGTGGAATCATGCTAACTACTGGCTCAGCAGCTGGAGCAGATGGGCCAAATAACTCTCCTTCATCTGGAATAGCTGTTGTAGGGTATGATTATGCAGATCCGCAACTTACTACTCAACCTGGAGCAGGCACGCCACCACCTTCATTTGATAATTGTCGGCTTGAGTTTGATATGACTCCGATATGCAGTAGTTTTAATATTTCCTTTGTCTTTGGTTCGGAAGAATATCCCGAGTGGGTTACTGGAGCTTACAATGATGGTTTTGGGATATTTGTTTCTGGTCCTAATCCATTGGGAGGAAATTATACTAATTACAATATGGCTCGTTTACCAAACGGGCAGTTAGTGAGTATTGACAATGTAAATAGCAACTTGAACAGTGGATATTTTAATACGAATAATACTGGTGTAATGCAATATGATGGTTATACTGATGGCTTAACAGCTCAACTTTCCGTTATTCCTTGTTCTACTTATCATATAAAAATTATTATTGCAGATGCAGGAGATGAAGTTTATGATTCAGGAATCTTTTTAGGCGCTGGGAGTTTTTCATGCAGTACGCCTGCATTAGCCATTACTTCTTCGCCGCCAACAATTTGTGCAGGGTCAAGTACAACATTAACAGCTTCAACAGCTGCTTCTGGGGGAACATATCTATGGTCTCCAGGTGGTGCAACAACTCAGAGTATAACAGTCAATCCTTCAACTACAACAACTTATACTTGTTCTTATACTTTTAGTTCTTGTTCTGTTATAACAGCTAATGCAACAGTTACAGTTTCTCCAATAATCACTCCCACTTTTACACAGATAGGTCCTTATTGTAGTGGAGCAACAATTCCAGCTTTTTCTACAAGTTCAACTAATGGAATTTCTGGAACTTGGGCGCCAGCAATAAATAATACGGCAACAACAACTTACACCTTTACACCTTCAGCTGGGCAATGCGCTTTAACACAAACTAGAACTGTAACAATCACACCAAACACAATTCCATTATTTGCACAATTAGGCCCTTTCTGCTCAGGGACTACGATAAGTGCATTACCTACAAGTTCAATAAATGGTATTTCTGGTGCCTGGTCGCCTGCAATAAATAATACAGCAACAACAAATTATACTTTTACTTCCGATGCAGGGCTTTGTGCAATTACACAAACAATGAGTATTGCAATTACTCAAAGTACAACTCCAACTTTTACGCAAGTCGGTCCTTTCTGTTCAGGAGCAACAATATCTCAACTACCGATAAGTTCAACAAATGGAATTTCAGGAACTTGGTCACCAGCAATCAACAATACAGCAACAACAACTTACACCTTTACTCCAACTGCTGGGATTTGTGCAACAACACAGTCAATGATTATTGCGATTAACCAACCCATCCTTCCAAATTTTACGCAAGTCGGTACGTTCTGCTCAGGAGCAACAATTTCTCCACTACCAACAAGTTCAATAAATGGTATTTCTGGAACTTGGGCGCCTGCACTAAATAATCTGGGAACAACAACTTATACTTTTACTCCAAATGCTGGGATTTGTGCAACAACGCAGACAATGAGTATTACAATTTCTCCAAATATTCTTCCATCCTTTTCACAAGTTGGCCCATATTGTCCAGGAACAACAATTCCGCCACTACCAACAAGTTCAACTAATGGTATTTCAGGAACTTGGTCGCCTGCAATTAATAACACAGTAACAACGACTTATACTTTTACTCCAACTGCAGGACTTTGCGCAACAACACAAACAATGAGTATTTCAATTAGTCTTCCTGTTCTTCCATCCTTTACGCAAGTTGGTCCGTTTTGTATAGGAAATACGATAAGTGCATTACCAACAAGTTCGACAAATGGAATTTCTGGAACTTGGGGCCCTGCAATTAATAACACAGTAACAACGACTTACACTTTTACTCCAACAGCAGGACTTTGTGCAACAACACAAACAATGAGTATTGTAATTAATCAAAGTACAACACCAACTTTTACGCAAGTTGGTCCTTTCTGCTCTGCAGCTACGATTTCTCCACTACCAATAAGTTCAACAAATGGAATTTCTGGAACTTGGTCGCCTGCAATCAACAATACGGCAACAACAACTTACACCTTTACTCCAACTGCAGGGCTTTGTGCAACAACGCAGACAATGAGTATTGCGATTACTTTATCCATTCTTCCAACTTTTACTCAGGTAGGGCCATTCTGTTCAGGAGCAACGATATCTCCACTACCAACAAGTTCAACAAATGGAATTTCTGGAACTTGGACACCTGCAATAAATAATACAGCAACAACGACTTATACTTTTACTCCAACTACAGTTCTTTGTGCAACTACCCAGACTATGAGTATCACAATTACTCCAAATATTATTCCAACGTTTACACAAGTTGGTCCGTTTTGTTTAGGAACGACAATTCCGCCACTACCAACAAGTTCAACTAATGGTATTTCAGGAACTTGGTCGCCTGCAATTAATAACACAGCAACGACGACTTATACTTTTACTCCAACTGCAGGGATTTGTGCGACAACACAAACGATGAGTATTTCAATTAATCTGCCCACTCTTCCATCATTTACACAAGTTGGTCCGTTTTGTATAGGAAATACGATAAGTGCATTACCAACAAGTTCAACTAATGGTATTTCTGGAACTTGGGCCCCTGCAATTAATAACACAGTAACAACGACTTACACTTTTACTCCAACTGCAGGGCTTTGTGCAACAACACAAACAATGAATATTGTAATTAGTCAAAATACTACTCCTACTTTTTCACAAGTCGGTCCTTTCTGCTCAGGAGTAACTATACCACCACTACCAACTAATTCGATAAATGGTGTTGCAGGAACTTGGTCACCTGCAATAAATAATACCGCAACAACGACTTACACTTATACTCCAACTGCAGGACTTTGTGCAACAACTCAGACAATGAGCATCACAATTACTCCAAATTCAGTCCCTTTATTTACACAAGTTGGTCCATTCTGTTCAGGAGCTACGATATCGCCACTTCCAACAAGTTCAACAAATGGAATTTCTGGAACATGGTCGCCTGCAATAAATAACGTAGCAACTTCAACGTATACTTTTTCACCAACTTTAATTACAGGAGAATGCGCTTCAACGCAAACTATGAGTATAATAATTTCGCCAATCATAACTAGCACTAGATCTGAAGTAGTATGTGTATCAGAACTTCCATTCCTTTGGAACGGAATCTCTTATAATGGGGCAGGAATATATTCTTATTATACTGTGACAGCAGGAGGGTGTGATTCTACTGCGATTTTAAACCTATCAATCAGCCCAATTCCTTTAACTTCTTTTATACCTTCTATAAGCTTATTTACAGAATCTCCTCAATTAGTAGCTTTTACAAATACTAGCGTGGGTGCTGCGACTTATAGTTGGGATTTTGGAGACGGTGCATTCTCTTCAGAGGATAATCCCGAGCATCTTTATGCTGAGAATTCAAATGGTCAGACAATCACGCTTGTAGCAGTATCAAGTGAAGGCTGTATTGGGACTTATCAAGTATCGATTGAATTTGAGGAAGGATTAATTTTTTATATTCCAAATACATTTACTCCAGACCAAGATGAACATAATCAAACTTTTAGACCAATTTTTACTTCGGGGTTTGATCCATATAATTATGAAATGTTAATTTTTAATCGTTGGGGAGAAATTATATTTGAAACACATGATGTTACTTATGGGTGGGATGGAACATATTCTTTTACAAATTCTACTTGTCAAGATGGAGTTTATTCATACAAGATCACATTTAAAAACCCAGTTTTAGACGAACGAAAAGTAGTTTGCGGTAATCTTATCCTACTAAAATAAAAAATCAAAGACCAAAAATTCGAATTTTAAAGAAATTAATTCATTTTAAAATAATAGTGAATTAATTATCAAATAATGTAATTCCATTTGCATTTTTTTAGTTGTCCCAAATTCATTAGATTTTTTTTTAAAATTTATAAGAACTAAATTTAAACAACCTTTTGATTATTAAATCGTTTGATCTATTATGAAATCAATCATTCTAAATATTAGCTTTGGTTTTTTAATCTCTATTTTAGGATTGAACAACATTTTTGCTCAACAGAATGTAGGAATATCTGAAACCCCAATTATCCCAGATGTTACTAGTATCCTAGAAATTTATTCCACTTCAAAGGGAATATTAATACCTCGGCTAACCTCAATACAAAGAAATTCTATCGTATCACCAGCTAATGGATTGTTGGTTTTTGATACTGAAGAGGATTGTTTTATGTTTTATTCTTCATTTTCATCAGCATGGCAATCTTTATGTAATAGTGCTCCTACTGCTAATAGTTATTTGATTTCTTCTAATACTCTCTCATCTGGGACTTTATGTCCAAACGGAGGAATACAATTTTCATTTGGATTTGATTTAAACAACAACAATTCTTTAGATATAAGTGAAATTGATCCTGCCTTAAATACATTTGTATGTAATGGTTTACAAGGTTCTATAGGTTTAACAGGAGCAACTGGACTGCAGGGAGACCAAGGTATTCAAGGTTTAACGGGAGCAACTGGTCCGCAAGGAGATCAAGGTATTCAAGGTTTAACGGGAGCAACTGGTCCGCAAGGCGACCAAGGTATTCAAGGTTTAACGGGAGCAACTGGACTGCAGGGAGATCAAGGTATTCAAGGTTTAACTGGAGTAACTGGACTGCAGGGAGATCAAGGTATTCAAGGTTTAACGGGAGCAACTGGCGCATCAGGTCCACAAGGTATTCAAGGTTTAACGGGAG